>Ga0164294_10000767_pt1 | contig 30498 bp, 26 predicted proteins | sample GEODES005metaG_FD_111479 | JGI IMG/M metagenome (GOLD analysis project Ga0164294, IMG submission 111479) | Oligotrophic lake water microbial communities from Sparkling Lake, Wisconsin, USA - GEODES005 metaG | ecosystem: Environmental > Aquatic > Freshwater > Lake | place: USA: Sparkling Lake...
CTGGTGGGTGGGCCCATCCTCGCCGAGGAACACGCTGTCATGGGTGTAGATGTAGACCACCGGCAGGTGCATGAGCGCGCTCAAGCGCACGCTGGGCCGCATGTAGTCGTGAAAGGTGAGGAAAGTGGCGCAGTAGGGGGCCACGCCGCCGTGCAGGGCGAGGCCGTTGCAAATGCCGGCCATCGCGTGCTCGCGGATGCCGAAGTGCAGGTTGCGCCCTTCGAAGCTGCGCTTCGACACGTCGCCGCCGTTGTGCAGCAGCGAGCCGTTGGACTCGGCGAGGTCGGCGCTGCCGCCGAGGAGCTGCTCGACGCCGGCGGCGATGGCCTGGAGCGCGGCCTGGCTGGCCTTGCGGGTGGCGAGTTGGGTGCCGGGCTTCCAGGAGGGCCAGGCGACGGCGCCGAGGTCGGGATCGGCGAGGAAGCGGCGGAAGCGCACGCCTTCGGGGCTGGCCTCCAGCCGCGCCTGCCAGGCGGCGCGGGCGGCGGCGCGCTCGGCGTCTTTGCGGCGGAGCCAGGCGGTGACGGCGGGGTCGACGGCGAAGTGCGCGTCGGGATCGAGGCCGATGGCGGCCTTGGTGGCGGCGACCTCCGCCTTTCCGAGCGGCGCGCCGTGGCTCTTGTTGGAGCCGGCCAGCTTGGGGGAGCCCCAGGCGATGGTGGTGCGGCAGCAGAGCAGGCTGGGGCGGCCCTCATCGGCCTTGGCGGCCTCAATCGCGGCGAGCAGGGCGGCGGGATCGTGGCCATCGACCTGCAGCACCTGCCAGCCATAGGCGGCGAAGCGGGCGCCGACGTCCTCGGAGAAGGAGAGGTCGGTGGTGCCGTCGATGGTGATGCGGTTGTCATCCCACAGCACGATGAGGCGGCCGAGTCCGAGGTGGCCGGCGAGCGAGGCGGCCTCGGCGGCGATGCCCTCCATCAGGCAGCCGTCGCCGGTAAAGGCGTAGGTGTAGTGGTCGACCAGCGCGCGGCCGAAGCGGGCGGCGAGCCAGCGCTCGGCCATCGCCATGCCGACGGCGTTGGTGAAGCCCTGGCCGAGGGGGCCGGTGGTGGTCTCGATGCCGGGGGCCTCGCCGTATTCGGGGTGGCCGGCGGTCTTGCTGCCCCACTGCCGAAAGGCGCGCAGGTCGTTGAGCGAGAGGGAGGTGCCCGTCAGGTGCAGCAGGGCGTAGAGCAGGGTGCTGGCGTGGCCATTGCTGAGCACGAAGCGGTCGCGGTCGGGCCAGGCGGCGTCGGCGGGGTCGTACTTGAGCACATGCCCCCACAGAACGGCGGCCATGTCGGCCATGCCGAGGGGGGCGCCGGGGTGGCCGGACTCGGCGGCCTGGACCATGTCCATGGCGAGGCCGCGCACGATGTTGGCGCAGCGGCGATCGTCGGTGTGGATGTCGGTTGCGCGGGGGTCTTCGCCAGCCATCGCCCTGCTCCTCCTTCGTTTGGGGCGGGCCTTCTACAACGCGGGCGCCGCCGCGGCTACTGGTCGTCGGACACCTGTTGTCCTGGGATGCGCAGGTGGACGGTGGTGCCGCTGCCGGCCGCGCTGTGCAGCTCGACGCTGCCCCCCCAACTGCGAACCAGGGTGAAGACCAGGGGCAGGCCCAGCCCACGAAACTCCATGCCGGCGACGCTGGCGTCGAGGGGGTCAAAGGGCACCCGCGGCAGGTTGAAGCCATGGCCATCATCGATGACGCGGATCACGACGGTGCAGCGACCGTCGGCCATGACATCCTCGGCGGTCAGCTCGACGGTGATGGCGCGGGCCTCGGCGCGCACGGCGTTGGTGACCAGCTCGCGGATCACCTCGGTCGCCGCGGTGGCGTTGCCCTCCATCAGCAGCAGCTCGTCGGGCAACAGCAGGGTGAGCCGGCAATGGGGGCCGATCTGGCGCCGCAGCCCGCTCTCGGTGCTGGCGACCAGCCCGCCGACGTCGACCTCCGAGCGAGGCAGCGTGGGGGCGCGAAGCACCATCGCGAGGCGCTGCACAAGCTCGGCCGTGCGAAGGGCGGCGGCGCGCGCGTCGGCGAGGGCCTCCATCACGCTGTCGGCCTGGTGAAAATGCGCGTCGCGGCACTCTTCCTGGGCCAGCTCCACCCCGCTCACCACCACCGAAAGGAGGTTGCGCGCGTCATGGGCCATGCCGCGGGCGAGCGCAGCGGCGCGCAGGGCCTCAGGGCTGGGGGCGTCGGGCATCCGGCATCCTCTCCTCGCCCATTCGGACTGGGCGGCGGGTGTGTTAAGCCCGTCCCCGTTCTTTAGCAGGGTGAGGGGCGTGGGGTCACAGCGGCCGTGCGCTCGGCCCCGCGGTGCGACGGATCCGAGCGCGCGGCTCGGCGTCGAACCACTTCGAAGTAAGGAGGCCCTATGGCCAAAGACAGCGGCACGGCCGCCAAGAGCGGAGGAGAGGCCAACAAGGGCATCACCCCCCGCGCAACTGACTATTCGCAATGGTACCTGGATGTCATCAACGCCGCGGAGCTGATCGACGCGAGCCCGGTGCGCGGCTGCATGGTCTTCCGCCCCAACGGCATGGGCATCTGGGAGGCGATGCGCGACGATCTGGACCGCCGCTTCAAAGACACCGGCCACGTCAACGCCTACTTTCCGCTCTTCATTCCGCAGTCCTTCCTCTCCAAAGAGGCCGACCACGTCGAGGGTTTCGCCAAGGAGTGCGCGGTGGTCACCCACCACCGGCTGCGCGCCGCGGCGGGCGGCGGGGTGGAGCCCGATCCCGACGCCAAGCTCGAAGAGCCCCTCGTGGTGCGGCCCACCAGCGAGACGATCATCTGGCACATGTACGGTCGGTGGATCGACTCCTACCGGGATCTGCCCATCCTGATCAACCAGTGGGCCAACGTGGTGCGCTGGGAGATGCGCACCCGGCCCTTTCTCCGCACGGCGGAGTTCCTCTGGCAGGAGGGCCACACCGCCCACGCCACCCGCGACGAGGCGGTGGAGGAGGCCGAGCGGATGCTGGGCGTCTACCGCGACTTCGCCAAGGAGACCCTGGCGATCCCGGTGATGCCGGGCCGCAAGTCGCCCTCCGAGCGCTTCGCCGGCGCGCTCGACACCTACACGATCGAGGCGATGATGCAGAACGGTTGGGCCCTCCAAGCGGGCACCAGCCACTTCCTCGGCCAGAACTTCGCCCGGGCCTTCGACGTCACCTTTCAGAACGCCAAGGGCGAGCGTGAGCTGGTCTGGGCGACGAGTTGGGGGGTGTCCACCCGCCTGATCGGCGCGGTGATCATGACCCACTCCGACGACACCGGGCTGGTGATGCCGCCCAAGATCGCGCCGGTGCAGGTGGCGATCGTGCCGATCTGGAAGGGCGACGACCAGAAGGCCGATCTGCTCGCCTTCGCCGACAAGGTCAAGCGCCTGCTTGGCCCGGGCTACCGGGTGAAGGTCGACGATCGCGACAACATCAAGCCGGGCGCCAAATACTTCGACTGGGAGCGCCGCGGCGTGCCGCTGCGCATGGAGATCGGCCCCCGCGACATGGCCAATGACGCGGTCTTTTGCGCCCGCCGCATCGGCGGGGCCAAGTTCGCCCTGCCCGTGGGCGACGACGCCGCGGCCTTCCGCGCCCGCGTACAGGAGGTGCTCGACGGCATCCACGCCGAGCTCTACGCGCGGGCCGAGGCCTTGCGCGCCAGCCGCACCTACCGCATCTCCCGCTACGCCGAGTTGCAGGAGCGGATCGGCGAAGGGGGCTTCTTCCTGGTGCCCTGGTGCGACGACGCCGACAACGAGGCGACGATCAAGACCGAGACGCGGGCCACCGTGCGGTGCTTCCCGATCGACGGGCAGGAGGAGGCGGCGGGCCAGACCTGCTTCTACAGCGGTCGGCCGGCCACCCACATGGCGATCTTCGCGCGAGCCTACTGAGCCCAAACGCGACGCGCCCCCAAGGCGAAGGGCCTTGGGGGCGCGGAGCCGCGGGGGCTACTTGTTCTTCTTGTTCTTCTTGCCCTTCTTGTTGTCCTTGCCGTCCTTGGGTGGGCGGAAGTCGCCGAAGTAGTAGTTGGCCTCCACGCCGATGACGGGGAGGTAGGCGCCAAAGCGCACCTGGGACTCGGCGCCCGACGAGGAGGTGAAGGTCTGCATGTAGGGGATGGGGGCGAGGCCGAAGAGGGCGAGCTCGACGGCGTGCTGCTCCTGAATCCGGTAGTAGGCGCCGACCTGGGCGCGGGCCTGGTAGGCGTTGACCAGCAGCTCGGCGCCGCCCTGGTCGTCGGGCTCAAAGCCGAGGCGGGTGATTCCGACGCCGCCGCCGACAAAGGCGCTGGCGCCGTTCTCGCTCAGGAAGATCTTGTCGACCTCCAGGTTGAAGGCGCGTGAGCCAAAGCCGTTGCCCGCATCGCCCACGCCCCGACCCAGCGAGACACGGGCCGCGCCGCGCCACTGCTTGTTGAGGTAGGCCATGCCGCGCAGGTTGAGGCCGATGTCGCCGCGCACCTTGTCGGTGGCCTGGAAGTTGGTGTCACCCGGGTAGAGCAGCGGAAAGGCCGGCGGAAAGCCCAGCGTGTAGAGGCCGCCGCCCGCGCCCCACATGAAGGGGCCATCTTTGGCCTCAGCGGTACCCAGGGCGAGCGAGAGGAGGAGTGGGATCATTGCGGCTGTTCCGTGTCCGGGGTTGTTGGGGCAGGGTCAGGCGAGGGGGGCTCCGGCGCCGCCGGAGGCGTTCCAACGATGGCACCTGGCAGCTCGCGGTACACGATGACGGGGTCGATGATCCCCTGCCGACGCATGCGGTGGGAGACTTCGATGCGCACGGAGATGCCAGGCTCCACGCTGAAACGCTGCCCGCCAAAGGTGTATTCACCCCGGGGCAACATGCCGACGAAGACGCCGTCGTCCTTGGAGACCGAGATCGCGGTCTCTACAGCGCGGCGCTGATTGGGATCAAAGGGCATCTCGGTGGGTTCGAGCACCGTGCTGCGGGCGGGCACGCTGAGCAGCTCGACCTGGCCGTAGTGGTTGTCGATGTCCCAAAGCCAGTTGACGGTCTCTTTGGTGCCGTTGAGCTGGGCCGCCTTCTTGAGGCGTTGGTAGACCGCGTAGACGTCGCCCAACTCGCGGGCGGCGTAGGCGCCTTGCAGGTGCTCCTTCTCGGTGAGCGGGATGCCGAGGCGCTCCAGCTCGCGGTACTTGCGCTCCACCCCGGCCCAGATCTGGCGCTGGGCGAGGCGATCCATCTCGTCGGCCACGCGGTCGTGTTCGGCCGTGTTGACGTCGCCCGCGCGGGCCTCTCCCATCAGGAGCCCGACCAGCGCTGCGGTGGCGATCAGAGTGTGCAGAGCGTTCATCTCGAGCACCCGACTCCCAGACCCGGCTTTCACGGCCCCGAGGCGGCCATGATCGACAGCCTGACCCTCCACGGGGCGGGCTCATGCCACCGAAGTCTCCTCTCTGTAGCACGGGGCACCGCGGGCGGCGCCGGTCGGCGCGCGGCGAACCGCCTCCGACACAGCTTCGACACATCGCCGACCGCGTCGGCGCGGTTGGCCCCCGGGGAGCGGGTTCGTTACCAGGGGCAACCACGAGGGTTCGCGTGAGCCCCTTTTCGGCCTCTCCATTCCAGATCGTCTACCGCGACGCGCTCCCCCACGGCATCCTCATCGGGGTCGCGTTGCCGGAGCGCGTGGAAGACACCGACGCCTACCTCACCCGCCTGCACCCGGCCGAGGCGGCCTACGCCCAGGAGCTGCGCGGTCACCGCAAGATGAGCTTTGTGGGCGGGCGCATCGCGGCGCGGGCGGCCATCCAGTCTCTGGGGCGTGATGTGGGCCCCCTGCTCTCTGATCCGCATGGCGCGCCGATCCTGCCCGTGGGTGTGGGCATGTCGATCAGCCACAAGCGCCACCTCGCCGTGGCGATGGCCTCGCGCGTGGAGCAGGACACCCTGGGGGTGGATCTGGAGACCATTCAACCCAGCCGGATGACGGTCGCCTCGCATGTGCTCACCGAAAACGAGCGCGCCGATGTCGACGCTTTGCCCGAGTCCCGGCGTTGGACCTCTGTTCTGTTGCGGTTCTCCTTGAAAGAGTCGATCTACAAGGCCCTGGCGCCCAAGCTGGTGCGCTTCATCGACTTCTCGGAGGCCGAGGTCAGCCCGGATCCCGATGGCACCGCTGCCGTCAAGCTGCTGCTGCGTGAGGGTGCGGGCCCCTTGCGCTTGGATGCCCGCTACATCTGGGTTCCCGACGGGGTGTTGACCTCGGTCAGAGCCCGCTGGTCCTGAGCGGCTCCCTTGCTTCGGTCCCTCGCAGCCCCTAAGATGAGCGACCGAAGCCGGGCAGCCGGTGCGCACCGGAGGAAGGTCTCTTCATGGCGGACGACGCCACCAACAACATCCAAAGCCTGCACAAGCAGTGGCGCAGCGGCGACGCGGCGGCTGGACAGGCCATGGCGCAGGTCTTTACAGACTGGTGCTTTGCGATCACCTGTGCCCGCCTGGGCGACCGGGCCGGCCAGGAGCCCTGGCGACGAGCCTGTCACGCCTTCGCCCAGGGCGTGCGCGATCTCGGTCGCAACGTCGACATCGTCGACTGGGCGCACGAGATCGTCCGAAAAGAGGTCGAGGCCGCTGGCGGTCGCGCCGAGGCGGGCGACCAGCCCAGCAGCCTGACGGGCAACCGGGCGCCCTCGGCCCTGCTGCAGCAGGCGGCGGTGGAGATGTTGCCGGTACACGTTCGGCTTTTGTCCATGACCTATGGTGGTCAGACCGACATGGCCGAGCTGGTCAAGACGGCCGAAGACCTGGGGGGCTGGCCCTTTGCGGTCCTGGACGCCCGCTACGCCCTCAAGCGCTGGCTGCGCGACCAAGGCAAGGTGCCGCTGACGGTGGTGCCCGCCTCGCCCAACCTCGATCGCGGACCCCTGCCCCTCTACGAGGCGGCGCGCATGGAGTCGCCCGATGAGGAGCTCTTCTTTGAGAAGTGGCTGATCACCGACATGGACCTCTGTCGGGACCTCGCGGAGTTCTCGGCCTTCACCCACGCGATGCGCACCGGCGCCATGACCCCGCCCAAGCCGGCCCCGGCGCCGGTGGTTGCTCCAGTGGCGCCGCCGCCGCGGCCCACCCTGATCGGCGCCAGCGAGGCGGTCGAGCCGGCCGCCCCCGATCGTCCGCCAGCGCGGCACACCTGGATCGCCACCGTCGCGGTGCTTGGCGTGCTGGTGCTCGTCGTGCTCCTGCTGGTCTACTTCCTCGACACCTAGGCGGGTGAGATGGGCAGCGATGAGGTGGGCTTTCGCCCCTGGGCGGTCGACCGCGACGTGATGACGGCCCTGCGGCTGGAGAAGGCCCAGGCCGCCTTCACCGCCCAGGAGCTCGACCGCGCGCTGGTGGAGTGCGAGGAGCTGCTCGACCTCGCCCCCCGAAACATCGAGGCCCTGCGCCTGATCGGCCAGATCGCCCAGCAGTTGGGCGACGCCGCCCTGGCGGTCGAAGCCTGGGAGCAGGTGTTGGAGCTGCGTCCGGGAGAGCTGCCCGCGATGATCTCGCTGGCCCAGGCCCGCTTTGAGATGGTCGACTACGCGGGTGCGGCGGCCCTCGCCGCCGACGTGGTGCGCCTCGACACCACCCAGGCGGATGGCTGGTTCACCCTGGCCCAGGCCCGCGAGCGCCTCGGGCAGCACGAAGAGGCGCTGGTGGCCTTCCAGCGGGCCTGGACCCTCGATCCAACCCACTACAACGTGCCAATGGCGATCTCGGAGCGCACCTGGCAGACGGCGCTGCTGTCGGCGATGCAGTCCTTGGCGCCCGGGGTGCGCGACTTCATCCGCGAAGCCCGCCTGGAGTGGGCCGAGCTGCCCAGCGTGGCGCTGCTCACCCGCGAGGCACCGCCGATCAACCCCTTCATTGAGGTGCTCTTCGACGCCGCGCACGAAGACGCCACGTCGCCCGAGCGCATCCTCTTCTTTCGCGGCAACCTGGGCCGGCCCTACGCCGACGGGCGCAAGCTGGCCGATCGCATCGCCGCGGCCATCGAGCTGGAGTCCGCGGCCTGGCTGCCCCCCGACGAAGAGGGCGCCTAGGGCGCTACTCCCACTCGATGGTGGCGGGCGGCTTGGTGCTGATGTCGTAGAGCACGCGGTTGATGCCGCGTACCTCGTTGATGATGCGCGAGGAGATGCGCTTGAGCAAGCTCCAGGGCAGCTCGGCCACCTCGGCGGTCATGCCGTCGTTGCTGAGCACGGCGCGCACCGAGGCGGTGAGCTCGTAGGTGCGAGCGTCGCCCATCACGCCGACGCTCTGCACGGGCAGCAGCACCACAAAGCTCTGCCAGAGCTGCCGGTACAGCCCGGCGGCGCGGATCTCGGCGTCGACGATGGCGTCGGCGGCCTGCAGCAGCGCCACCTTTTTGGGGGTGACGGCGCCGGGGATGCGCACGGCGAGCCCGGGGCCGGGGAAGGGCTGGCGGTACACCCGCGCCTCAGAGAGGCCGAGCAGCAGCCCCACGGCGCGGGCCTCGTCCTTGAAGAGCTCGCGCAGGGGCTCCACCAGGGCCATGTTCATGCGGGCGGGCAGGCCGCCGACGTTGTGGTGGCTCTTGATGGTGGCCGAGGGCCCGCGGAAGCTGACGGACTCGATCACGTCGGGGTAGAGCGTGCCCTGGGCCAGGAAGCGGATCTCCCCCACGCGGGCGCGCAGGGCCTCCGCCTCGGCCTCAAAGACGCGGATGAAGGCCTCGCCGATGATGCGGCGCTTGCGCTCGGGCTCGCTGACGCCGTCGAGGCCGCTGAGGAAGGTCTCTCCGGCGTCGACCACGCGCAGATCGAAGTCGGCGAACTCGTCGGCGACGCTCTGGCGCTCGCCCTGGCGGAGCAGGCCGTTGTCGACGAAGACGCAGTGCAGCCGATCGCCGATGGCCCGGCGCAGCAGGGCGGCCACCACCGCGGAGTCGACCCCGCCGGACAGCGCGCACATGACGTGGCCCTCGCCCACCTGGGCGCGGATGCGGGCGACGGCCTCTTCGATGAAGGAGCCCATGGTCCAGTCGCCGCGGGCGCCCGCGACGGCCAGGAAGTTGGCCAACATGGCGGCGCCGTGCTGGCTGTGCTCCACCTCGGGGTGGAGCTGAATGCCGAAGCGGCGGCCCTCGGCGTCGACCATGGCGGCAATCGGGCAGTTGGGGCTTTGGGCCACGGCACGCCAGCCCGCGGGCAGGCGATGGACGTGGTCGCCATGGCTCATCCAGACGGCCTCGCGCGGCCCGAGACCGGCGAAGAGGGCGCAGGTGTCGTCGACCTCGACCTCGGCGGCGCCAAACTCGCGGCGCTCGGCGCGATCGACGGCCCCGCCGTGCAGGGCGGCGAGGAGCTGCATGCCGTAGCAGATGCCCAGCACGGGGAGGTCAAGCGCGAGCCAGCCGGCGTCGAAGGCGGGGGCGTCGTGATCATCGACGGAGGAGGGGCCGCCCGAGAGGATCAGGGCGGTGAGGCCGCGGGCGGCGGCGGTCTCCTGGGACCAGGCCGGTGTTGTGCAGGCGAGGATCTCGCAGTAGACGCCCTTCTCGCGCACCCGGCGGGCGATGAGCTGGGTGGTCTGCGAGCCGAAGTCGAGGATCAGGACAAGCTGATGGGCCACCCGTCACCGCGCCGCGGGGAGGGAGGCGGAGAACTGCCCACCGGTGAGCGCGTCGATGTTGGCGGTGAGCTCCTGGAGGCGCAGCTCGTCGTCGATCAGCTTCTTCATGTCGGAGGGGGGGTTGAGCAGCAGGTCGACCTGCAGGCGCCGGCGGTCGAAGTAGAGGCGGGTGACCTCATCGAGCACCTTGTCGCGCAGCTTGACGATGTCCTGGGCCTCGTTGATGACGCGGATGCGCTCGCTGCTCATGATCAGCTTGTCGAGGCGCCACTCCATCTTGACGACGTACTTGTCGTCGTTGTCGGTGTCGGCGTCGTCCTTCTCGTCGACCAGGTCGCCCGTCTCGGGGTCGGGGATGTAGTCGAAGCCGGTGTTGAGGGTCAACTTCTTTTCGTACTGCAGGCCGAGCTTGGGCAGCAGGTAGGTCGTGCGCGAGGCCTTGAGCCAACCGTCGACCAGCTCGGGGTTGCTGCGGGTGTAGGCCAGGGTCATCGCCTGCACTGCGGAGATGTCGGGCTCCTTGCGGAACTCGGCGAGGACCTCGTCGACATTGGCGTAGGTCTTGCCGTTGCGGGCGGTGACCGCGAGGTCGACGACAGTGCCGGCGCGCAGGGCGTCGAGGGTCGACTCGGGCAGGGCGAGGATGCGCAGGGCCTCGACCGAGCCAAGCTGGCCGCGCTGCTGGCGCAGGGCGACGATCTCCTGGGCGGTGGCCTCCCCGACGCCGGGCAGGGCCGCGAGCTGGGAGGAGGTGGCGGCGTTGAGGCGCAGGGGCTCGTCAGCGCGGGCCACCGGCAGGGCGAGCAGGGCGAGGAGGGCGGCGAGGACCGTCATGGTGTCTCCGAGTTCTGACCCGCCAGGGCGCGGGAGAAGTAGCCGTGGGTCAGCGCGTCGAGGCGCGCGGTGGTGAGCTGGAGCTCCAGCTCCTGTTCGATCTGCTGGGAGAGGGGGGCCTCCTGGGCGGCGCCGCGCTCCATCGTCAGGCGGATCCGGCTGAAGTACAGCTCGGTGACCTCCTGGGCGATGGCGTTGCGGTACCGGGAGACCTCGTTGGCCACGTTGGCGGCGAGCGCGGAGTAATCCCCGTCGCCGGCGCTGTAGACCTCGCCGCCGACCATCACGAGGTCGGCGTTTTCGGTGATCGCGTCGACGTCAAGGGTGGGGTCGTCGATGAGGGCGCCGTCGTCGGTCTCGGTGGTGGCCGAGTTGGAGACGCAGGCGCCAAAGCAAAGCGTGAGCCGGGTGGCCCAGACCACCTGCTCGGCGCGGGTGTTCTGCAAGGCGACGGAGTCGGCGCTGAGCGTCTCGCGGCGCTGGTACAGGCCGTCGATGGCGAGGCGGGGGGTGTAGAGGCTGCGCAGGTAGGCGCGCTGCAAGAGCAAGGGCTCCACCGACACGCCGTTGCGGCGCAGGGCGGCGCCCACCACCTCTTGCACCGGCGGCAAGCGCTCGGTGGAGGCCTTGCGGGCGGCGGTGGGCAGGGGCGCCTCGTCGGCGAGGCCATAGACGCCGCCGGCGCCCGCGATGAGCAGGCCCTCGTGACCCAGCACCACGGCGCGCTGATCGGGGCTGCCGAGGCCGCGCACCCGGGGCGACCAGCGCACGCCGCCGTCCTGGCTCTCCCAGAGCCCGTCTTCGCCGATGGCCAGCAGGTGCCCGGCCTCGGGCAGGGCCAGGAGGCCGCGGGTGCCGGCCAGGGGGTTGCGGCTGATGCGGCGGAAGGTGGCGCCGCGATCGTCGCTGCGCAGGATCGCCGCCGGCGTGACCACCCACAGGCCGCCCGGGAAGGCCGGGTCGGCGGCGATGGCGCGCACATCGAGATCAGCGCCGCCGACGCAGGCGGCCCAGCGCAGGCCGTCGCCGCTCCAGAAGAGGCCATCGGCGGTGCCCGCGTAGAAGATGCCGTCGCCCTCGGCGAGGCCACGCACCTCGACGGCGTCGAGCGGGCCCGAGACGGTGAACCAGGAGCGGCTGCCGCGCACGTTGTGGCGCAGGCCCTCGGCGGTGGCGGCGACCGTGACGACGCGCTCGCCGGGCACGCTGACCAGCTCGTGGGTGGGCGGCAGGCTGCTGAGCGCCCGCCAGGAGAGGCCGCCGTCTTCGGAGAGCCAAGAGCCGTCGGGGCCGCTGGTGATGACCTGCTGCGGATCGCCGGGGATCACCCACAGCCCGCCAGCCGGGAGCTCAACCGCGCCGCCCATGCCATCGTCCTGGCGCAAGGTGCCGCGATCGACGATGTCGCCGGCGTCTACCTCGGTCACCTCGACGGGCTCCACCTCGGCTTCGGGGTCGTCGGACTCGACCTCCTCGGCGTCGGTGACCTCGGTGTCGGCCTCTTCACCGAGGGCCGACTCGGCTTCGAGCAGCAGGTCTTCTTCGGAGGGGCCCTCGCCGCCGCCGGCGAAGGCCCAGGTGGGCAGGGTGGTGCGCCGCCAGGGCTTGCCGGGCGCCTTGCGCCAGACCGCGCCGTCGGCGGTGAGCGCCAGGAGGGTCTCGTCGGCCAGCTCGACGATGTCGAGGGTGGGCACCGTGATGCCCAGGTTGACCCACCAGGAGGAGGCTGCAGCGGCCTCCTGGGCGAAGGCCGGAGCGGGGGGCATGCCGCCCCCGGTGGCGACCGCCAGCCCCAACATGGCCGCACAGAGGCGCGCCGATCGAGGGCTCTTTGATGTTGGTGGGGTACCCACGGCCGCTCCCAGGGTCGCTACGGCTATCCAGCCTGTGGGGGAGGCCGCCACATCGGAGCGGGCCGGCCGGCCAGCGAGGCCCGAGATAGGCGGAGCCCATGCTGGTCTACCGTGGCGCCACCCTCATCCCCTGCACCCCTGGCTCGGTCCCCGCGCGCGGCGACCTTCATGTGGAAGGGGGGCGTATCTGCGCGATCCTCCACCCCGACGCGCCGATCCCCGCTGGGGCCGAGGTGATCGACCTGCGGGGGCGCTGGTTGATGCCCGGCTTCACCCAGACCCACATCCACCTCGTTCAGACCCTCTTTCGCGGCCTCGCCGACGACCTGCCGCTCCTCGACTGGCTGCGCCTGCGCATCTGGCCCTTCGAGAAGGCCCACGACGAAGACAGCGTGTACTGGTCGGCGCGCCTCGGCATCACCGAGCTCCTGCTGGGCGGCACCACCGCCATCCTCGACATGGCGACGGTCAGCCACACCGACGCGGTCTTCGCCGCCGCCGAGGAGGCTGGCCTGCGCGCGGCGATCGGCAAGGCGATGATGGACCGCGACAACGAGGCGGGCCTGGGCGAGAGCACCGATCGCAGCTTGCAGAGCGCGGTGGACCTCGCAGAACGCTGGCACCACCGCACCGATCGCCTGCGCTACGCCTTCGCGCCCCGCTTCGTGCCGAGCTGCTCGGAGACCCTCCTGCGCCAGACCGCGATCGAGGCCCGGCGTCGGGGCTGCCTGCTGCACACCCACGCCTCCGAAAACAAAGACGAGGTGGCGATGGTGCGGCAGATGACCGGCACCGACAACGTCACCTGGCTCGAAGAGGTGGGCATCGCCGGCCCCGACGTGGTGCTGGCCCACTGTGTACACCTGAACGAGACCGAAGAAGACGGCCTCGCGCGCACCGACACCACCGTCGCCCACTGCCCCAGCAGCAACCTCAAGCTGGCCAGCGGCTTCGCCCGGGTGCCGGAGCTGCTGGCCAAGGGCATCCGCGTGACCCTGGGCGCCGATGGGGCGCCCTGCAACAACCGCCTCGACGCCTTCACCGAGATGCGCCTCGCCGCCCTGCTGCAGAAGCCGCGGCTGGGCGCCAGCGCGATGGAGGCGGGCACGGTGCTGCAGATGGCCACGCGCAAGGGGGCGGAGGCCCTGCAAACCGGGGCCGGCTGCCTGGAGGTGGGTCGCCCGGCCGACCTCGTGGAGATCGAGCCCGACGTCATCTCCGGTTGGGGCGGCGGTGATCCGCACAGCGCGCTGGTCTACGCCCTCACCCCCGCCGCGGTGCGTCGGGTCTGGGTCGGCGGCGAGCTGCGCGTGGAGAACGGCGCCGTGCGGGGCTGGGACACCGCCGAGACCCTGGAAGGCTGCCGCCAGGCCTTGACGCGGGTTCGGGCCCGGGCCGGCCGGTGAAGGCGCTCCGCGCGCTGGTCGCGGCCCAGGACGCCCACCTCCCCTGCGTCCTCGTCCAGATCGTCGGCGTCAACGGCTCCACCCCGCGCGCGGGGGGCGCCCGCATGTTGGTCTACGCCGACGGCGCCATCGTCGGCACCATCGGCGGCGGCGAGCTCGAACACCGGCTGATCGCAGAGGCGCTGGCGGCCTTGCAGGAGGGCCGGCCGCGCCGCTTCGCCGCCCACCTCACCCGCGACCTCGGAATGTGCTGCGGCGGCGCCGTGGAGGCCTTTGTGGAGCCCTTTTTGCCGCCGGAGCGGCTGATCATCCTGGGCGGCGGGCACGTCGGCGCCGCGACGGCGATGGCGGCGGCCCCGCTCGGCTTTGAGATCACGGTGGTCGACGCGCGCGAACAATGGCTGGAGGCCAGCCGCTTCCCGCCCGGCACCGCGCGGCTGCTGGCCGAGCCCGACGCGGCGCTGGACCGCCTGCCGCTGGGGCCGCGCACCGCGGTTCTGGTTGTGACCCACGCACATGCCCTTGATCAGCGCCTTGTCGAGGCCCTGCTCCCCCGCGATCTGCTCTGGCTCGGCCTGATCGGCAGCAAGGCCAAGGTGGCGCGCTTCCGTTTGCGGCTGGAGGCCGGGGGGATGGACCCGGCCCTCTTCGCCCGGCTGCAGGGGCCCGTCGGCCTCGATCTCGGCGCCGAGACCCCCGAGGAGATCGCCATCAGCATCGTCGCCGAGCTCGTCTGGCGCCGCCGCGGGGCCCGAAACCCTCCCCTGCCCTTCTCTCGCGCCGAGCGCGGCCCCTAAATCAAGCCCGCGACGACCTCGGCGAGGCGGTCGAGGCCGACGGGCTGGCGCAGGAGGGCGGCGAAGCCCAGGTCCCGCGCCCGATCGGCCAGGATGGGGTCCACCACGTCGACGAGGCCGATCAGGCCGATGGGGCGCGGCGGCCCCGAAGCCCGCAACACCCGGGCGAGCCGCAGGGCGTCGAGGTCGGGGGTGCCGAAGTCGACGACGACAACGGCCGGCTTGTCGATGCCGACCCGCAGCCCGGCCGAAAAGGCGCAGTCGGCGAAGGCGGACTGGCAGCCCAGGCGCCCTTCGAGGACCTCGCCCACCATCTCGCTGAAGTCGCGCTCGGCGTGCACCACCAGGACGAGGGGCCGGGCCCCCGCGACCGGCGGCGCGGCCTCGGCGAGGGTCGCGACCGAGACCAGCCCATCGACCAGCGGAAAGCCGTTGACCTGGGCAAAGCGGCGCAGCTCGTCCACCACAATGCGACGATGCCCACCGGGGGTCCGGTGGGCATCGATGCGTCCTGCTTTGATCCAGTTGACGATGGTAGGCAGGCTTACACCCAGCAGCTGCGCCGCCTCATGGGTGGTGTAGGCCAGCCGAGCGCCCATTCGCCTTCAGAGGATCCGGAACCGGAAGAAGGTCTCGCCGATGATGACCTCCTCGCCGCCAAAGAGCCGCCGCTCGGTGATCAGCTCACCGTTGACCAGCGTGCCGTTGGAGGACTTGTTGTCTTCCACGTAGAAGTGGCCGCCGCGCTTGAAGAACTTGCAGTGGAAGCGCGAGACCTTGGAGTCGTTCTTGATCTGGATGTCGTTGTCGCGGCCGCGGCCGATCGTCAGGACATCGTTGGTGAAGGGGTAGATCTGCTCGTCGGCGGTGCCTTCCTGGTAGAGCAGGATGGCGCGGCGTGACTCGTCGGAGCCGGAGGCAGCCGGAGCGGCCGGGGCTGCGGGGACCGTCTCGGCCACATCGAGGTCGACGCCGATCTCATCGCCGGCGATGGCATCCACGCCCGCGCCGTCCATGTTGATCTCAACGTCCATCTCGGCGGGGGCGGGCTCCTCGACCGGGGCGGCCTCGGGCTCCGCGGACTTGGGCTCGTCGAAGTCGAAGTCGACCTCCGAGGCCTCGATGGCCTCGGCGGCCACCGTCTCGTTGATCGCCTTGGCGGCGGTGGCGGCCGGGGAGTCTTCGAAGACGGCGGAGACGTCTTCCTTCACGGGGGTGAGGTGGGTGTGCTGGCCGGCATCCTCGACGCTGGCCACCTCGGGCTCCATCACCGGCGCGGGCGCGACCACGGGGGCGACGACCGGGGGAGGAGCGACCACCACGGGAGCCACAGGGTCCGCCGCGACCACCACCGGGGCGACCGGCGGGGCGACCACCACCGGGACGACCACGGGAGTCGGCGCCGCCACAGGGGCCGGAGCCGGAGCCGGACGCGCCGGGGTGCGGCCGTCGTCCTGACGGGCTTCGGCGGCGAGGGCCACCCAGCGGTCGAGGGCTACGGTGAGGCGCAGGAGGTCGCCGTCGAGCACCTCGATCTTGCCGTTGGCGGCTTCGAGCTCACCGCGGAGCTCACCCCCCTCGGCGTCGTAGCCATCCTCGTCGATCTCGCCGATGGCGAGCCGGAGGTCGAGCTCTTCCATCCGTTCGTCGGAGGAGGCCTTGTTGCGCTGGATGTCATCCTTCTCCGCCAGGATGTCAGCGATCAGGCCTTCGATCTCGGGCACGAGGGGAAGGACCTGGTCTGCGACCTGACCCGACTTGATCTCGTGGTCGAGGACGACCTTTTCAATGATGGCGGTCGAGAACTTCGAAGCCTGGCTCTGCGCCCGCCGGATGTACTCCCGGTGCTGGGTGTACTTCTCAACATGGGCGTTGAACCGGCTGAGCAGATCTTCCATGTTCATGATTCCGACGAGCTCCTGGTTCTGGATGACCCTGGCGCATGGGCCCCGCCGAGGAGCGGCTCCACGTGGACGCCGCTGCTTGCGCGCCCCCAGGAGGGTGCGGAAGGAGGCAGGCGCCGCGAAGGAGGAGAGCGAGGCAGGGTGCGGCCGGGACAGTGGCGACCGCCCGTTATTCGCCGCTGCACCGCCCGGCAAGCGGTACCCGTCTGTGGGCGGATCATTCTGTTGGACCGCCCTGCCCCGTCGTGGGCATGATGTCGGGCGGGCGCAGGGGCTTGCCCCCCCGGCGCCGGCGGGCCTCCCGTCGCACTTCGTCCACCGTGACCACCCGCATCAGCACCTCCAAGCCGGCGAGGGGGATGAAGACCCCCATTCCCCCGTCGTTGCGAGCGGCCAGGGCGCCGGCGCCGATCACCGCCAGCTCCAAGCCGGTCAGGGCCGCCGCGTCGCCCCAGTCTCCCAGCAAGGCGGGCCCCGCTCCGGGCCAGATCGCCGCGGCGACCGTCACCGTCGCCGGATGCGGCACCCCCACCTCAGGCGCCAAGCTATGGGCCGCCGTGCGCAGCTCGGCCTGAAAGACATCCAACGGCATGGAAAGGCCATTTGTTTGCACCGAGGCGATCAGACCCACCGGCAGCGACTGAAAGCGGTTGCCGCCCGACACGACCACAACCTCGCCGTCGCTGCGGTAGAACCAGCCCTCGACCACCAGGCCGCCCTGCAGCGTGATCACGAGGCGATCATTGCCGTCGAGGGCCAGCGCGTCGCCGCTCCAGAGGAGGGCCGCCAGCAGCGCGGCGCTAGTTGGCATAGCCGTCGCTCCGCTTGTCGAGGTTGTCGAAGCGGGTCCACCGCCCGTGGAAGGCCAGGGCGACGTCACCCGTGGGGCCGTTTCTCTGTTTGGCGATGATGATGTCGGCCTCGCCGATGCGCGGGCTCTCCTTGTTGTAGTACTCATCGCGGTAGATGAACAGAATCACATCGGCGTCCTGCTCGATGGCGCCGGACTCGCGAAGGTCGGAGAGCTGTGGGATCTTCGGGTTGCGGCTCTCTACGCCACGGTTGAGCTGGGAGAGCGCGATCACCGTGATGCTCAGCTCTTTGGCCAGGGCCTTGAGCCCGCGGCTGGAGGCCGAGACCTGCTGCTCGCGGCTGACCTTGTCGTCGCCGCCCATCAGACCGATGTAGTCGACGACCAGCAGGGTGAAGCTCGGGTCCTGGGCCTTGAGGCGACGGGCCTTGCTGCGCACCTGGGTGATCGAGACGCCTGGCGTGTCGTCGATGTAGATCGGCAGCCGGTAGAGCGTCTCGGCGGCCTCGGTGAGGGCTGGCCAGTCCTCGGTGCGCGAGAGCATGCCTGTTCGCACCTTGCCCGCGTCGACCCGGGCCTCGCAGCACAACATACGGGTTGCCAACTGGCCTTTGCTCATCTCCAGCGAGAAGATGCCTACGCCCCCGTGATTGGCCACGTTTCGGGCCAGATTGAGCACAAAGGCGGTCTTTCCCATCGCCGGCCGGGCGGCGAGGATCATCAGGTCGCTCGGATGGAGCCCGGCGAGCATCTTGTCGAGGTCGATGAAGCCCGTCGGCACGCCGGTGACCTCGCCGCTCTTCTGGCTCAGCTCCTGGATGCGGACAATCTCACCGTCTACCACCTGGCTCAGGCGCGACCAGTCGGCGCTGGCCCGATCCTGGGTGATCTTGAAGATGGTCGATTCGGCGAAGTCGAGGAGCTCCGGCAGCTCTTTCTGGCCTTCGAGGGCCGCGTCGCGGATGGCCTGGGTGCCCTCGATCAGCCGCCGCGCGACGGCCCGTTCGCGGATCGTCTTGGCGTAGTAGCTGAGGTTCTCGGTGCTGGGCACATGGTCGGCGAGCCCGCTCACATAGGAGATCCCGCCCATCTCTTCGTCGCGGCCTGCCTTCAAGATGGCGTCGACCACGGCCAGCATCTCGGTGGGCTGGCCGCGCTCCGCCATCTCCAGCATCAGCTGGAAGAGCTTGGCGTGGCTCTCCCGGTAGAAGTCCTCGGGGAGGAGGATCTCCGCGATGTCGGCCATCTTGTCGGGGTCGACCATCAGGCCGCCCAGGACGGCCCGCTCGGACTCCGGACTCCGGGGCAGCGGTCGGCTGTTCTCCACACCATCCTCCACGCGACCGTCGCCGGCGCCGCCAGACGCACGAAGAGCCGGTCGACCCCAAGGGGCAGACCGGCTCTCCTACCTTGAAGCCCGGCGGCCGCCGAGCCCCAGCCCGCTACTGGACGACGTAGACCGTGACCTGCACGGAGACGTCGCGGTGCAGCTTGACCGGCACCATGAACTTGCCGATGGCGCGGATCGAGTCGTCCACCACCACCTGCTTGCGGTCCACGGTGTAGCCCTCGGCGACCAGCGCGTCGGCGATGTCCCGGTTGGTGACCGAGCCGAAGAGCTTGCCGTCGGCGCCCGCCTCGCGGCGGATGGTGACCGCGGCCAGACCGAGCTTCTCGCCCTGGGCCTTGGCCTCAGCCAGCTCGCGCGCGGCCTTGGCCTCGGCGATCTTCTGCATGTGCACGATGCGTGCGACGTTCTTCTCATCGGCGAGGACGGCGAGCCCCCGGGGGATGAGGAAGTTGCGGCCGTAGCCGTCGCGGACCTTCACCACCTCGCCCAGGCGACCGAGGTTGGAGACATCCTGCTGAAGAATGACCTTCATGGGGATCTCCTACTCGACCGCGAGGAAGGGGAGGAAGGCGATGTGGCGGGCGCGCTTGATCGCGACAGCCAGCTCGCGCTGATGACGGGCGCAGTTCCCCGAGATGCGCCGGGGCACAATCTTGCCCCGCTCGGTGATGAAGCTGCGCAGGAGCTTGGGGTCCTTGTAGTCGATGGTCAGGCTCTTGTCGGCACAAAAGCGGCAGACCTTCCGACGACCCATGCGGCGAAAACGAGACATGGAAACCTCTCATTGGGCAGCGCGGCGGCCGCCCGGCGGAAAACGGGATGAAGCCTACTCGTCGTCTTCGACGTCTTCGCGGGGCTCGCGATCACGACGACCACCGAGGTCATCGTCGCCGAGGCCTTCCTCGTCGTCGTCCTGCAGCATGGCGGCCAGCTTGGCCTGGCGCTGACGCTGACGCTCCTCGGCGAGCTGGCGGCGGTCTTCCGCCTCCACGTCGGCGGCGAGCTGAACCGTGAGGTAGCGCAGGAGGTTGTCCTCGATGCGCAGGTTCCGCTCGATCTCCAGGGGGAGGTTCGAGGGGCCCACGAAGTTCAGGTAGGCGTAGTGCGCCTGCTGGTGCTTGTTGATCGAGTAGGCCATCTTCCGCCGGCCCCAGTCTTCCTGGACCAGCAAGGTGCCCTTGTACTCGGCGATGATGCGGACGAACTTGTCCGCGAGGCGCTTGATCTCAGCGTCGTCCGCATCCGGACGCGTCATGATGATCGTCTCGTACTCATTGTGATGGAGCATTTCGCTCTACCTCCACTTGGACCGATTGGAGGGCCTCAGGAGAGGCCCCCGCGGAGGAACCGACGGCCAAAGGCCACCGGAGAGGTCGACAGCAGGTCGGTCACCGCCCGCTGCTCGATTGGGCCGGGCGCGCCGACGCGGCGCCACCCGGTGCCGCCGGACGAGGACCGCCCGACCGCACATTGAACTGGTTCATCGCCGCCGCGGCGCCCTCGGTGAGGACCACCTCGATGACGTCGGCCGCGCGCTCCACCCCCGGACCGAGCAGCGCCGCCTCTTCGGGGCCCCACTTGCCAAGGACGAAGTCGGCGACCTCCCACCCCTCGGGCGGACGCCCGATGCCATAGCGGACGCGCAGGAAGTCGCCGCCGATGACCCGGATGATGTCGCGCAGGCCGTTGTGCCCGCCATGACCACCCCCCACCTTGCAGCGGACATCGCCCACCGGAAGGTCGAGATCGTCATGGACAACCACAACGCGGTCGGGACCGAGCTTGTGAAAGCCGGCGATGGAGACGACGGGCTGACCGGACAGGTTCATGAAGCCCTGGGGGCGCGCGACCAGGACGCGCGTATTGCGCACCTGACCTTCGCCCACCTTGGCGCCGAACAGATCCTTGGCGTCGACAGGGAAACCCCACCGCTCCGCGAGGCGCTCGACCACGCGGAACCCGACGTTGTGCCGGGTCGCCTCATACCGTCGACCTGGGTTGCCCAGGCCCACCACCAGCCACACGGGCTACTTGCCCTTCCCTTCGCCCTCGACCTTCTTGCCGATGACTTCGATGATGGCGAAGTTCACCCGGCTGTCGACCTTCACGCCCTCGCTGAGCACGAGGTCGGAGACCTTGACGGTGGCGCCGATCTCGAGCGGGGTGACGTCGAGCTCAATGACCGCCGGGATCTGGTGCGGCTTGCAGATGACGAAGGCGTGCCGGCGGATGATGCGCAGCGAGCCGCCCGCCTTCTGGCCGGCCGAGGTGCCCACCGGGGTGAGGCGAACGCGGACGCGAACGTCGGTGTTGGGGTCGACCTCGTAGAAGTCGACGTGGCGCAGCACCTTGGTGAGCGGGTGGCGCTGAACGGCCTGCACGAGGCAGGTGCGGGTGGCGCCGTTCACCGTCAGGTTGACCAGGGTGTTGGGGTTGCCGGTCTTGGCGAAGGCCTTCTCGAGGCCGACCGGGTCGATCTGCACCGAGGCGGACTCGGCGCCGGCCCTGTAGATGACCGCAGGAAGCTGACCACCCTTGCGGACCTTGCGAGCGATGCTCTTGCCGGTGCCAATGCGCAGGGAGGCGGCGATGTCGATGGTATCCATGATGCTCCTCTGGATTTTCGCGGTGCGGTGGCGAACACCGCGGCGCAGCCCAGATGCAGGTACGGCTCGCGCTGCGATCCGGGCACAAAATGGGCCCCGACCGCGACCCGCCTGCCGTGGACTGCGGGCCCCTGCGAATTCAGGGACCGGCACGCGGGTGAACGCTGACGTGATGTTGGAGAAGCCTGAGCCCCATCTGCCTGCCGCGACGCCCACCGAGGTGGAAGCCGCCAGCAGACCGGGTCACCGGGCAGCACGCGCGTTTAGTCAAGCGCCCTGGCCCTGTCAAGGGCGATGGCGCCTACACAAAGAGGCGGCTCACCGAGTCATTGTGGTGGATGGCGCGCATGGCGTCGCCGAACATGCCGGCCACGCTGACGACGTCCAGGCGTTCGCAGGATCGCGCCTCGGCGCGCAGCGGGATGGTGTCGGTCACCACGACCCGCTCCAGCACGCTGCTGTTGATCCGGGCCACCGCGGGCCCCGACAGCACGGGGTGGGTGGCCACCGCCAGCACCCGGTTGGCGCCGTGGTTCTTCAGCACCTCGGCGGCCTTGGTGAGGGTGCCGGCGGTGTCGATCATGTCGTCGACGATGACGGCGTCGCAGCCGCGGACATCGCCGATCACATGCATCACTTCGGCGACATTGGGGGCGCTGCGCCGCTTGTCGATGATCGCGAGGCCCGCCTGGAGGCGGTTGGCGAAGGCCCGGGCCCGCTCCACGCCGCCGGCGTCGGGCGAGACCACCACCGGCCGCACGAGGTTGAGCTCGCGTTCGATGTGCCGGCAGAGCACCGGGCTCGTGTAGAGGTTGTCGACCGGGATGTCGAAGAAGCCCTGGATCTGCCCGGCGTGCAGCTCCATCGTCAGCACCCGATCGAGGCCGGCGGCGCTCAGCAGGTCGGCGACGAGCTTGGCGCTGATGGGCGCCCGGGGCGCCGCCTTGCGGTCTTGCCGAGCGTAGCCGTAGTACGGGATCACCGCCGTGATGCGCCCCGCGCTGGCGCGCTTGCAGGCGTCGGCCATGATCAGCAGCTCCATCAGGCTGTCATTGGCAGGGGCGCAGGTGGGTTGAATCACAAAAATGTCGCGCCCGCGCACGTTCTCGCCGATCTCCACCTGGGTCTCGCCATCGGAGAAGCGGCTCAGCTTGGCCCGCCCGAGGGGGACCTGCATGTAGTCAGCGATGCTCGCCGCCAGATGCGGGTTGGCCGAGCCAGAAAAGAGCTTGATGCCCGAGAACATCGACACACTCCGAGGCGCCGAGAGACGGCGCCGATCGCGGGCCGGCGGTCTAACGAGGCGCCCTCGGCACGGCCGCCCCCGGGTGAGGAGGCATGGCGGCATCCCTACGAGGAGCCTGCTCGAATCAAGAGAATTGGGGCGACAGGATTCGAACCTGTGCTGACGGAGTCAAAGTCCGTTGACCTGCCGGTTAGTCGACGCCCCAGTCAGCCGCCGCCTAAGCGGCCCCCCCGAGCCCGGCAAGGGGTCAGCGCGGGGGCTTGTCCTGGCAGCAGCGGAAGGCCGCGCGCGCGCCTTCGGTGGCCGTGTTCTGGCGTTGGCAGGTGTCGCCCACCCCGCCGGCCCCGCCGGAGAGCATCAGCCTCCCGCTGGGGTTCACCACCCACTCGGGCGCGCCGCCCACCATGTCACGCACCCCCTCCGGAGATCGGCATCCAGGCAGCGCCCCCGTGGGCGTGGTTGGATCGCTGGCGCACCAGCCCGGCCGCCAGAGGCTGCCATAGGGGTAGGCGCGCCCCTCGTGCCGATCGTTGAGGCGGTTGCGGTCGCCGTCGTTGTCGACCGGGTAGCTGCCCGAGCAGGCGTAGATCCACTCTTCTTCGAGGCACAGGCGCTGGCCCCAGGCGGCGCAGAGCTTGGCCGCCTCCACCCCCTCCACCAAGGCCGGCGTCTCGCCGATCTGGGCCTGGCGACGGCCGCTGGGCATCACGCTGTTGCGCACCCCATCGATCCAGAAGATGTGCCCGGGGTAGTACATCTTGAGGGGCGCCACGACGCTGGCGGGCGGGGCCGGCTCGTCCACGACCTCCTCGAAGAGGGGCAGCTGGCCTTGCGCATCGAGCGGCAGCTCGCCAAGGGCGTGGCGGATCAGGGACTCCAAGAGCGTGGGCGGCGCATCGGCGGGCAGGCGAAAGTCACCGACAAAGAGCGCCGGCTCGGTCAGGCCGAGGTAGCCGGCATGGGTGGCGTCCTCCTGAATCGCGGCGGCAAAGCCCTGATCACGCACACACTGGCGGAAGGCCTCGGCCGGCAGCGCGGCCTCAACGGCGAGCTCGGTGGCGCCCACCTGACCGAGGCGATCCTGGTGCCGAAAGAGCAGGCTGGCGTAGGCTTGGGGGGGGCCCAGCCGGGCGGCGCAGAAGAGCGCCACGGCAGCCTCACAGGCGTTGCGCTGGTCTTCGCCCACATGCAGCGGATTGCAGGTCTTGTTGGCGGGCAGCACCTTCACGACGAAGGAGACCCGATCGCTCCACCGGCCTGCGGCGACGCGGAGCTGCTCCCAATGGGCGCGGCTCGTCGGGTTGACGAGGTCGACGAAGGCGACCACGCGGACTGGCGCCTGGGCCGCGCCTTCGATGAGATCGTAGCGATCCACCGGAGGCGTCCGGCCGGCGATCGGGAGCGTCGCCTGTCCAGCGGGGCGCCAGACCGTGGGCACCTGCAGCTCGGCCACGGCGGCGACCTTGTTCTCGCGGGCGGCGGCCTGGTAGGCCACGCGCTCAAAGCGCGATCCGGCGATGAGCACCCCTTGAAAGAAGCTGCCCGTGACGGTCACAAAGAGGAAGAGCGCGCCGATGCCATCGACCCCCAGCGGAAACACCAGCCGCCGCGGCCCGCGGGCAAAGAGGGCCACCAGCAGCAGCACGTTGAGGCCTTGGAAGGCGAGCTGATCGGCGCAGAGCGCGCCCACCGTCCACAGCGAGATCAACGGAGGAACGAGGCTGCCCCCGCCCGCGATCAGGCCGACGAGGCGCAGGGCGCCGTCGCGGACACGCTGGCGCTCGGCATTCACGCGCAGGGGGGCCAGAAAGAAGAGCCCCATCGCGTACAGCGAGCAGGGCCACAGGGCGGCCGGCACCCGACCGGGGGCCGCCGCCTCGCTCATCGTGAAGGCGAGGCAGCCCTGCAGCTCTTCGTAGAGCGTCCCCCCTTCTCGCAGGCGGATGACCCCGAGGCTGAGGAGCACGCTGCTGACCAGCAGCCCGATCAGTACGAGCCCGATCAGGCCGCGCTGGGCGGCGGAGAAGGCGGAGGTGACCCGCGGTTCGTCCGGGAGGGAGAGCGGTTCGTCGGCCACGGCGCGTCCTTCCCCGTCCGAGGTCGGCCCGGCGGGGTCGGCGCACTATCCGCGCGGCGCCCGCTGGCAACGGGCGGAGCGCAGGGGCGCGTCGTTAGGGCTCCGCGATGCGCGCCCAAGCACCGATCCTCTTGTCTGGCCTCCAGGGTCTGGGGCGCCCGCCCTTCGATCTGGCCCTCCCCGTGGGCCTCCTCGTCAACCTGCGCGGCGGGCCCGGCTCGGGCAAAAGCGCCCTGCTCTTTGGTGCCCTGCACCGCGAGAGCCTGCGCCGGCTGCGCTCCGTCGACGAGGCGCGCCCCCTGCCGCCGCCCGGCCCCTGGTCCTGGATGGCCCTTGGCGGACTGCCGCCCACCCTGGCCCTGCGTCTCGACGCTGATCTCAAAGGGCGGATCGGCGATCACCTCGGTGCCATCGCCATCCTCGGCGCGGCGATCGAGCAGGAGGGCGCCGGAACCTGCCCTGACTGCGGGGCGACCTGCCGGGCATGGACGGGCGCGAGCCTCGCCCAGACCCTGATCGCCCGGGCGGCGGGCTCCCGCTTGACCTTCACCGCGCCGATCGTCCGCGCCTCCAGCGGCTCGCTCTCGCCTCTGCTGGCGGAGATCCGGGCCGCCGGCTTCGCCCGGGTGCGCCTGGACGGGGTGGCCCAGCGCCTCGACGAGCTGCCGGTGATCGACGCCCGAAAGCCGCATGATCTCGATGTGATCGTCGACCGCCTGCGCGTGGAGGCCGGACAGGTGGCGCGGCTGGTGGAGGCCATCGAGACCGCCTGGCGGGCCGGCAAGGGCCGCCTTCGCGCGGAGATCGATGGGGGCGAGCGGATCGCCGCCGGCACCGCGCCCTGGTGCGGCGACTGCGACCGCCTCGCCCCGGCCCTCGACGCCCGTCAACTCTACCCCCGCGGCGCAGCGCGGTGCGCGACCTGCGAAGGCGAAGGGCTGGACGCCCAGGGCGCCCTGTGCCCCACCTGTCGCGGCGACGGGCTGCCCGCTCAGGCCCGGGCCTTCGGGGTCGCCGGGCAGCCGCTCTCGGCCTGGCTGGGTCGACCGATCACCGCCTTGGAGCCGCTGCTGGCCGAGGCCGGCGCCACCGGCCGCGCGCTGGGCCCGGCGATCGAAGCCGCCCATCAGGCCGGCCTGGCCGACCACGGCTTTGGCACGCCGCTGCGGGCCTTGGGGCCAGGACTCGCCCTCCGCCTGCGCCTCGCCGCCCTGGGGGCGCGCCCCTTGACCGGCAGCGCCCTGCTAATCGAGCGCCCCAGCGCGATCCTCCCGGCCCTCGCCCTCGACGACGTGGCGGCCCAGGCGCGGCGGTGGATCGAAGCCGGCGGCAGCGTCTTCGTGGAGGATGATCATCCGCGCTGGCGGGATCTGGCCGACACCGTGGTCGATCTGGGCGGCGCTCCCCTCCCCTCTGTGTCGCCGCATGCGCCGGCCCCGCCTCGCGGGCGGCTCCTCCTCGATTTGCAAGGTCTGGCGGGCCCAGGCGCGGCGCCACGCGCGGTGCGCATCCACAGCGGCGAGATCGTCGACCTCCCCGGGCCCTTGCACCGCGGACCGCTCGGCCACGCCCGGCTCGCGCTCGGGCTGAAGTCCGATCCCCCCTGGCCTGCCGAGGCCGTGACCTGCACCGCCGAGCGCATCTTCGCCCTGGAGAGCCCTCGCCGGGCCGGCGCCGCCACCCTCGCCCACCTGCTGGAGGTCTGGAGCCCCCTGCGGGAGCTGCTGGCGGCGACCCGCGAGGCCAGGGTGCGCGGCTGGGGGCCCGAGCGCTTCAGCCTGCACCGCGCGGGGGGGCGCTGCGAGGGCTGCGAAGGGGCCGGCCTCATCACCTGGCCCACCCCCGACGGCGACGGCCTGCGCCTCGCCTGCCCGGACTGCGGCGGCCGACGCTTCGCTGCCCACAGCGAGGATATCCGCCTGCACGGCCTCTCCGCCGCCGACCTGCTCCAGCTCACGCCCGCCCGCCTCGCCGAGACCTTCGCCGGCGCGCCCCGGATCGGGCGACCCGCGGCGATCTTCGCCCGCCTCTGCCCAAGCGCGCCGGTGTTGGGGTCTCACCTGAGCCCCCTCTCCACCGCGGAGCGCGACGCGGCGCAGATCGCGGCCCTGGTGGGCGCCTGCCGGACGATCGAGCTGCCGGCGGCGCTCTTCTTCTTTGATCAACCCGACCGGGTGGCCGACCCCGCCTACACCGCAGCCCTGGCCGGCCTCTTCGCGGAGCTGGCCGCCGGCGGAGCAGGGGTCGGGGTCGTCTCGGCCCAGGGGCGGGCCTTTGGCCTCAGGACTGAATCATCTCTTTGAGCTCGCCGGCCTGGTGCATCTGCATCAGGATGTCGCTGCCGCCGATGAACTCCCCGTTGATGTAGACCTGGGGGATGGTCGGCCAGTTGCTGTAGTCCTTGATGCCCTGGCGGATCTCCGGGTCGGCCAGCACGTTGATCGAGGCGATGGGTGCGCCATAGCCGCGCAAAATGGCGGTGGCGTTGGCCGAGAAGCCGCACATGGGCGAGTCGGGGGTGCCCTTCATGAAGAGCACCACCTTGTTGCCCTTGATGAACTCGTCGATGAACTCGCGCACGGGCTTGTCGCCGCGGGGGCCGGCCGGCTCTTCCTCGTCGGCCGGCGCGTAGCCGGTGTGGACCGAGCGAGCCGCGGGCGCGGGAGCGGCGGGGCTGGGGGCGCCCGCGCCGACGATGGGCAGCCGCTTCTTGATGCGATCGATGATGCTCATGGGGAAAACCTCCGCGCCGGCGATAACCCACCCAAACCGCCCGCCAACCACGCTGGGAGCCCCCGTTGTTGTACGCCCTGCTGCTCGTCGCCTCGGCCTTCGCCGCGGTGCTGCCGATGGTGGCTTTCTTGTCGGTGGTCTGGTGGCTCGACCGCTACGATCGCGAGCCCATCTGGCTGGTCGCCCTCACCTTCCTCTGGGGGGGCCTCATCGCCACGCTGGTCTCCCTGGTGGGCAACACCTCCGCCCACCTCGTGCTGACCGCCGTCCTCGGCGCGCAGTTGGCTGGGCAGGTGACCCCCGTGGTGGTGGCGCCCCTGGTGGAGGAGCCCGCCAAGGCCCTGGTGCTCTTTCTGACCTCGCGATCGCGGCACTTCGACAACATGACCGATGGCTTTGTCTACGGGGCAGCCGCCGGCTTTGGCTTCGGCATGACCGAGAACTTCCTTTACTTCTCCACCGCCGCCCAGACCGCCGCCTACGATCCGCTCCAGGGGATGATCGCCTGGGGGGGCACGGTGCTGGCGCGCACGTTCTACAGCGCGGTGATGCACGCCACCACCACCGCCTGCTTTGGCGCCGTGGTCGGACTTGTCCGGTTTCGTCCGGGATGGGCCCAGGCCCTGGTGCTGCCCTTCGGCCTCGCGCTCTCGATGGGCCTGCATGCGCTCTGGAACGGCCTGCTCACCGCCGATGGGCTCATCGCCGCGCCGGTCAGCCTCACGGCGCTCAACTTTGCGCTCTTCACCGGCATCTTCGCGGGCATGTTCGTGCTCTTCCAGGTGGTGTTGCTCTGGGAGCGCGCCATCCTCCGCCGGGAGCTGCGGGCCGAGGTGATCGAGCATGGCACCTTGCCCGAGTCGCACATCGAGCCCCTCACCAGCTGGCGCCAGCGCGCCTTCTCCACCTTTGTGGCCGGCGCCGTCGACCAGGCCGCCTACGGCAAGGCCGCGGTGACCCTGGCGCTGCGCCGCCATCAGGTGCGCATCGCCAAAGGCCGCCGCAAGACCCTCCTCCAGGTTGACCTCGACCGCCTGCGCCGCGAGGTCCGCAGCCTGCTGGGCGCCTAAGGCTTGGGCGGCGCCTTGCTCTGCGGCAGGTAGGTGTTGACCGAGGTGGTGGCGGAGAGGCCCTGGTAGTCGCGGGCCAACACATAGAGCAGGTTGTTGCCGCCCACCAGCGAGGGCTCAACGGAGAAGGGCACGGTGGGCTGATCTTCGCCGCCCCCGCGGTAGAAGATCTTCTCCTCGCCGTGGAAGACCATCACGTCGCGGATGCCCTGATCGTCGCGCACCACGCCGCTGAGCGTCGCGTTGGCCGCGCCGGCCTCGACGCCGGGCTGCACCGTGAGCTCGATGCGCGGGGCCACCCGGGTGCGGCTGGCCAGCGGCTTTCCAGGGCTGAGCAGGAGGCTCTCGTCCATCTGGAAGTAGTCGTAAAAGCCACCGCGCTGGACCGAGGCGTAGTCGTAGCGCTGGTTGTCGCCGACCTGCAGATCGATCTTCCAGGCGCCGTCGGCCGGCGCTTCGCGCAACTCGAAGGTGACCCGATCGGTGAAGGTGGAGCCCGCGTCGAGGCGGCGGGGGCAGTCATCCTCGTCGGGCTTGCAGGGCTTGGCCGGATCCTTGACGAATTCTCCGACCTGAAAGCGCCCCTGGCTCAGGTCCAGCGAGCGCCCGCTGCGGTTCTTCACCCGCACGAAGGCCTCGGCGGTGGGCCCCGCGCCCACGTTCTTGACGGCGATCTCCAGATCGATGATCTCCCCCACCTCGGGCGTGCCGTCGCCGTCGCCCTTGCTGCGGCCGCTGCCGTCGTCGCGCAGGGTCACGGCGTACTCGAAGCGCGGCAGGCCCAGGCCTTCGGTGCGCAGGGGCACCTCCTGCTCGGCCAGCTTCTCCTGGGTGGCGTCGCGGAAGCGCAGCTTGACGCTGGCCAACTCGGAGCCGTAGCCATCGTGCAGGATCACCCGCAGCGGTGCGCGGCGGGTCTCGCCGGGGTTGATGCGGCCAAAGTAGAACTCGCGGTGGTCCAACCAGGCGTTCTCTGAGGTGGTGACCGCCGAGATCTGGTAGAGGGGCTCGGTGCCCTTGTTGGTGACGACCACGGCGACGTCCTCGGCCTCGCCGGCCTTGACCACCCCGTCGGGCCCGAGGTCGAAGGAGACGTCGAGGGCCGGCTGGCGCGGGTTGGTGCCCGCGGTCCAGTCCACCTTGACCTGCTGGAAGGCCGCGTTGATGCGCGTGGTCTCGGCCTTCTGGCGGCTGGCGATCACAGCGCCCGCTCCCTTCAAGAGCTCCGCCCGGTGCGCGGAGGGCGAGGCGGCGAGCACGTCGCGGGCGAATTGCACCTCCCAGTCCTGGGCCGGGTCGACCTTGGCGCCCACCTCCGGCGCCTCGGGCCGCAGGTAGCGCAGGCTGTAGGCCGGCGGATCGGTCTGCGGCGCCACGCCGTCGAGGTGGTGGTCGAGGTCGGCCTCGCGGCTCACCCACTCGCGCCAGTACAGCGAGATCAGCGGGGTGGGATCGTCGGTGGTGCCGTTGGCGCGCTTCTCGGCGGGGCGGATGACGCTGGGCTCCAGGGCGATGTCGGGCGGAATGCCGATCGACTGGATGCTGTGGTCGCCGGGCGTCAGGTACTTGGCCACGGTCAGCTTAAGCTTGCTGGTGTCGGCGTTGTTGTAGAGGTGTTGAACAGAGCCCTTGCCAAAGGTTCGCTCGCCGATGATGATGCCACGGTCGAGGTTCTTGAGGGCACCCGCCACGATCTCCGAGGCCGAGGCGCTGTTTCCGTTCACCAGCACCGCTACCGGATAGGCTGGCTCGGTGCCCGGGCGGGTGGCCCGCTGCTCGTCGCGCCGCTGGTTGGCCCCCTCCACCGTGGAGACGATGACGCCATCATCGAGGAAGCGGTCGGCCACTTCGACGGCCTGGTTGAGGTAGCCGCCGGGGTTGTCGCGCAGGTCGAGGACGAGGCCCTTGAGGTTGCCGCCGCCCTCTTTCTTGAACTTGACCAGGAAGCTGTCGAGGTCTGCCGCGGCCTTCTCGTTGAAGGACTTGATCTTGACGTAGCCAATGTTTCCCGGCAGCAGCGCGCCTTCGACCGGGTTGATGCGGATGGTGTCGCGCTTGATGGCGAACTTCTGCGGCGTGACGAAGCTCTTGCGCTTGACCAGGATGTTGACGACGCTGCCAACCGGGCCACGCAGCTTGCTCACCGCCTCGTCGAGGTCCATGTTGACGGTGGACTCGTCTTCGATGCGGATGATCTGATCTTCGGCCTTGAGGCC
>Ga0164294_10000768_pt1 | contig 30487 bp, 33 predicted proteins | sample GEODES005metaG_FD_111479 | JGI IMG/M metagenome (GOLD analysis project Ga0164294, IMG submission 111479) | Oligotrophic lake water microbial communities from Sparkling Lake, Wisconsin, USA - GEODES005 metaG | ecosystem: Environmental > Aquatic > Freshwater > Lake | place: USA: Sparkling Lake...
GGAAGCAGGTCCCGGATATCGCCCGTCACCAGCGGCACACGCTCGAAATCGATGAGGGTCCCGCTCGGCAGGAGCACGCAGGTCTCGTTGCCCTGCGCATCGATCCGATATTCGCGGTTGCCGTAGACCACCTTCTCGGCCGGGCGCCACAACGTCATCGCCGTCGCCGTCACGATCAGCCAAAGCTTGCCGTCGGCCTGCGCCATGGCGGCGTCGGTGGCCGAAGGAGTCGCATCCCCGCTAGGGTGCGAATGCCAATATCCGAGGATCTTCGGCCCGCCCGCGCGCTCGGCCTTCAGCGCGGCGAACAGCGTCCGCGGATCGATCTCGAAGGTTCGCTCGGGCGTTTCCGACACGTTTTCAGCAGCTTGAAAGGCATCTATCATGCCCTCCGTTCCAAACAGCAGACCGCAGGCCTCTTTCGGGGCCGCAGCCGCAGAAATCTGCCGAATACCGATCAGTACATATCTTGAAATATCGAACCGCATGCCCATCTGTGATAAAACATGAATCCGGGGGTTTCCATCATCGAAGCACGCATCGCGGACACAGCCGATGGCTGGCGTCTGGATCGTGCGCTCGCCGACGCCGTGCCGACGATGTCGCGCGAACGGCTCAAGGTGCTGATCGCGTCCGGCGCAGTCACCGGCCCCCAGGGCCTGGTCCGCGATCCGGCCAAGAAGGCGCTGGGCGGCGGGACGTACAGCGTGGCGGTCCCCGATCCCAAGCCGGCGCACAACGAGGCGCAGGAGATCCCGCTCAACATCGTCTACGAAGACGAGCATCTGATCGTGATCGACAAACAGGCCGGACTGGTCGTCCACCCGGCGGCGGGCAACCTCGACGGCACTTTGGTCAACGCGCTGCTCCATCACTGCCACGGCTCGCTTTCGGGCATCGGCGGCGAGGCGCGGCCGGGGATCGTCCACCGGATCGACAAGGACACGTCGGGCCTGATGGTCGCTGCCAAGCATGACCGCGCGCATGTCGGCCTGGCCGCGCAGTTCAAGGCCCATTCAATCGACCGGCGCTATCGCGCGATAGTGTCGGGACTTTTGAGACTTTCCGAGGGCACGGTCGATGCTCCGCTGGCGCGTTCGCCGCACAATCGCAAGAAAGTCGCGATCGTGAACAACGGCAAGCGCGCGGTGACGCATTGGCGCAAGGTCAAGGATCTGTACGAGTCCGCGCTGGTCGAGTGCAGGCTGGAGACCGGACGTACCCATCAGGTGCGGGTGCACATGGCCTCTTTGGGTCATCCGCTGATCGGCGATCCGGTCTATGGAAGCACGCGCAAGGCCCATCGCGAACTTTTGGAAACCTTGAATTTCCGGCGCCAGGCCTTGCACGCGGCCCATCTGGGGTTCATTCACCCCATCAATAGTACCGCTTTGGCGTTCGAAAGCGAAATCCCTGCGGACATGCAGGAACTGTTCGATAACCTCATCGTATGAATTTTTCGGCGGCGCTTCGCCTTCGGGGGAGCGCGCCCAGTCAAAGGGAGAAATGATCATGGCAAGCGGAAGCAACGTCCCGGCGACGATCCCCGCGCTTGGCGGTGAGGCGAGCCTCAACCGCTATCTGGCCGAGATCAAGAAGTTTCCGATCCTGAGCCCCGAGCAGGAGTTCATGCTCGCCAAGCGCTTCCAGGAGCATGGCGACACGGACGCCGCGGCCCAGCTGGTCACCTCGCACCTGCGCCTCGTGGCGAAGATCGCCATGGGCTATCGCGGCTATGGCCTGCCCGTCTCCGAGCTGATCTCGGAGGGCAATATCGGCCTGATGCAGGGCGTGAAGAAGTTCGAGCCCGATCGGGGTTTCCGCCTGGCGACCTACGCCATGTGGTGGATCCGCGCTTCGATCCAGGAATTCATCCTGCGCTCGTGGAGCCTCGTGAAGATGGGCACCACCGCCGCGCAGAAGAAGCTGTTCTTCAACCTGCGCCGGATGAAGGCCAAGCTCGACGCGTTCGAGGACGGCGACCTGTCGCCCGAGCACCTCACCAAGATCGCCACCGATCTCGGCGTCACCGAGGAGGAAGTCACCTCTATGAACCGCCGCATGGCGATGGGCGGCGATACGTCGCTCAACGTGCCGATGCGCGAAGATGGCGAGGGCCAGTGGCAGGACTGGCTGCAGGACGACAGCCAGCTCCAGGACGAGCAGGTCGCCGAGGCCCAGGAAGCCAGCGTCCGCCACGACATGCTCGTGTCGGCGATGGAAGACCTGAACGAGCGCGAGAAGCACATCCTCACCGAACGCCGCCTCACCGACGATCCCAAGACCCTCGAGGAACTCTCGCAGGTCTATGACGTCAGCCGTGAGCGCGTTCGCCAGATCGAGGTGCGTGCGTTCGAGAAGCTGCAGAAGGCGATGATGCGCATCGCTGGCGAAAAGCGCCTCCTCACCGCCTAACACGCGCATGGGGGATCAGGATCGAGACGGCGCGGAGCGTCCTCCGCGCGACCCGGAAGCGCCGGCGGACATCCCGCCGGCGCCTTCCGATTCCGCGTCGCGCCCGCGCGACTGGACGCCGCGCGCCACGACGGTGCAGCAGCCCGGGCTCGGCGCCGCGCCGATGCCCGATCTGCGCCCGCTCGGCGAGGAGCCCGATCCCTTCACTTCGCGCGGCGAGGCTCCTTCCCTCCGCCCCGCGCCGAGGCAGGAAGAAGCGGCACCCGCACCGAAGCCGCGCAAACCGCTGCTCCGCCGCATCCTGTTCTGGATCCTCAAGGTGATCCTGCTCTTCCTCGCCGTCTCGATCGGCATGGTGGTGATCTACAAGTTCGTGCCGCCGCCGATCACCTGGACGCAGATCGGCGACATTGTTGGCGGGCACGGCGCCACCAAGCGCTGGATGTCGATCGACCGGATCGATCCCGACATGCCCCGCGCCGCGATCGCCGCCGAGGACGCGCGCTTCTGCACGCACCACGGCTTCGACTTCACCGCGATCGAGCAGGCCTATGCCCGCAATGCCACCGGCAAGAAGAAAATCCGCGGCGGCTCGACGATCAGCCAGCAGACCGCGAAGAACGTCTTCCTGTTCCAGGGCGGCGGCTATGCCCGCAAGGCGCTGGAGGCCTATTTCACCGTCCTGATCGAGAATATCTGGGGCAAGCGCCGGATCATGGAAGTCTATCTCAACGTCGCGGAGACGGGGATCGGCACCTATGGCGTCAACGCCGGTTCGATGCGCTATTTCAAGCACGACGCCTCGCAGATGACGCCGCGCGAGGCCGCCCAGATCGCTGCGGTCCTGCCGCTGCCCAAGAAGCGCGCCGGCATCGATCCGCGCGGCTTCACCCGGCGCTACGGCAACGCGATCACCGCGCGCATCGGCACGGTGCGCGGCGACGGGCTCGACGGCTGCCTGCGCTGATGGCGCCGATCCGCATCGCCGCCGCGCTGATCGACGATGGCGAGGGTCGCATGCTGCTGGTCCGCAAGACAGGCACCACCGCTTATATGCAGGCCGGCGGCAAGATCGAGCCGGGCGAAGCGCCGATCGAAGCGTTGCGTCGCGAGCTGGCCGAGGAGATCGGCCTGGTTCCCACACAGGAGCCCAGGCCGCTCGGTCGCTTCGAGGCACCGGCCGCCAACGAGCCCGGTCGGATCGTCGAGGCGGAGCTGTTCCACCTCACCGCCGCGCACCAGCCCGCCGCCGCCGCGGAGATCGCCGAAGCGAAATGGGTGCCGATCCTCGAGGCCGCGGCACTGCCGCTCGCCCCGATGACCCGCACCCATGTTCTGCCGATCGCGTTGAAACTGCTGCAGTAACCCGGGGTTACTGGACCTTCTTCGCCGCATCCTGCGCCGCGTCGCCGACATCCTTGGCAGCGCCGCCGACGTCCTTCGCCGCCTGCGTCACCGCATCGGTCTTGGCGTTCTCGCGGTTGTTCTGGTTGAACAGATAGATGCCGCCGATCACCAGCGCGACCAGCAGCACCAGTCCGATGATCAGGCCGCCACCACCGCCGCGGCGCTCGACCACCACCGTGCTCGGCCCCGTCTCGGTCACGCGCTCGGCAGTCACGCCGTCGGTACGTTCGGTCACTCGTTCTACCATCGCATCCTCCTCGAACTATTGCGTCAGCAACCGAGAAGGTGTTGCGATGGTTCCGGAAATCAGAAAGGCAGCTTGAAGCCCGGCGGGAGCGGCAGGCCGGCAGTCATCTTGGACATCGACTCCTGCGAGGCGGCATCGGCCTTGGCGCGGGCGTCGTTGAAAGCGGCTGCGAGCAGGTCTTCGAGCATGCCCTTCTCGCTCGGGTTGAGCAGCGAATCGTCGATATGGATGCCGATGATCCGGCCCTTGGCCGATGCCTGGACCTTGACCAGCCCGCCGCCGGCGGCGCCTTCGACTTCGATCTTGTCGAGATCGGCCTGCGCCTTGGTGAGTTCGGCCTGGACATTCTGCGCCATGGCCATCATCTTTTCGAGATCCATCTTAACTTCCTAGCTTCCTGTCTTGGCCCAGCCGATCAGCTCGGCATCGGGAAAGGCTTCCATCGCGGCGGCGACCATCGGCGAGGCGAGCACCGCATCGCGCTCGGCCTGCTCGCTCGCCGCCTGTTCCTCGCGCAGCGTCATCGCCTGCGCCGGCACGTCAACGCACAGGAGCTTCCAGTTGGTGCCAGTGAACTCCTTGAGCGCGGCACCAAGCTCCTTGATGAAATCATGCGGCAGCGGCCGCGCCGCGGCGAAGTCGACTTCGGTCCCCTCGAAGCGCACCGGGCGCAAATAGTCGCGCACCTGGGTGGCGAGCTGGTAGCGCTTCTTCTCTTCGAGATAATCGGCGAGCTGGCCCAAGCTGGTCGGCATCGCCGCACCATTGGGCCCCGAAGGCGCAGCCGGCGCTGCGCCGCCCGAGATGGTCACGCTGCCGCTGGCGATCTGGCGGGCAAGCTCGCCCGGATCGGGCAGCTGCGAGGCGTGGATGACGCGCAGCAGCGCCATTTCCGCCGCCTCGATCGGCAGCACTGCCTTGGCGACTTCGTCATGCCCGCGCAGCACGAGCTGCCATAGCCGGTGCAGCGCCGGGAAGCTCAGCCCCGCCGCCCAGCGCTCGAGCGCCTTGAGCTCTTCGGCGGACTGGCCCGAGCTGGCATCGGTCCCCAGCTTGGCGAGCGTCACTGCGTGCACCGTCTCCAGCAAGGTGCGCAGCACCGCCTGCGGATCGACGCCGAGATCATATTGGCCGCGCAGCGAGCCGAGCGCGCCCTGCGCATCGCCCTCCAGCAACAGCCCGAACAGCGTGCGGATCGCGCCGCGATCGGACAGGCCGAGCATCTGGCGCACGGCTTCCGCCTTCACCCCCTCGCCTTCCAGGCCCGCATGCGCGATCGCCTGGTCGAGGATCGACAGCCCGTCGCGCGCCGAACCTTCGGCCGCGCGCGCGATCAGGGCCAGCGCCTCGGGCTCGGCCTCGACGCCTTCGGCCTGGCTGACCTTGGCGAAATGCTCGCCCAGCAGCTCGGCGGAGATGCGACGCAGGTCGAAGCGCTGGCAGCGCGACAGCACCGTCACCGGCACCTTGTTCACTTCGGTGGTGGCGAACAGGAACTTCACATGCGCCGGCGGCTCCTCGAGCGTCTTCAGAAGCGCGTTGAACGCGCTCTTCGACAGCATGTGGACTTCGTCGATGATGTAGATCTTGTAGCGCGCGGAGACCGCCGAATAGCGCGACGCCTCGATGATCTCGCGGACATCGTCGACGCCGGTGTGGCTCGCGGCGTCCATCTCGATCACGTCGATATGTCGGCCTTCGGCGATCGCCCGGCACGGCTCGCAGACACCGCAGGGATCGATCGTCGGCCCGCCCTGCCCGTCCGGCCCGATGCAGTTGAGCGCCTTGGCGATCAGCCGCGCAGTCGAGGTCTTGCCGACTCCGCGGACGCCGGTGAGCAGGAAGGCGTGGGCCAGCCGGTCGCGCTTGATCGCGTTGCCGAGCGTGGTGACCATCGCATCCTGCCCGATCAACTCGGAAAAGGTCTGCGGCCGGTATTTGCGCGCCAGCACCCGATAGGCGTTGTCACGCGGCTGCGGGGGTTCGTCGAGGCCAAGGAAGGAATCGGACATCGTGACCCTATCTAGGGTCCCGCGCGGCGATTGTCGAAGCTTCAGGCGAGGTGGCGGGGTATCTGCATGCGCACATGAAAGATGCGCTCGATGTGCAGGACATCGGCCCGAATGCGATAGAAGATGAAATGGCTTTCGTGACGCAGGCGGCGATAGCCGGAGGGGCGCACCGACGGTCGGCCAAGCTCGGGATAGCGGCGCAAGGTGCCGAAGGCCAAATCGAACGAACCGACATAGCGGCCCGCCTGTTCGATGCCCCAATGTTCGACGGTGTAATCAAAAATGGCGTCGAGATCGCGACCGGCAGCGCGTGAGACGACGAGTTTCACAAACCCGCGCGCTTGCGACCATCCGCGATGATATCCTCGATCGACCTTGAGTCGATACCGCTAGCTTCACCCTCGGCCAATGCGGCGGCGAGTTCGGGAGTCATCTCCCAGCTGTCTTCCAGATCGGCCTGGATCAGGTCCCGCAGATAATCGGCGACATCGGCATAATCGGACTCGCTGGCGCGTGCCTCGAGCCCGGCCCGCATCTCCTCGGAAATCTCGAAACGGATCGTCGCCATGGCTGCGAATCTCCGCCCGGCATCGGAATTTGTCAACGATGCGTGCAGCGGAAGGTGGGAGCCGGAACGACCCGCAGCGAAATCGTTGTGGCTGCTTCGTTCCCGATCTGACCAGGTTGGCGACGACTACGTCCGCCCGACTCCCGCGGCGCATATGGGGAAAGTCAGGCGGTTAGGCAAGATGATAGGTAAGGGCGGGAATGTTTCCCGACATTCCCGCCCTGAAATCCTGGTCGCTTAGCGCCAGTAGCGCACCTTGCGGCACACGCGCTGGCGATGGCCGTGGCGCCACTTGGTGGTGCAGACCGTGCGCCAATAGGCGCGCTTGCGGGCGTGCGGACGGTGGTGCTGGATGTCGGGCTTCGCGGCGAAGGCCGGCGCGGCCGGCGCAGCGGCGGCATTGGCGGCCGGAACGGCCAGTGCGGCAGCCGCAGCGGCTGCGAGGATCGGAAGCAGCTTCATCGTTTTTCTCTCCTGCTGGCAGGGAAAATCCCCACGGGGGCGGAAACCGGAACGATCGTTTCGGTTCCATGCACGATCCTGAAACGAGACGGATTGCGCGGGGCTGAATGTCTGCCTTGTTGCTGGAATGTGTAAAATCTGGCGACAGGGTCATGCGGCATCGCTTCCGCCGCCGCGGGGTGCTAGCCGGCCCGGATGGACAAGGTAGAAATCCGGCGCTTCGATCCCGCCGACGAGGAAGGCGCGACTGCGCTGATCGTATCGATCCAGAACGACGAGTTCGGCATTGCAATCACCGCGGAGGACCAGCCTGACCTCCAGGAAATCCCCGATTTCTATCAGCGCGACGCCGGGGACTTCTGGGTCGCCCACACCCCCGATGGCGAAGTGGTCGGCACGATCGCGCTCCGCGACATCGGCGACGGCATCGGCGCGCTGCGCAAGATGTTCGTCCACCCGGCGCACCGCGGCGCGAGCGGCCTCGCACGGGCGCTGCTCGATACGCTGCTCGCGCATGCCCGGGCCCACGGCCTGGCGCGCATCTATCTGGGGACGATCGACCGCTTCCTGGCGGCGCACCGCTTCTACACGCGCCAGGGCTTCACGCTGGTCGATCCGGTGCTGCTGCCGCCGACCTTCCCGCGCATGGCGGTCGACACGCGCTTCTACGCGCTGAGCCTCTAGCGCCCCTGCATGTCGCGGTGGGCGCCCGGCATGCGCACCACCAGCCCGTCGAGCTCGCGCGTGAGCAGGATCTGGCAGGCGAGCCGGCTGGTCCGCACCGCGCCGATGGCGAGGTCGAGGATGTCTTCCTCTTCCTCCGCCGCGCGCGGCAGCCGGGCGAAATGCGCGGGATCGACGATCACATGGCAGGTCGAGCAGGCCATCTGCCCCTCGCAGGTGCCCTCGAGCGGCTGGCCGTCATTCTGCGCGACTTCGAGCAGGCGCAGGCCTTCCTCGGCCTCGACCTCGTGCGACTTGCCGTCGGCGCTGACGAAGGTGACGCGGATCATGCGGCGCGGCTCTGCAGGCGGGCGGCGGCGACGATCCGGTCGATCGCGTGGAGCAACTCGTCCTCGCTGGTGTAGCGCCCGAAGCCGATGCGGATGCTGGCGCGCGCCTGGGCATCGCCGAGCCCGATCGCCCGCAGCACATGGCTGGGCCGCCCCGATCCGCTCGCGCAGGCCGAGCCGGCGGAGAAGGCGATGTCGCGCAGGTCGGAGATCAGCCGGGCAACGTCGAGCCCCTCGTGCCGCAGGTTGAGATTGCCCGGATAACGATCCTCGCGCGATCCATTGAGCGTCCAGTCGCCCGCGATCCGGTTCAGCGCCGCGCGGCTGAGCTGCTCGGCATGCGCATGATCGACGCCGAAGCGCTGCTTGGCGAGCTTCGCCGCCGCGCCGAACCCGGCACAGAGCGCCGGCGACAGTGTGCCCGAGCGCCCGGCAGGCTCCTGCCCGCCACCGTGCATCAGCGGCTCGAGCGTGACGCCGTCGCGGATCCACAGCGCGCCAATCCCCTTGGGTCCGTGGATCTTGTGCGCCGAGACCGCGATCAGGTCGCAGCCATCGGGGATCCGCACCCGGCCATAGCCCTGCACCGCGTCGCACAGGAACAGCGCGCCCGCCTGATGGGCGAGATGCGCGAGTTCCTCGATCGGCTGGATCACCCCGATCTCGTTGTTGACCAGCATCGCCGCGACCAGCCCGACACCCGGCTTGATCGCCGTGCGCGCCGCGACAAGATCGACCAGCCCCTCGGGGCCGACGGGCAACACGGTCACCTCCCTGCCCTTGCGCGCTTCCGCCTCGACCGTGTCGAGCACTGCGGCATGTTCGGTGGCGATCGTCACGATCCCGCCGGCGCTGCCCTTGATCGCCCAGTTGAGCGCCTCGGTCGCGCCGCTGGTGAAGCTGACCTTGCCGCCCGGCGGCAGCAGTCCGGCGACATCGTCCCGCGCCACTTCCACCGCCGCCCTGGCCGCCCGACCCGGGGCGTGGGCGGAATGCGGATTGGCGAAGCTGGTCTCCAGCAGCGGCAGCATCGCGGCCAGCGCCTCGGGAGCGAGCGGCGTGGTCGCCTGATAGTCGAGATAGGTCATGCGGCTCTGGTTCTGGCCTCGATCGCGATCTGACGCCAGAGCGTCGTGAAGGCATCGACCTCGGCTTCGGTCGTGCCGCGCCCGAAGCTCACCCGCACCACTTCGCGCAGCGCCGGCTCAGTCCAGCCCATCGCGCTCAGCACATGGCTGGGGCGCATGCTGCCCGACGAGCATGCGCTGCCGGCGGAGACCGAGATGCCCGCCATGTCGAAGCGGATCAGCTGCGCGGCGGAGGATACGCCCGGCATGCGATAGGCGCCGATCAGCGGGCTGCGCGGACGATTGGCACCGACCACCTCGCCGCCCTCTGCCAGTACCGCCGCCTCAAGCCGCGCCCGCAGCGCCGCCATGCGGGCCAGGTCCTCGGGCGCCTGGACAGCTGCCACATAGCCCAGCGCCCCGGGCAGATTCTCGGTACCCGCACGATAGCCCTTTTCCTGCCCGCCCATCGGCAGCAGCGCGCCGAAGTCGCGGACCAGCAGCGCCCCGATCCCGGGCGGCCCGCCGCGCTTGTGCGCAGAGACCGCGACCAGGTCGGCGTGGCGCAGCACCTCGCCATCGGCATGCGCCGGCATCTGCGCGGCATCGACCAGCAGGATGCCGCCCGCCGCATGCACCACCGCCGCGATCTCGGCGACCGGCTGGCGCACGCCCGTCTCGCTGTTCGCCCATTGCACGCCCACCAGCGCGCGCGGACCCTCGGCCAGCGCCGCCTTCAGCGCGTCGAGATCGAGGATGCCGTCCGCATCGACCGGCAATACCTGCGCGCCCTCGCCGTGGCGCAGCACCGAATCATGCTCGACTGCGCTGATCAGCCGGCGCGGCACCATCGAGCGGGTCAGCGCCATGTGCAGCGATTCGCTCGCGCCGCTGGTGAAGATCAGCTCGTGCGCCCAGCCATAGGCCGCCGCGACCTGCGCGCGCGCCTTTTCCAGCGCGGCGCGGGCGGCGCGCCCTTCGCCGTGCGGCGAGCTGGGATTGGCCCATTCGCGCATCCCCGCGACCACGGCTTCCACCGCTTCGGGCAGCATCGGACTAGTCGCGGCGTGATCGAGATAGATACGGTCGGCCAAGTTGCTCTCGTAATAATTGCGTAAAGCGGCGCGCTGCCTATATAGCGCCCAACTCTCCGCGCTCCACCGCGCACATGAATTCATACAGGGAAAAGCCTTGCCCGAAGTCATCTTCCCCGGCCCCGAAGGCCGCCTCGAAGGCCGTTTCGCTCCCGCGCCCAAGCCGCGCGCGCCGGTCGCCATGATCCTCCACCCGCATCCCAATGCGGGCGGCACGATGAACAACCGCATCGTCCAGGAGCTCTACAAGACCTTCCAGCGCCGCGGCTTCGCGACGCTCCGCTTCAATTTCCGCGGGGTCGGCAAGAGCCAGGGCACGTTCGACAACGGCATCGGCGAGCTGTCCGACGCCGCCTCGGCGCTCGACTGGGTGCAGAGCTTCCACCCGGAAGCCAGCTCGACCTGGGTCGCCGGCTTCGGCTTCGGCGCCTGGATCGGCATGCAGCTGCTGATGCGCCGTCCGGAAATCCGCGGCTTCATCTCGGTCGCCCCGCCGGCGAACATGTTCGACTTCACCTTCCTCGCCCCCTGCCCGTCCTCGGGCATCATCATCCAGGGCGAGAATGACGAGGTGGTCACGCCGGGCGCCGTCCAGAAGCTGGTCGACAAGCTGCGCACCCAGAAGCACATCACCATCCACCACGACACCATCCCGGACGCGAACCATTTCTTCGAGAACGAAATGGACGACCTGATGAAGAGCGTGGACAAGTATCTCGACATGCGGCTCGACCCCAACTCGCCGATCCGCTGAGAAGATGCGGCGCCTGTCGCTGACGGGCGCCGCCTTTCTCAAAAAGCCCTACCCGCTGGACTGAGCGCGCCGGCACCGCGCCAGCGACAACGCGAAGAGCAGCCCCGCTGCCGCCGCGCCGATCGCATAGCAGGGCAACACCGCCGTATCGAAGCGCGCGCCGGTCAGGCCGATGCCGAAGCCGCGCGACAGGCTCGCCGGGATCAGCGCCAGCGTCAGTCCCATCGCGACCAGACCGCCCAGCGCCGCGCGCAGCATTAGCGGGCCACCGCGCAGGCGCACCGCCAGCCAGAAGCACAGCATCAGCAGCGCGCCGAGCAGCAGCTTCGCCGCCGGCCCGATATCGTCGCCCATCTTCCAGATGTTCGCCGGCAGCCGGTCCAGCCCGTGCCGCTCAAGCGCGATCAGCAGTCCCGGCAGGAACACCGCCGTCGCCCAGCCGAACAGCCAGGCCGGCCCGCTGCAGCGCAGGCCCTGCAGGCGCCCGCCTAGCAAACCATGTTCCGCGCCGCGCAGATCAGCTGCTGCGTCGCGCGCCGGCGGGCTTGCTCGTCCTGTATCGCCTTCGCGTTTTCCTTGTCCTTCTCGTCGCGCGCCTGCCAGTCCGCCTGGGTCATGCAGGTCTGCTTGCGAAACAGCGAGCCGGTCGCGACCGCGCCGCGGCAGATCACCTTCTTCTTGGGATCCTTCTCGCCTTTGACGACGATCGTGTCCTCGGGCTTGTCCTGCTGCACCGCCGCCGCGGGCACGTCCTGCGCACCGGCAGGAACCGCCGGCGCGGTCAGCGACATCACGATCAGCGAAAGCAGCTGCAGGAACATCCGCTCTTCCCCCTCAAGAACAGGGAGAGAAGCTGTCAGCAGCCGGCCGGCGAGTCAAACGACTCGATCAGTCCTTCTTCAGGTTCTGCGCCCCGCCCGCCAGGATCGCGGCAGTCGCCTCGTGCGCGCCGCGATAGGCTTCCTGGAACGCGGCGCTCCAATATTTGAGCTCGTCGAGCGGGATGGCCTCGCCGGTGACGGCGCAGACGACATGGGTACCCGGACGGATCACGTCGAAATCGGACGCGTCGTAATGGAGTTCGGCAAGCAGCGACATGCCGCCCATCTAGGGACTGACGGCCGCCGCGCCAATGCTCAGCGCGCGGTCACCCCGTCGATCCAGCGATCGACCACCGCAGTCGCCGGATAGCCGGCATCGCCGAGCTGGCGGTTGATCTCCATATGGCCGCGCAGCCCGCGCCCGGCAAAGCCCTGCACGGTCACCCGCGCGCCCGCCGCCGTCAGCGCACGCCCCAGCGCTTCGGACTGGCGCGTGCCGTCCGCCCGCTCCACGTGCAGGATCAGGAAGTCCCGTGCATTGGGTGCCGCGGCCTGCAGCGTCGGCGACAGTGCCCGCTGGCGCGCCGGATCGCTGCCGAACGCCGCTTCATAGGTGCCGCCCATCACCCGCGGGCCCTCGGCCATCTGCGCGGGCACGTCATAGGCGGCGCCGTCGAGCAGCACCACGCCGGCCAGCCGGTCGAGGCCCCAGCCGGCCTTTTGCAGATAGCTCGGATCGGTGGCGATCAGCGCGACCAGATGCGCGCCGGCGCTGTGGCCCATCACCACCACGCGCCGGGGATCGAAACCCAGGTCGCGCGCATGCTTGACGATATAGCCCAATGCGTCGGCAACGTCCTGCGCCTGCTGCTCCACCGTGGCGCCGGGCACCAGCCGGTAGTTCACGCTGGCGAAGGCATAGCCCTTGCCGGTGAAGTGGGCGATCTTCTCGGCACCGGTGGCATTACCCTTGTCGCCGCGCTTCCAGCCGCCGCCATGGATGAACACCACCAGCGGCGCATCGGCCCTGGCGCTGCGGTAATAGTCGAACTTCTGGAGCGCGGCGCTGCCATAGGCGACTTCGCGTCCCGGCTGGGCCTGGGCCAGCGCAGGGCTCGCCGCGAGAAGGAATGGAAGCAGGATCAAGGCCTTACGCATTACACACCTCATCGAACCGATGCTGCGAGGATATGCAGGCGTCGCCGGGGCGTCCAACGATCTTGTGTAACCAGATGTGTCAGGCGGCTCAGATGCGCAGGATCAGCAGATTGCCGAGGATCACCAGCGAGCAGATCCACATCAGGATCGCCTTGGTCCGGTCCTGCCTGAACTGCTTCCACCCGCCCCAGACAAGCGCGCCCATCGCGATCACGGCGATGGTCAGCCACAGCGGCTCCAGGCTCGGATCGCCCATCAGCGCAGCACCAACCAGATCGCCAGCCCGATCAGGGCGAAGATGCTGCCGAACAGCGCGATCATCTTCGGGTCGCGGCGATAGATCATCAGCAACAGGCCGAAGATGATATAGCCGAGCGCGCGCGCACCCACGCTCATCACATTCGCGATCACCGGGCCGAAGCGGTTCGCCACGGGATCAGTCTTTTCCGGAGAGGACTTGGGCATAGGCATCGGGATCGGCATTGCCGCCCGAAAGCACCACGAGCAAGCCCGGCTTCACATCCACCTTGCCCGCGAGCAGCGCCGCCAGCGCCACCGCGCCACCCGGCTCGACCACCACGCGCAGCTTCGCCGCGGCCCAGCGCTGCGCTGCGCGGATCTCCGCCTCGCTCACCGCCAGCCCGGTCGCCCCGCGCCGGGAAAGCACGTCGAAGGTCAGCGGCGAGACACGCGTGGTCTGCAGCGCATCGCACGCGGTCGGCGGCGGATTGTCGCCCACCGGCTCGATCCAGCCCGCCTCCAGGCTGCGGGTCATGTCGTCCCAGCCCTCGGGCTCGACCACGACGATCTCGGCATCGGGCAGCGCCAGCGCCAGGCCCGCGGCAAGGCCACCGCCGCCACACGGCACCAGCACATTGGCGAAGTCGGGCAGCCTGGCCTCGACGATCTGGGTCATCGCCTCGATCCCGGCGCTTCCCTGCCCCTCGATGATCCAGGGATCGTCGAAGCTCGGCACCAGGGTGGCGCCGCGGGCATGGGCGAGATGCGCGGCGATCTTCTCGCGGCTCTCGGTCATCCGGTCATAGGAGACCACTTCGGCGCCCATCGCCAGCGTCGCGTCGCGCTTCACCTTGGGCGCGTCCGCCGGCATCACGATCACGGCCGGCATGCCCAGTTTCCGCGCCGCCCAGGCGACTCCCTGCGCATGGTTTCCGGACGAAAAGGCGACCACGCCCTTGTCCCGCGCCACGCCGTCCAGCGCGGTCAGCCGGTGCCATGCCCCGCGGATCTTGAAGGCGCCGATCGGCTGCAGGCATTCGGCCTTGAAGCACACCGGAACGCCGCGAATTTCCTGAACGAACAGAGGGGTTTGCGGCAGGATGGCGGCGACCTTGGCAGCGGCATCGCGCACCCCGGCCCGTGTCGGCTGTCGCACAATCGTCACACTTCACCCCCGCCGTAAAATTCCGGATCGCGAATCGCTTTACACACAGAACCAACGTCCTTATGTGCCGCTCTCCCGCTGCCCCATGGGACTTCCAACCGCAAGGCAGCAATTGTCAACGATCGCCGTAAGGCACTTGGAGGTCCCTTGAGTTGCACAAGCATCATCGCGCGCTGGGGTTAGCGTCCCTCTCGACCGCCGGATCCTCTGTGACTGGCATCGACATCGCTAAGCAGGGTCCGGTTCAGCCGGTCACGCTCGTCCGTCCGCACGCTGCGGCACGGGCTGCACGGTTCTTCGTCGAGAAGTTTCCGGGCAAGGCCATGTATGCCGTGAAGGCGAATCCCTCGCCCGAGCTGCTGCAGATCCTGTGGGACAACGGCATCACCACTTATGACGTGGCGTCGATCGGCGAAGTGCGCCTGGTTGCGCGCACGCTGCCCGAAGCCACGCTCTGCTTCATGCACCCGGTCAAGGCCGAGGAAGCGATCGAAGAGGCGTATTTCACGCACGGCGTTCGCACCTTCTCGCTCGACAGCCTGGAAGAGCTGGCCAAGATCGTCCGCGCCACCAGCCGTGACGGAGTGCCCGCGAGCGACCTGACGCTTTGCGTGCGCCTGCGCGTCTCGTCGGAGCATTCGAAGCTGAGCCTCGCGTCGAAGTTCGGCGCCGCGCCGAACGAAGTCGCCGAGCTGCTGTTCGAGACCCGCCAGGTCGCCGATGCCCTGGGCATCTGCTTCCATGTCGGCTCGCAGGCGATGTCGCCGGAAGCCTATTCGAACGCGATGGAGCGCGTGCGTGCGGCGATCGTCGAGTCAGCCGTCACCGTGGACGTCATCGACGTCGGCGGCGGCTTCCCCTCGACCTATCCGGGCATGACCCCGCCGCCGCTCGAGCATTATTTCGATGCGATCCACCGCGCGTTCGAGAGCCTGCCGGTCTCCTATTCGGCCGAGCTCTGGGCCGAGCCGGGCCGCGCGCTGTGCGCCGAGTACAGCTCGATCGTGGTGCGCGTGGAGCGTCGCCGCGGTGCCGAGCTCTACATCAACGACGGCGCCTATGGCGCGCTGTTCGACGCCGCACATATCGACTGGAAGTTCCCGGTCGAGCTGCTGCGCGAGCCGGAATCGAACGCCAAGGACGTCGAGTTCAGCTTCTACGGCCCGACCTGCGACGATCTCGATTACATGAAGGGCCCGTTCCTTCTGCCGGCGGACATCCGCTCGGGCGACTATTTCGAGATCGGCATGCTCGGCGCCTATGGCTCGGCGATGCGGACTGCGTTCAACGGCTTCGGCTCGGACGAGACCGTCACCGTGTCGGACGAACCGATGGCCTCGATGTATGTCGAGCTCGCGGAACGCCAGCCCGCCTGGAACGTCGTCAAGCTGTAACGCAACACACGCTACTACCACGTCGCCCCGGCCTTGAGCCGGGGTCCCGCTGCCTTTACAGGCGTCAACAAGCGGGACCCCGGCTCAGGGCCGGGGTGACGAATGCTTTGGGTTTCCGCGTCCCCTTTTCGAAATGACGGCGGCCAAGAAGATGGGAGAAACCCCATGACCGACACCACCACGCTCAACAAGCAGGCGAGCGCCAACGCCCCGATCAACGACACCCGCAAGGCGGAACTGCTCTCGAAGCAGGTCAAGCACATCGACATCACGTCGTTCGATGCGCGCCCGATCGTCGACGCGATGGCTGACATGAGCTTCACCAGCCGCGACCTCGGCCGCGCGACCAAGATCTACAACGAGATGCTGGCCGACAAGGACTGCACCGTCGTCCTGGTGATCGCCGGCTCGACCTCGGCCGGCGGCTGCATGGACCTCTATGCCGAGCTGGTGCGCAACAACATGGTCGACGTGATCGTCGCCACCGGCGCCACCATCGTCGACATGGATTTCTTCGAGGGCCTCGGCCACAAGCACTATCAGGCGCTCGAGATCCCCGACGACGACACGCTGCGCTCGCTCTACATCGACCGCATCTACGACACCTATATCGACGAGGAAGCGCTCCAGAACGTCGATCACACGATCTTCGAGATCGCCGAGACGCTCGAGCCCAAGGCCTATTCGTCGCGCGCGTTCATCCGCGAGATGGGCAAGTATCTCGTCGAGCACGGCAAGAAGGACAACAGCCTGGTCAAGCTCGCCTATGAGCATGACGTGCCGATCTTCTGCCCGGCTTTCGTCGACTCGTCGGCCGGCTTCGGCCTCGTCAAGCACCAGGTGGACCGCGCCAAGGAAGGCAAGCCCTACCTGCTGCTCGACGCGATCGCCGACTTCCGCGAGCTCACCGAGATCAAGATCCAGGCCGGCACCACCGGCCTGCTGATGATCGGCGGCGGCGTGCCGAAGAACTTCATCCAGGACACCGTCGTCTGCGCCGAGATCCTCGGCCATGAGGACGTCGAAGTGCACAAGTACGCCGTGCAGATCACCGTCGCCGACGTGCGTGACGGCGCCTGCTCGTCCTCGACCCTCCAGGAGGCCGCCTCGTGGGGCAAGGTCAACACCGGCATCGAGCAGATGGTGTTCGCGGAAGCGGGCTCGGTCATGCCGCTGCTGGCGTCGGACGCCTATCACCGCGGCCACTGGCGCGAGCGCGTGAAGCGCGGCTGGGCGAAGCTCTTCGCCTGATCGCGTCACCGCGGAACAGAAACAGGGCGGCCGGGACATCCCCGGCCGCCCTTTTCTTTTGCGCCCGCGAAGGCGCCGGATCGGTGCAAATGATACCGGTGTTATAGGGAAAACACCTTCATGCCTCGCGCTATATTGCATCGCACAATGAATAGCCTTTGGATTTTCCCGTACATTCCCAGATGATTAGATTGTTACAGACCCCTAAATCCTCGCCTTGACTACATCTGACACCGGTATCAAGATACAGGCGGAGACAATGGACCGGGTCAACCCGGCCATTTTTAGGGGAGAGGCGAAGATGAAGCTGCACGTGGGAACGTCGAGCATTGCGCTCATACTGGCTCTGGCCGGGTGTAACGACAGCAAGAGCGGCTCGGTCGCCTCGCCCAGTCCCACCCCGGCCGCCACGCCCACGCCGGGCGCGGCGATCACCACCGGGCTGCTGCCGGTCTCGGGCGAGACCGCGGCGTACAAGGATACGCTGCTCAAGCTGACCTTCACCGGCGCGCCGGTCGCCACCGGATCGGGCAAGATCCGCGTCTACAAGAGCGACGGCACCTTGGTCGACACGATCGACACCTCGGCGGACATCGTCGTCGCCGGCGCCGAGACCCAGGTCGCGCTGGGCAACGCCAACACCGAGATCGACAAGATCGGCAACGGCGTCGCGAGCCTGACCCAGTATCGCTACACCTATTATCGCCCGATCAGGATTTCGGGGAACACCGCGACGATCAAGCTGCACGACAATGTGCTGGCCTATGACACCAGCTATTATGTCCAGGTCGACAAGTCGGTGTTCAACGGCCCGATCGCGGGGTTCAACAGCTTCCCGGGCATCACCGGCACCACGGGCTGGACCTTCAAGACCAGGTCCGCGCCCACTTCGACCACCAGCGTGACGGTCGATGACGACGGCGCCGCCGATTTCCGCTCGGTCCAGGGCGCGCTCAACTACATGATGACCGTCGGCTGCAGCGGCTGCGGCGCCGGCAACACCGCCGCCAAGACGATCACGATCAAGAACGGCACCTATGACGAGCAGCTGTTCCTGCGCAACGTCAACAACCTGACGATCACCGGCGAGAGCCGCGCCGGCACGATCGTCCAGAACAACAATTGGGAAGCGTTCAACCCCGGCGTCGGCGGCAGCCGCGCGGCGCCGAACACCACCTTCACCAATATCGGCGGCGCCTCGGCGCTGGGCAATCGCCTCTCGCTGGGCGGCGGCCGCGCCCTGATGCTCATCGAGGGCGGCGACCAGATCAAGGTCAGCAACTTCACCATGCAGAACACGCACGTGAAGGACGCCACCCAGAACAGCCAGGCCGAGGTGATCTACTACAACTCGGCCAACATCAACGGATCGCGCTTCATCGGCACCGACATGAACTTCATCGGCACGCAGGACACGCTGCAGATGAAGGGCTGGGTGTGGATCTACAACAGCCTGATCGCCGGCGATGTCGATTTCGTCTGGGGCTATCCCTATGCGATGGCGATCGAGAATTCGGAGCTGCGCACCGTCTTCGATCCCTCGGCACCCACCTCGGGCGGCTATATCTTCCAGGCGCGCTCGGCCAAGGGCTATCCCGGCTTCGTCGTGCTCGGCGGCTCGCTCACTTCGGAGAGCACCGTGCCCAGCGGCTCGACGTACCTCGCCCGCTCCGGCGGCGTGAACCAGGCCGGCGGCTATTGCACGACGATGCTGGTCCTGGGCGGCGGCTCGGCGAGCAACGCCACCCAATATTGCGACAACGCCGCGTTCGTCGGCGTCCGCATGGGTGGCCATGTCGCCACCGCCGGCTGGTTCGTCAGCCCGGTGCCGAACCTGCTGCCGAGCAACACCGAGGGCTGGCGCGAGAGCGGCTCGCTTACCGCCACCGGCACCGCGCTGTCGATGACCGGCCGCAACACCACCTATGGCAGCAGCACTGCCGACCTGTCGGGGATCAACACCCGCGCCAAGGTCTTCGCCCAGTGGAACGGCAATGTCGGCTGGACCCCGGCGCCCTGATCGCCGGGCATAGCGCCTGACCGGCCCGCCGATGCCGGGCGACAGGATCCCCCTGTCGCCCGGCATTCGCGTTTCTAGGGCGTCGCCGTCGGGCTGGGCGACGGTACCGGGCGCAGCGGCAGACGGCGGATGGCCGGCGTCGCCGCGGGTGCGGGCGTGGGCGTCGCGGCGGGCGCAGGCACCGGTCGCGACGGCAACGGACGGATCACCGGCACCGGGCTCGGCGCGGGCGCCGGCGTCATCACCGGCGTGCGCGTCGGCCGGCCCACGGGCCCCACCGGAGTCGGCTGCGGCATCGGGCCGGTCCCGCCGAACTTCTTGAGGTTCTCCCGCGTGATCGAGTCGTCCACGGCCTTCTTGAAGCGCGGCCCGAACTGCTTGCTCGCCTGGCCCTGCACGTTGAGCGAGGAGGAGTCGGGCTGCTCGGCCTGCAGCTTCTTCGCGGTCGCCGCCATCTCGCCGGCGAGCGTCTTCACTTCGTCCACGCAGCGCTGGTCGCGGCATTTGGGCGTCCAGATGCCGATCGCGAGCTGTGCCCAGCCGCCCGACGCGTTCTCGGTCGTCTCCTTGTTCTTCGCGATCGATGCCGCCTCGGCCTCGGCCGCCGCCTTGTGGGCGCCGTTCGCCGCCTCGGCATAAAGCGGCGTCGAGATCGCGGCATAGCTGGCCGCCGGGTTCTTCTCATGCGCCTGGCGCACCGCCAGCACCGTGCCGGTCTTGTACAGGCGGATCGTCGTCCTGCATTTCTGGTCCGCGCACACCTCGGTCCAATAGGCCTCGAAGCGCGCCGCCCATTGATCCGGCCCGGCCTTGAAGCGCCATTCCTCGACGGTGTTGGCCGCGAACTTCTCGGCATCCTGGAACAGCGGCCAGGTGATGATGAGATAGGGCTTCAGCGGATCGGCGCCATGCGCCTGCTTGGCCTTCAGCTCGGCATTCAGCCGGTGCAGCCCGATCGCGGTCTTGCACTGGCTCGTCACGCAGAGCGCCTTCCAGCGCGCGTCGAACGAAGCGCTCCACGCCGGCAGCTTGGTCTGGAACTCCTCCTCGATCCGCACGGTCTGCTGCTGGCGGCGTGCCAGCACCTCGGGCCCGGTCACGCACTTCTTGATGCCGGCCTCCACCGAACAGGCGGAGAGCCCGTCATTGCAGTTGAAGCGATAGCCCGCCCCCTCGGTCATCTGGACCGCGGTCGGTCCGCCCGGCGGCACGGGGCCGGTCCTGCTCGGCCCGTGGATGCCGTTCGGCCCGGCCGGCGCCTGCTCCATGAAGGAGTTCATGCCGCCATAGGGCGCGCACCACGCCTTGGCGCCATTGACCATCTGGGTGCCGTAATCGGGCGGTGGCGGCGAACTGCTGCACCCGCCGCCGAGCAGCGAATAGACGGCGCAGGCGGCGGCCTTGCCCGCCTCATAGACTATCTTCACGCCCTTCTCGGCAACGCCCAGCCCGCCGACGATGATGCCGCGAATGCCGTCGATCACCGCGCCCAGGAAGCCCTTGCACGCCGCCGTCGCCAGCGTGCCCAGCCCCGGCGTGCGCCCGATGATCCCGCCGCCCACCGCCTGGTCGACGAAGGAGCAGGCGATGCCGGCATCGAGACCGAGCGTCATCAGCGTGCTCACGCCCGACACGACATCGCCGGAGCTGAACGCGTCATAGGCGCGCTTGATGTCGGAGACCGTCTTGGAGACGACCTTCTTCAGGTCCTTCTCGATCTGCAGGTCGGTCTCGAAGGCGAAGCGGCAGATCGTCTTGATCTCGCCGAAATAGGGGATGTTCTCGGCCAGCTGGGCGTTGACCTGGTCCTTGGCCGCCTGGGTCTGCGCCTTGGCATAGTCGGCGGCATATTGCTTGGCCGCGTCGGCGGTGCCCTTGGTCTTGGCCTTGCCCGCGGCATTGTCGACCTGCTGGTCCGCCTTGGCGAACACCGTATCGATCACCGCGACCGGGAAGATGCACTTGGCATAGGTGAAGGTGCCGATCCCCGGCAGATTCTGGTTCTTCATCGCCTTGGCCGCGCCGACCAGCCCGAAGAACGGGTAATCCTGCGCCACGGCGTGCGAATAGACCGATGCCGCATCGGTCGGGTAATCGATGGTGAACTCCGCCATCTCCAGCACATCGCCGGGAATCACGTTCTTCAGCACGCCGTAGAGCTTGCTCCACAGGCTGGAGGCGAACATCGGCGTGGCCATGCGGCGCGCCAGCGCATCCATGTCGCGCGGCACCAGCACGAAGTCGGAACGGGTCTGCGGGCCATAGCTGCGGGCGGTTTCCCGGTGCGCCGCCGTGGCACCTGCCGGAATCGGCGCCATCGCCATCGCGGCGGCGGAAAGTCCCGTCACGCACGCGCGCACAAACGACCACAGTCCGGTTCGCAGCATATCGTCCCCCTGCCCGGCGGTCGCGAAACTGTCCCGCCCCGGGAAAAGAGACTATATGGTCCCTTATGTTCGAGCAAGCAGCAACATCGCGGCATCAATCCGGTTGCACTGCAATGGTTGACGCATCAGTGAGTAAGTAATGCCCCGCCTTACCGAAGCGACTGCCGCCAAGCGGCGTCAGCACATCCTCGACGCCGCCGCACGCTGCCTGTTCGAACGCGGGCTCCTTGCCACGTCGGTCGATGATGTCTGCGCGGTCGCGGGGATCAGCAAGGGCGCGTTCTACAGCCATTTCCCGAGCAAGGAGGCGCTGATCCATGCAGTGACCGACATGCTCTCTGCCGAGCTTGGCCCGATCGACGACAGCAGCGTCACCGCTCTCGCCGATTCGGTGTTCGCCCATCAGATCGCCCCCGCCCTGCCGCCGGCCAATGCCCGGTTCGGCATCGAGATCACTGCGGCCAGCGCCAGCGATGCGGGCCTGCGCGAGCGCAACGCCGCCAATCTCGAGCGGCTTCGCCACGGCGTGGAAGCGGCGGTGCGCAGCCTGATCGCCGCCGGCAATGCCCGCGCCGATGCCGATGCCGAAGCGATCGGCTGGCTGGTGCAGGCGCATGTGATGGGGGTGCTGTGCCGCAACGCCGTGTGGCCGGCGCAGGACGAGGCGGCACTGCGCCGCGCGACGCACCTGCTGCTCGAAAGCCTGCTCGCGGTTTAGTTGCATTTCCGAACCGACTGCGGCAGCCTTTCCTGCAGAAAGTCGCAGGAGGGGGTCTGCAATGTACAGTGAAATTCTCGCGCCCGTGGTGGTGCTGGTCGCCTGGACGCTGGTGATGCTGGTCTGGATGGTCCTCCTGCGCATCCCGGCGATGCGCAAGGTGGGCGTCGATCTCAACAAGCTGGTCGGCGCCAAGGGATCGGACGCCGACAAGATCCTTCCGGCCAACGCGCAGTGGAAGGCGCACAATTACAACCACCTCCACGAGCAGCCGACCCTGTTCTACGCGATCGCGCTGACGCTGGCGGTGATGGGCCAGGGCCACGGCATCAACCTGTGGCTCGCCTGGGCCTATGTGCTCCTGCGCATCGCCCACAGCCTCGTGCAGGCGACCTTCAACAAGGTCTCGACACGCTTCGTGCTGTTCCTGCTCTCGACGCTGGCGCTGGTGGCACTGACGCTGCACGCGGGCGTGGCGCTGCTCCACCACGCCGCCACGCCTACGCCGGTGGAGACGACTGCGATGGTGGTCGACGGCTAACCCAAGCCACCACCTTCAATCTTCGTCATCCCCGCGCGGGCGGGGATGACGGATCAGCGTCGGGGATTTACCCGAACATCCGATTCAGGCTGCGCTCGAGCATCAGCAGCTGCCACAGCGTGCGGCCATGCTCGGCCCGGCCGGCCTTGTGGTCCGCCGCCAGCTTCTCGATCACGGAGAGGTCGAACCAGCCGGTGCTGGCGAGCAGCTTGGAGCGTCCGAGCGCCGCCGCTTCCTCGGCCAGCGCCTTGCGGAACCAGGCGCTGATCGGCGTCACGAAGCCCATCTTCGGCCGGTAGAGCACATCCTTCGGCAGATAGGGCTCGAGCGCCTTCTTCATCAGCCACTTGCCCTGCCCCGCCCGGATGCGGAGCGACGGCGGCAGCGTCGCCATGAACTGGACGAGGCGATAGTCGAGCAGCGGCTCGCGCGCCTCCAGGCTCACCGCCATGCTGGCGCGGTCGACCTTGGTGAGGATGTCGCCGGGCAACCAGTGCTGGATATCGGCATATTGCGCGCGGTCGAGCGCGTCGCGCGCCGGCGCCTGGCGCATCGTGTCGGTATAGCGCTGCTCGGCGGTGTGCCCGGCCAGCGCCTTCTTCATCCCTTCCGAATAGAGCGCGTTCCGCAGCGCCGGGCCGGTAACGCCGACGGCCTTGGGATAGGCGAACTCGCCCCCTTCGGCGAGCGCGAGAAGCGTCGTCTTGGCGCGAAACGGGCGCGGCGCCCAGTCGGCCTTGGGATAGAGCCGGCCGAGCGTGCCGAACAGGCTGGCACGCATCTCCTGCGGCAGCAGCGAGCGCATCCGCTCCTCGGCGGCGAAGAACTTGTAGCGGCGATAGCCCGCCATCGCCTCGTCCGCGCCGTCGCCCGACAGCGCTACCGTCACGCTCTCGCGCGCCAGCTCGCAGACCCGGTAGGTCGGCAGTGCCGAGGCATCGGCGAAGGGCTCGTCGAACGCGCCCACCAGCGTGTCGATCAGCGCGAAATCATCAGCGGCGACCTTGCGGGTCTGGTGCGCGGTGGCGAAGCGCTCGGCGATCATCTGGGCATAGGCGGTCTCGTCGAGCCCCGCCTCGTCGAAGCCGATCGTGCAGGTCTTCACTGCCGCCTTGCTCGCCTCGGCCATCAGCGCGACCACCGCCGAGCTGTCGACGCCGCCCGAAAGGAAGGCGCCCAGCGGCACGTCGGCGATCATCCGCGCGCGCACGGCGCTGCGCATCATGTCGAGCAGCTCGGCTTCGAGATCCTTCACCTTGCCGGTCGCGCGCTTCGAGAAGTCGATGTCCCACCAGCGCACCGGCTGCGACACCGGCTTGCCGCGCTCGAGCAGCAGGAAATGCCCGGCGGGCAGCTTCTTCACGCCGGCGAGGATCGAGGTGTCGTCGGGCACATAGCCGAGGCCGAGATAGTCCTCGACCGCCTTGAACTCGGGCGTGCGACGGAACAGCGGGTGCGCGAGCAGGCCCTTGAGCTCCGAGGCAAAGGCCACCGCCCCGTCCGACAGCTCGGCATAATGGAGCGGCTTCACCCCGAACCGGTCGCGCGCCAGGAACAGGCTCTGGGTGCGCGCGTCGTAGAGCGCGAAGGCGAACATGCCGTTCAGCCGGTCGAGCATCCGCGGGCCCCAGGCGCGCCAGCCGTGAAGCAGCACCTCGGTGTCGCTGTCGGTGGCGAAGCGCGCGCCCTTGGCTTCCAGCTCGGCGCGGACCTCCTGGAAATTGTAGATCTCGCCATTGTAGGTGACGACAATGCCCTGGTCGGGCGTCGCCATCGGCTGGACGCCGCCTTCCAGGTCGATGATCGCCAGGCGGCGATGCCCCAGCCCCACGCCCGCGGTAGTCCACACCCCCGAGCCGTCCGGCCCGCGATGGACCAGCGCATCGGTCATCTGCACGATCCGCGCGGGGTCCACCGGCTTGGGGATGGCGGGATAATAAAGGCCGGCGATGCCGCACATGCTTAGGCGAAGTCCCCCACGTCTTCAGTCGTCACCCCCGCGAAAGCGGGGGCCCATCTCCCGGACTGTCCACAAACGCACCGGCTCGTATGCCGCACACGCAGGAGATGGGTCCCCGCTTTCGCGGGGATGACGGAAATTGGCAAGCTCAGCGCACCCCCGCCATGCGATCGGCAAGGTTCTCGACGGGACCAAGCGCGCCCAGGAAGTCCTGGATCGCCGCATGCGCGCCATTCTCGCTGCCCTGCTCGGCCGAGAGCAGCACCGCGACGCCGGCCTGGTTGCCGCCGAGCAGCTTGGTCTTGAGCGTCTCCAGCTTTACCCGCTTCTCGCTGCCGGTCAGCACGCCGCCGATCCGGTACCAGGTGACGACTTCGCGCTCGACCCGGCCCGGCCCGGTCATCCGCAGCGCCGCGCCGCGACGCACCGGGCCCAGATCCTCGATCTTCACCCAGCGGTCATTCTCGCGGATCGCGCCGATCCCGAAGCCGACCAGCTCGCGTCCTTCATGCTGCGTCGCATAGACCGCGACGGCCAGGTCGACGCTGCGGCCATTGTCGTCGGCATAGCGGCCGATCAGCACATGATCGGCGCCGGGATAATTGGGCGACCAGGCCGCGCGCGTCGCCGAGGGCACCCGGTGCCAGCCCGGCACGTTGGGCAGCTCGATCCCCGCCGGCAGCTTTTCCGCCCGCGCATCGTTGAGGCTCGACCAGCCGAGGAACAGGCTCGCCACCAGCAGTACCAGCAGCCCGGCGATCGAGGCATCGACGCGCTTTGCCGGCACCGCCTGCAGCTTCGCCGGATCGAACCAGCGTGCATCGGGGTCACGGTCGAACCACTTCCAGCCGATCGCCAGCACCGCCGCCATCACAATCGCGAAGAACACCCAGCCATAGACGATGTGATCGAAGCCGGTGGCGGCCTCCACCGAGGTCCACCACGCCGCGTAGATCGTCCCGAAGGCACGCAGGCCATTGGCGAGGATCGGCACCACGATCGCCGCGACCATGAACCCCGCGCGCTTGCGCCACGAGACGTAGCAGACATTCGCCACCAGCACGCCGAACGCAATCATCGCGATGACGAACTTGGCGCCCGAACAGGCCTCGGCAACTTCGAAGAAGCCGTTGGACGTGGTGATCAGCACGCCGTCGACGCTGGCGGGAACACCGAACGCGTGGAGCATCGGCATGATCATCGTGATCGTGATGTCCTGCAGCGGCCCTTCCAGGAAGTCGCCGAACGGCACCAGGAAACCCATATAGCAAAGCGGGAAGAGCAAGGCGCGCGACACGTTGGGCCCGAGCACGCTCACCACGGCGCCCTGCAGCATCAGCACCAGGCCCGCGTGGCGGAACAGCGCGACGCCCGCGGCATCACCGACCATCCAGCCGAATCCGCCGCAGGCGACGATCGCGAGCCCCGGCCACCAGCCCTGCGGCGCAACCTCGCTCAGCTCCACCCGGCGCTGCCACACCAGCCAGGCGATCACCGGCGCGATGAACAGGCAATGCCCGAAGGTGGTGTTGGTCCAGTAGATCGTCGCCAGGTCGGCGGTATCGCGGTGGAACACCGCGAGCAGCACCACCCAAACGCCGGCCAGGATCGCGGCATGGCGCTTCCAGCGCGCGTCGAAATGGGCAGTTGCAGGTGCTACCTGGGCACCCATGACAGCCTCGGCCATGTCCTCAGCCCCTTTCGTCACCCCCGCGAAAGCGGGGGCCCATCTCCCGGCCCTTCCCCACTCGCACCGGTGCATTCTGCCGCACCCGCACGAGATGGGTCCCCGCTTTCGCGGGGATGACGGGGTATAAATTGATCACGCCGCGCGGCGCGGCTTTTTCGGCACGTCGGTGACGCGCGCGACGCGTTCTTCCTTGGCCGGACGCAGCGGCTGGCCGAGCACGTCGTCGAGCGGGCTCAGCCGGGCTTCCCAGCTATAGCGGTCGATCACGCGCTGCCGGGCAGCCTCGCCCAGCTCGGTCGCCTTGCGGCGGTTGGAGAGCAGCCGCGTCACATGCTCGGCGATCTCGCCCACGGTCGAGCCGACCAGGATCGTGCCGCCATGGTCGATGCCCGTCGCGGCGGCTTCGCTTGCCACCACCGGCCGCGCCATCGCCATGCCCTCAAGCACCTTGTTCTGGATGCCGCGCGCCAGCTTGAGCGGCGCCACCACCACCGCCGCCTGGGCCAGCCAGCCGCGCACGTCGGGCACCTCGCCGATCACCGCCACGCCCGGATGCTTGGCCAGCGCCTTGACCGCGTCGGTCGGGTTGCGGCCGACGATCATGAAGCGCGCATCGGGATGGACCAGCCGGATATGCGGCAGGATCGTCTCGACGAACCAGGTCACGCCCTCGATGTTCGGGCGATAGTCCATCTGCCCGGTGAAGACGATCGTCGATCCCATCACGTCGACGCGCTTGAAGTGCGCCGAGGGGTCGAAATACTCGGTGTCGATGCCGTTCTCGAGCACGTGCACCCGGTCGGCGCCGGTGCGCTGGCGGAACAGCTCCGCCTCCGCCTCGCTGACGAACAGGTTGGCGTCGGCGCGCTGCGCGATCGCCTTTTCGTGGGCGAGCAGCAGCCGGGCCTCGCGGCCGAGCATCCAGCCCATCGGGCCCTTGCTGCTCTTCGCGTAGGCCGCGAACTTCGCCGAATCCATGTCGACGAAATCCATGATCACGCGCTGGCGCGGCCGCGGCGGCAGATACTGCGCCATCTGGCTGGAGAAGACATAGATCGTGTCGATCCGGTGCCGCTCGAGGATGTTCTCCACCGCCTGGCGCAGCGCGTCATTGTCGAACGCGGTCAGCGAGACCGGCCGGTGCTGCACCAGCGCCTGGAAGCCCGCGACCATCTGCGACTTGGCCCGCCACACGATCGAGCGGTTGCCGGTGTACTTGGTCAGCCCGCCCTTCTGCTTCAGGTCGGCGGGATCATCGGCGAACGCGATCAGGTGGACGCGCTGCTTGCCCGACAGATATTTCAGGATGTTGAAGCCGCGGATCTTGTCGCCCCGATCGGGTGGATACGGGACGCGGTGCGCCAAGAATAGAATGTCGCCCATCAACCCAGGCCCTTCGCAATGAGGGGACCCGCGCGATTGGCGATCCACAAGGGAAGCTTGCTCCAGACGCGCACCTGGAGGGAGTATTTGGGGTTCACCGGGCTCGCATCGCGCGGCTTGGCGCCTTCCGCGACGCGGTCGTAATAACTCAGCGCCTTCGGTTCGAATCCCCAGTTCTTCTTGAACGCCGCCGGCCCGGTGCCGGTCTTCGAGCGGCCGAAGTCGAAGCGCTTGCAGCCGCGCTCGCGGGCATGGCGCATCAGCTCGAAATACATGCGGTCATTGGCGCGCAGGCCACGCGCCGCGTGCGTGCCGCCACCCCAATAGGGGTACACCGTCCCCTTCCAGTACAGACTCAATACGCTCGACACTGCCACCCCGCCACGGCGGACTATAAGCACGTCCGCGGAATTGCCAAATTCCCGCAAAACCTCGGAAAAAAGACTCCGGGGAAATACCGGCGTGCCGAGATTGCGGACCGATTCGGCATAGACCGCATAATGGGCGGCCACGTCATCCGCGTTACAGCCGATCGAAATATCGAGCTCGGTCTCCAGCGCCTTGCGCACCTCGGCACGCTGCTTGCGGGGGATGGCGAGCAACTGGGCGTCGTCGTCCGCCGCCAGCTCGCGCACAAAGCCCAGATAGCGCGTGTCGTCGACGCTCCATTCCGGCCCCGGCAGCGGCCCGCCGCGCACTTCCATCACCGGGCATTTGCGCGCCTGCGCAATGCCCCAGGCGTGCTCCGCCATCTGCGAGACGATGCGCGGGTCATGCGTCAGGATGCCGCCGCCCACGCCGAACCCGGCCGAGGCAAGCACCTTGCCGAAGATCGGCGAGCTGATCTCGGTGAGCGGCATCACGCCGGCCAGGTCGCCCTTGGCATTCTCGGCGACGAGATAATGGCTCTTCTGCCCGCAGCCCCGCGCCACCGCGACGCTCCAGGCAGGCAGATGGAAGGGCGTGCCCTCGGGGTGGTCATGGACGAACGCCCCGATCCGCGCGCGCTCGATCTCGTCGTCCAGATTGGCGATGCGCAGCGCGACGGGCTTGGCGAGCAGCGGCGCGTTCACTTGCGCTTCTCCGCCTTCAGCCGTTCCGCTTCGCGCGCGGCGATCTCGTCCATCCGGCCCCATGCATGCCCTGCGATCAGCGTCTCGAGCTTCCCCGCCATCGCTCCCAACCGGCTGTAATGGCGCAGCTTCGACTTGAACGGCGCATCCTGCACCCGCGGCTGGCCCGGGTCGATCTCCCAGGGATGAAAGTAGAAGATCGCGGGACGAGCCGCGTCGTTCGCGGCGCGCACGGCGCGATAGGTCACTTCGCCCGGCAGCAGCCGGAAGAAGCCGCCGCCGGTGGTCACCTCGCGGCCGAAGAAGCTCGCCAGCGTGATCGGCACTTCGATCAGCTCGGCGCCCGGCACCGGCCAGAAGGCCCCGCGCGGCGCGTCGTGCCAGCCATAATGATCATGCTTCACTGGCGCGACGCTCGAGGAATAGGCATAGCCTTCCTCGGCCAGCACCTCGTGCGCCCAGGGCGTGCGGCGATCGATCGAGAAGCTCGGCGCCCGGTATCCGGTCACTTTCTGCCCGCTCGCATCTTCCAGCGCCTTGCGGGCGCGGGCGAGATCGACGCGGAACGCCTCGGCATCGAGCGTGAAGACGCGGGCATGGTCCCAGCCATGGCTGGCGATTTCATGCCCCGCCTCGGCGATGCGACGGATCAGCGCGGGATAGCGCTCCGCCACCCAGCCCAACGTGAAGAAGGTCGCCTTGACCCCGCCTGCCTCGAACAATGCCAGCACCTTGTCGGTATTGGCTTCGACGCGGTGCTCGAGCCCGTCCCAGTCCTCGCGCCGGATCGTGTTCTCGAACGCACCGACCTGGAACCAGTCCTCGACATCGACGGAGAGGGCGTTGACGACCACCGGCTTCAGGCCGCGTTCCCGCGGACCGCGGAAAGGTCGGGGCGGCGCCCCTGCCCTTCGCCCTGCTCGACCCAGTCGACCAGCAGCCCGAGCACGCGGCGCAGCGCTTCGTCCTGGTCGCGCACCTGGGCTTCCAGCTCGGCGATGCGCTGCTGCACCGGATCCCCCGACACGGGCGCGGCGGCGGCCGGGCGCAACGGCACCGGATCGACCACCGGCTGCGGCTGCGGCGGCGGCACCGGCGCCCCCATCGGCATCGGCGCGACGTCGGTCAGCTCATAGGGCTCGATCATCGGCGCGGCGGGCACCGGCGGTGCGACCGGAGCGGGCACAGGTGCCGGCGCCGGGCGATAGGCCGAAACCGGCGTATCCTGGTTGAGGTCGGCGATCACCATCGCCAGTTCCTGCGCGCCGAACGTCTCCAGTTCCTCGACCGCGCCGAACAGCAGCACGCGGCTGGCGAGCTGGTTGACGCGACGGGGGGATCCGCCCGACCAGCGATGGATCGCGGCGACCGCGTCGTTGGTGAAGCGCGGCTTGCCGCGCCAGCCGACGCATGACAGGCGGTGGATCAGATAGGGCTCGACTTCATCTGCCTGCATTGGATCGAGATGGTGCATCGCGATCACGCGCTGGCGCAACTGCTCCAATCGCGGATCGGACAGGGTGATCCGGAATTCGGGCTGGCCGAGCAGGAAGATCTGCAACAGCGCATGCCCCCCCGTCTGGAAGTTGGAAAGCATGCGCAATTCTTCCAGGCTCGCCACCGGCAGCGCCTGCGCTTCATCGACGA
>Ga0164294_10000769_pt1 | contig 30481 bp, 20 predicted proteins | sample GEODES005metaG_FD_111479 | JGI IMG/M metagenome (GOLD analysis project Ga0164294, IMG submission 111479) | Oligotrophic lake water microbial communities from Sparkling Lake, Wisconsin, USA - GEODES005 metaG | ecosystem: Environmental > Aquatic > Freshwater > Lake | place: USA: Sparkling Lake...
CTACCAGGGAGCGCCGGTCGACAACCTCAAGGCCACCTCCGAGGCTTATGAGCAGGTGGTGCGCGAGCTCGGCGTCGCCATCGCCAACAAGCCGATCGCGCCGGCCGAGACGCTGGGCGCCCATGGCTTCGACCTCTCGCTCACCAGCACGGTGGCCTTCCTCAGCACCACCAGCGACGACGCCGACAGCCCCGCCGCCTGGGAGCGGGTCCACGCCGACAACGACCCCACCGGCGCGATGTTCATCCCCACGCTGAACTTTCGCAAGGGGCTGCCGCTCTCCTTGGAGGCCGGCGCCTCCTGGGGCTACGTCGCCTTCAGCCGCCAGACGGTCTTCGGCGCCTATGGCCGCTGGGCCCTGGTCGAGGGCTACCGCCAGTACCCCGACCTCACCATCCAGGCCGGCTACCGCGGCTACCTCGGCAATGACGAGCTCAAGCTCGGCGTGATGGATGCCCGCCTCTCGCTCGGCTACTCGATCCCCTTCGGCGTGTGGCCCGGCATCAACGACGCGGTGTTCTCTCCCCAGGTGGGCGCCGGCCTGCTGCGCATCAAGGCGGAGCCTGTCCTGTCGGAGGCCGAGCAGGCCACGCTGGGCGTCGGCGCGGTCTCGGGCTTCAAGGGCAGCGACAGCTACACCGATGGCTACGCGCCGGCCGACATCCACCTCGGCTTTCGCATCGTCAGCGGCGACTTCGAGGTGATCGCCCTCGGCACCGTCGCCCCCAGCGTGATCCCCACCGTCAACCTGGGCTTCGGCTACGAGTTCTAGCCTCCTCGCCCTGCTCCTCGCCCCGGCCCTGGGCGCGCCCCGCGCGACCCTGGAGGCCTGGGTGAGCGAGGACCTGCGGGTGATCACCGGCGAGCTGCGGGTCGAAGGTACGGAGTGCCTCACCCTCGACGATCCACTCGCCCGGCTGCCGCTCCCCACCCACGACCTCGACCAGCGGCGCACCTTCAGCCACCGTCCGGAGCCCGGGCGACTGACCCTGCTGCCCGGCCCGCCTGGCGCGGCCACCGGCTTTGTGGTGCAGCCGCCCCGCCGCTACGACGCCGCCGGCGTGGTGCCCGGACACGGGCTCTTCTCCAACGGCCTGTGGCACCCCCAGCTCACCTGCGGCGGCCAGCCGCTCTCGGCCCTGTGGACGGTGACCCTCCACATGCCGGCCGGCGCGGTCGGGGCCGTCAACGGCGAGCTGGCGCACGAGACCCTGCGCTGGCGCGGCGAGGCCACCCACCTCGCCCTCGCGGTCATCCCCGAGGGGCATCTCACCGTACTCTCCGACGGCGTCGTTTTTGTCGGCGCCCGGCCCCTGCCTCGGCGCGCCCAGGCCCGCCTAAATGAGGCCCTGTCGCCGGGATGGCCAATGGCGCCTGCGCGCCCGCTGGTCATCATTGAGACCCCGAGTCGCCGACGCCTCGCCCGCACGGGGCCGCACACCCTCTACCTCTCCGACCGGGCGCTGCGCCTGTCGGCCGGCCTATGGCGCTACCACAAGGCCGCCGTGTGGCAGGGGGCCCTGACCGCCGGGCTGCCGATCCCCGGAGACTACGAGCGGGCCGTCGCCGCCGCCGTCTACGCCCGCGGCCAGGGCCCCGACGCCGCCGCCCTGCTGGGCCCGGCGCGCTTTCTGCCGCAGATCGACGCCATCCTCTACGACGGCACCCTGCCCTTCTACAGCGAGGTCTTTGGCGAGCCCTGGCCCTCCGATCCACTGCTGGACGACATCTCCGAGCTCTATGCGCCCCGCCTGCCCCCGGCCGCGCTGGTCGCCCAGGTGGAGGCCCGCGGCGGTCCCCAGGCCCCCCTTCGCCTCGCCGATCGGCTGCTGGCCGGCCAGCCCCTGGCCGAGGCGCTCGACGAGGAGGGCCTCGGCGCCATTCCCACCGCCCGGCCCCCCGTCGAGACCGCCTCGGTCGAGGTCAGCTCCCGCGGCGGCACCACCACGATCACCCTTCGCCGGGAGGGCCAGGCCGAGCTCCCGCCCGCCGCCATCGCCTACGAGATCGACGGCCAGCACTACCTTTGGGAGGCCCCGGCCGGCGACGCCATCCTGGGCCGCACGATGAGCGACCGACCCGATCACGTGCGCCTCGATCCCGAGGGCGCCCTGCACGATCCCGATCGGGCCGACAACACCTGGCCCCGCCGCTGGTCGATCACCGGCGCCGCCTACCCCTACACCCTGTCGCTTCGCTCGGGGCGCATCGCCGGCGGGGCCGACCTGATCTTCCGGCGCCCCTACAACAGCCCGGCTGCCCTGTCGGCGGGCCTCTTCACCGATGAGCAAGATCTCGTCGGCATCGACCTCAGCTACTACCGCGCCTTTGGGCCGCTCCAAGATCGGCGGCGTCGGCCTTTTCGCACCTATGTCAGCCTGATGCCGAGCCTGCTCGACCCCTCCTTTCGGCCCACCGAGGGCAGCCCGATCGCACTCGGCTTCGCCACCGGCCTCGCCTACGAGACGCGCACCGACAGCGTCTTTCCCCGCCACGGCCATCGCATCGGCATGAGCCTGGGCGGCGGCCTCGTGCCCGGCGGCGCGGCCTGGAGCAGCGTCGGCCTCGGGGGCGCCGCCTTGCTGCCCCTCGGCGGTCGCCTCGTGCTGGCCAGCCGGGCCGGCGGCACCCTCGCCCAGGGCGATGTGGCCCACCGTCAGCTCTCCCTGGGCGGCGGCGAGGCCGTCTCCGGCGTTCCTGCCGAGGCCCTGGTGGGCGAGCGTCGCGCCACCGCCGCCACCGAGCTGCGCGCCCAGCCCCTGCGCTTCGCCTCGGTCCCCCTCCCCCTCGCCTGGCTCTCCGATCTGCAGCTCAACGCCGGCCTGGAGGGGGGCTGGCTCGGCGGCGTCGAGGGCGACGGCGGCGCGGCCCATGCCGTCGGCTGGACCGCGGGCGTGCTCGGCACCGCCGACGTCTTCGGCGCCCGGCCCTCCATGTTGGGCCTCTGGGCGGCCCGGCCCCTCTGGGCCAACCCGGCCAGCCTGCTGGCCGATCCGACCCCCCAGCTCTACCTGCGCATGTACCAGGCCTTTTAGTCGGAGCCCTCGGTGAACCAGGCCCTCCCCCTGCTGATCGTCGCCGCCCTCGAAGCCGGGGCCGCCGCGCACCTGCCGCTTCCCCTGGCCCTGCTCTTCGGTTGGGCCGCCGCCGCCACCGGCTTTGTCGGCCTCGCCTATGTCCTGGGGCGCCCAAGCTGGCTGGGCAAGCGCAGGCCCCTCCTCCGCGCCGCGCTCGCGCCCTACCTCGCCTTCGGTCGCTTCGTCGCCGCGGGCGTCCAGCGCCTCGGCCATGTCGAGCGCAACGAGGTGCTGCCGGGCCTCTGGGTGGGGGGATGGCCGCGAAAGGGCGCGCCCGGCCTCGCCCAACTCGACCTCACCGCCGAGCTGCCGCGGCGCGGCGAGGCCTTGGCGTTCCGCTGCGTGGAGATGCTCGACGGCACCGCCATGTCGGGGCCGGCCTTCGCCGAGGCGGTCGACCAGGCCCTGGCCTGGCGCCGCGCGGGCCTCCCCGTGCTGATCCACTGCGCCTACGGCCATGGCCGCTCGGTCTCGGTGGCCTGCGGCCTGATCCTGGCCGAGGGCCTCGCCCCCGATCTCGACGCCGCCTTCGCCCTCATCCAGGCCCACCGCAAGGGCGCCGCGCTGCGCCCCTACCAGCGCGCCGTGGTCGAGGCCTGGTGGGCCGGCCGGGATCAGTAGCCGCGGCCGATGCGCAATTCGCCGGCCATCCGCTCGGCGCCGGCGGCGATGAGGGGGCCCATCCAGGGGCTCTGGGCCAGGGGCAGGCCGTTGACGCGCTGCACCTGAACCGGCGGGCTGCGAGACGCGCTCAGCCGACCCGCGAGGGCATCGACGGCCCGGCGCAGACCCTCGCCGGCCGCCGCGGCCTCCTCGATGAAGATCCCGTGCCCGCCGCGCTCAACGTAGAGCACGAGCGCTCCGTCTACCAGGGCCACCCAAGCGCCGGGGTTGCGCCGCGCCCCGCCGCCCCAGGCCTCCGGCCAGTCCAGGGCCGCGCCATAGAGGTTGGCCGGGTCCACCGCCGAGAGCACCAGGGCGCCGGCCTCCTCGGCTGGCTCGCGCAGGCGATCGACCGCGCCCGCCAGCGCGAACTGGGCGCCGTCGAGGCCAGTGACAAACCAGCCCCGCCGCAGCCGGCCGACCTCCTCCAGGGCGGAGAGCGTGGGGTAGAGCCCGGCGAAGCCGCCCGGCAGGCCCTCTCCGTTGACGAGCCGCCGATCGAGCAGGCCGTAGCGGTCGACCAGGCTCAGGGCGCGGGCGAGGCCCTGCTCGGCCGGGCTGGGCGCCGGATCGCGCAGGGGGGCCAGCAGCGACCACCGGCCGCCCGCCGAGACGGGCCCGCGCCGCTTGCCACCGAGCTGGCGGAGGGGCTGAAAGGTGTCGTTGGTGACGAGGCCAGCCCAGGCGAGCCGCCACAAGGCGTCGCCCAGATCGGCCGCCGCGCTGCGCCCCAACTCGGCCTCGATGCGCCGCTGCAGCTCGACGAGGAAGGCGGCGCCGCGCTCATCGAGCAGGCTCAGAATGCGCTGACTGAGCGGATCAGCGGGGGCCTCACCCGGTGGCTGGGCCAGGGCCGCCACCCGATCGCGGCGCAGCAGGGCCACCCGACCGTTCTCCGGCCCCAGGGCGCCCACGCCGATCCAGACGATCTCGCCGGTGGCGCCGAGCAGATCGAGGTCGGAGGGGGCGTAGCCGGGCACCCGGGCCGGCAGGATCACCCCCTCCAGCTCGCTCCAGGGCAGGGCGCAGCCCTCCAACTGGGCGATCACCTCCCGCAAGCGACCGAGGCCACCCCCGCGGGGGCCGACGAGGCCCTGCCAGCGCGCCACGAAGCGACAGAGGGCCGCCGCGCTGACCGGCTCGATGGCGCCGCGCAGCTCGGCGAGGGCCCGGCGCTTGAGGCGTCGCAGCACCTCGGGATCGACGTAGCGGGGCTCGCTGCCCCAATCCCCCACCTCCAAGCGCCGCCGCTCGACGAGGCGATCGAGCACCAGCGCCGCTTGGGCCGCCGTCCAGCCAAAGCGGGCGGCGAGGCGATCCGACACAAAGGGCGCGTGGGCCCGGGCCCAGCGGGCGACCAGGGTGGGCAGTGGATCGGCCACCGGCACGGTGAAGGCGCGGGGGACCCCCGCGGGGAGGCTGACGCCGAGCGCATCGCGGTAGAGGCCGGCGTCTTCGATGGCGATCAGCCGCTCTTCGCCCCCCACCCGCACCCGCAAGGCCCGGCGGTCGGCGCACAGTTGGGCGCCCCAGGCCGCGCCCTGCCCCTCTGCACAGCGGGCGACCAGCTCGGGCTCGCTCAGATCGCCCAGCCGCCGCAGCAGATCGGCGGCCTGATCCAGGCTGCGGGCCTGGCGCTCGGCGGTGAGGGCCTGCAGCTCGGTCTCCACGGCGAGGAGCACGCTGCTGTCGATCAGATCGGCGAGATCAGTCTGGCCGAGCAATTCGCGCAGCAGCCCCTTGTCGACCGAGAGCGCCATCATGCGCCGCTCGGCCGCCGGGGTGTCTTCGACATAGAGGTTGTTGATCACAAAGCCAAAGAGCAGGCTGCGGGCGAAGGGGCTCGGCCGGCCGGTCTCCACCGTCTCCACGCGCATCCGCCGATCGCGCACCCCACGGAGCAGCTCGATCAGCGCGGGCAGATCGAAGCTGTCGCGCAGACACTCCCGCACCGCTTCGAGCACAACGGGGTGCCGCGGCATCGACCGCAGGGTGCCCAGCAGGTCCTGGGCCTTCAAGCGGGTCATCCACAGGGGCTTGCGCTCGCCCGGACGCCGCCGGGGCAGCAGCAAGGCGCGGCCGGCCGCCTCTCGAAAGCGGGCCGCGAAGGCCGGGCTGTGCTGGAGCTGCTGGAGGACCAGCGCCTCGACCTGCTCGGGATCGGGAAAGAGCTCCTCGGCGGTGGGCAAGGCCTCGCCATCGGCGAAGCGCAGCAGGATGCCGTCGTCGGTCCACAGCAGCTGCAGGCCCTTGCCGGTGCGCCCCTCCACCAGGGCGCAGAGGGCCAGGGCCCAGGGTCCGTTCACGCGCCCGCCAAAGAGGCTGTGAATCGCCACCCGCCAGTCGCCCAGCTCATCCTTGAAGCGCTCGACCACCAGGGCCTGATCGGAGGGCACCACCCCCACCGAGGCCTTCTGCTCGCGCAGGTAGGCGACGAGGTTGTCGGCGGCCAGACCGTTCAGGCCGGCGGTCGACTGAAGGTGGGCCACCGCCGCCTCGGCGCTCCCCGTAGACACCGTCCGGGCGATGGCCCCCATCCGCCGGCCCAGGGCCGCCGGGCGGCTCTCCATCTCGCTCTTCCAAAAGGGCATCCGGCCGGGCTCGCCGGGGGCCGGGCTCACCACCACCTTGTCGGGACGGATGTCTTCGATGCGCCAGGCCGAGGCCCCGAGCAGAAAGACGTCGCCCTTGCGCGACTCGTGGACCATCTCCTCGTCGAGCTCGCCCACCTGCGGGCCGTCGACCCCACGCACCACCCGGTAGAGCCCCCGATCGGGGATGGTGCCGGGGTTGGCGAAGAGCACCATGCGGGCGTCGGGCCGGGTGTAGAAGCTGTCCTGACCGCGATCCCAGACGATGCGGGGCCGAAGATCGACGGTCACCCCCTCCCCGCCCGCCGACCGCGCCGCGCCCCCTCCGCCGCTCAGCATGTCGAGCACCGACACAAAGAGCTCCAGCGAGAGGCCGCGGTAGCCGGCGCATCGTTGACAGAGGGCCAGGGCCTCGGCCACCGTCCAGGTGCGGGTCAGCCCCATCGCCACCAGCTGCTGGGCCAGCACGTCCAGCGCGTTCTCGATGAGGTGGGTGGGCTCGATGTCGCCCTCGCGCATCGCCTGGGTCACCGCGGTCATCGCCAACAGATCGCCGCGAAAGCGCGGGAAGAAGCGCGCCACGCTGGTGACCCCGACCTGATGCCCGGCGCGGCCGACCCGCTGCAGGCCCGCCGCCACGCTGGGCGGCGCCGCCACCTGCACCACCAGATCGATGGCGCCCATGTCGATGCCCAACTCCAGGCTGCTCGTGGCGACGATGCAGGGCAGGGCACCGGCCTTCAGCGCCTCCTCGATCTCCTCGCGCTGGGCCCGCGCCACGCTGCCATGGTGGGCCCGGGCGATCGCCTCGCCGCCGGCGCCCTCCGACAGCTCGTTCAGTCGCTGGCTCAGTCGCTCCGCCACCCGACGGCTGTTGGTGAAGACCAGGGTGGTGTGGTGGGACTGAACCAGCTCCAGCACCGCCGCCTGGATGCTCGGCCAGAGCCCGGAGCGATCGAGCCCCGGCGTGCTGAGGGGGTGGGCGGTCGACGGCACCTGGCGCAGCACGTCGCCGCCGGTCACCCGGGTCTCCGGCGGCGGCGGCGGCGGGTGCTCCATGTCGGGCACCGTCACCACCACCTGCAGATCCATCGCCGGCGGCGCCGAGGCGTCAACCCGCTCCACCGGCCGATCGCCGCCCAGGAAGCGGGCCACCTCCGAAAGCGGGCGCTGGGTCGCCGAGAGGCCGATGCGCTGCGGATCAGTCTCGCAGAGGGCAGACAGGCGCTCCAGGCTCAGCGAGAGGTGGGCCCCCCGCTTGGTCGAGGCCATCGCGTGGATCTCATCGACGATCACCACCTCGACCTGGGTGAAGAGCTCCCGCGAGCCGGCCGTGAGCAGCAAAAACAGTGACTCCGGCGTGGTGACCAGGATCTCGGCGGGATCGCGCCGAAAGCCGCGCCGCTCCTTGTCGGTCGTGTCGCCGGTGCGCATGGCCACCCGCACCGGCGCGGTCTCCACCCCCAAGGACCGCGCCGCCGCCTCGATGCCCACCAGGGGCGCCCGCAGGTTGCGCTCGATGTCGTGCACCAGGGCCTTGATCGGCGAGACATAGACCACCCGCGGCCCGGCCGGCCGGTCGGGCTCGGCGGGGCGGTGCAGCAGGCGGTCGAGGCACCAGAGGAAGGCGGCGAGCGTCTTTCCGCTGCCGGTGGGCGCCAGGAGCAGCGCGTGGTGCCCCTTCGCGATCGCCGCCCAGCCCTGCGACTGAACCGGCGTGGGCGACACAAAGGCGGCCTGGAGCCAGGCCTGGGTGGCCGGAGAGAAGGGGCTGCCGGGGCCGCTCATCGGCGCACCCCCGGCCCCAGGCTCACGGCTGGCCGCCGAAGAAGAGGTAGGCGGCGCCGAGCTCGCCGGCCCCCGGCGCGCCAAAGAGCACCTCGGTTCGGGTGTCGCCGCCCAGGTCGGGCGAGGAGACCACGCTGGAGCCGAGGGCCTGCCCGGAGGTGTGGGCGTCGATCGAGTAGGCCACGTCGGCGAGGCTGGCCTCGCCAAAGACCGGGCCAAAGACGATGTAGCCGCGGCCATCGCCGTCGGCGTAGCCCGGGGCGCCGATGGCGTAGTCGGCGAACTCGTCGCCGTTGAAGTCGGCCATCAATGCGACGGCGGAGCCCGCGGCGTCGCCGTCGCTCTCCCCGGTGAGTTGGGCGACCGCGCTGGTGATGCTGATGCCGTCGGTCATCGGGCCATAGAGCAGGTAGGTCACCCCGGCGCCGTCCATCTCGTCCACCGTCATCCCCGGCGCACCGACGAGGACATCGGTGTAGCCATCGTCGTTGACGTCGAGGCCACCGGCCACGCTGGCGCCAAGCTGCGAGCCGGTGTCGCCATCCTCCCACACCGAGTCCTCGGGCAGGTTGTCGGTCCAGGGGCCGAAGAGCAGGGCCACACCGCCGCCGTCATCGTCGGTGGTGAGGCCAACGATGATGTCCTTGTCGCCGTCGCCGTTGAGGTCCTGGGCGTCGGCGAGGGCGCTGACAGTGGCCGCGATCTCGGGCTCCCAGATGTTGGAGGGCTCAAAGAGGACGCCCTCCAAGGGGCCGCGCACCAGGGCGAGGTGACCGTCTACGCCGAGCAGGAGGTCGGGCCGATCGTCGGCGTCCATCGAGCCCGGCAGGAGCAGGGCGGTGGGCGGGAGGGGCATCTGGAGGGAGGCGGTGCGGCCCCCCGGATCGATGGGGCCCGCGATGGGGCCGGCCACCACCCAAAGCTGGCTGTACTCCTGGGCCACCGCCATCACCAGTCCGTTCACGGTGGCGTCGCGGGTGGTGGGCCCGGTGGCGACGAAGATCTCGCCCTCAAGCAGCATGTCGATGGTGGCGTCGCCCTCGGCGAGGGTGGCCGAACCCACCGGCACCGTGCTCCACACGCCCACCTGGGCGTTGGTGCCGGCCACCGCGAGATCGGCCACGCTGTCGCCGCTCAGGTCGTAGCCGGCGGCGAGGCGGTCTCCCACCGCGGCATCGCCCACCCCGAGGAAGGCGGCGCGGGCGCAGTCCGAGGTGGTGTCGCCGCGAAAGACCAGGGGCGAGTCCGACCCATCACAGTCCCAGTCCACGCCGTCGCCGCAGATCTCCGGGGTCTCGGGGTTGACCTCGACGTTGGTATCATCACAGTCGAGGCCATTCTCGACGAAGTCGGGATTGGGGTTGTCGCAGGCGATCACCGCCTGGCTGCTGTCGCCGTAGCCGTCGCCATCTTCGTCGGGGGCCCAGGTGGAGATGCCGGTGACGAGGGTGTCTTCGCTGTCGATCAGATCATCGCAGTCATTGTCGACGCCATCGCAGAGCTCTTCGGCGCCGGGGTTCACCGTGTCGTCGCGGTCGTCACAGTCGGTGGCGTCGTCGGTGCCGTTTTCGGGCTTCTCGCAGGCGTTCGTGACATAGCCGGCGTCGCCATAGCCATCGAGGTCGGAGTCGATGTACCAGGTGCCGTAGCCCACCACGTCTTGATCATCGAGGTCGGCGTCGCCATCGCAGTCATTGTCCACCCCATCGCAGGCCTCTTCGGCGCCGGGGTAGACGAGGTCGTTGGTGTCATCGCAGTCATCGACGGTGGTAAAGCCATCCCCGTCGGCGTCGACCGGCGGCGAGCCGCCGCCCTTGTCGTCGGAGCCACAGGCCAAGGCAAAGAGCGTGAGCAGACAGAGGGTGCGTTGGCCCATGGGCGCCTCCTAAAGCGGGATGTTGCCGTGCTTCTTGCGGGGATTGGTGTCGCGCTTGTTGCTGAGCGAGTCGAAGGCCTCGATCAGGCGCGCGCGGGTGCCGCGCGGCAGCAGCACTTCGTCTACATAGCCGAGCTCCGCCGCCCGGTAGGGGTTGGCGAAGCGCGCCTTGTAGTCGGCCACCAGCTCGGCCCGCTTCTCGGCCGGATCGGCGGCCCCCAGCAGCTCGCGCCGGAAGATGACGTTGACCGCGCCCTCCGGCCCCATCACGGCGATCTCGGCCGTGGGCCAGGCGAAGTTGAAGTCGGCGCGGATGTGCTTGCTGTTCATCACGCAGTAGGCGCCGCCGTAGGCCTTGCGGGTGATCAGCGTGACCTTGGGCACGGTGGCTTCGCAGAAGGCGTAGAGCAGCTTGGCGCCATGCTTGATGATTCCGCCATGCTCCTGGTTGACGCCCGGCAGGAAGCCGGGGACATCCTCAATCACCCACAGGGGGATGTTGAAGGCGTCGCAGAAGCGCACGAAGCGGGCCGCCTTGACGCTGGCGTTGATGTCGAGCACGCCGGCGAGGTGGGCCGGCTGGTTGGCCACCACGCCCACCGAGCGCCCACCCAGACGGACCCAACCGATGACGATGTTTGGCGCGTAGTCGGGCATCACCTCGACAAAGCGCCCCTCATCGGCCACCGCCGTGATCAGATCCTTGATGTCGTAGGGCCGGGTGGGGTCGACCGGCACGAGCTCGTCGAGGGCAGGGATGAGGCGGTCGACCGGGTCGCTGGTGGGGCGCGACGGCGCCTCTTCGAGGTTGTTCTGCGGCATGTAGCCGAGCACCTCGCGCAGCAGGGCCAGGGCCGAGCGCTCGTCGGCCACGGCGAAGTGCGCCACGCCGCTGGTGGCGGTGTGGGCCTCGGCGCCGCCCAGGGCCTCCTTGGTGACGTCCTCGTGGGTGACGGTCTTGATGACGTCGGGCCCGGTGACGAACATGAAGCTGGTGTTGCGGGCCATCACGATGAAGTCGGTGATCGCCGGGCTGTAGACCGCACCGCCGGCGCAAGGGCCTAGGATGGCCGAGAGCTGCGGCACCACGCCGCTCGCCAGGGTGTTGCGCAGGAAGATGTCGGCGTAGCCGCCCAGGCTTTCGACGCCCTCCTGGATGCGGGCGCCGCCCGAGTCGTTGAGGCCGACCACCGGCGCGCCGTTGCGCAGGGCGAGGTCCATCACCTTGCAGATCTTGCGGGCGTAGGCGCCCGAGAGCGAGCCGCCAAAGACGGTGAAGTCCTGGGCGAAGACATAGCACAGGCGGCCATCGACGCGGCCATAGCCGGTGATGACGCCGTCGCCCGGCACCTTCTTGTCGGCCATGCCAAAGTCCTGGCAGCCATGGACCACGAAGCGATCGAGCTCGCGGAAGGTGCCTGGATCGAGGAAGAGGTCGACCCGCTCCCGCGCCGTGAGCTTGCCGGCGGCGTGCTGCCGGGCCACCGCCTCAGCGCCACCGCCGGCCAGGGCCGCAGCGTCGAGGGCGGCGAGCCGCGCGTGGAGGTCTTCACGGGTCAGGGCGCGGGACATCAAGGGCTCCAGGAGAAGGGCGCCCTGCCTAACGCGCCAAATTGCGCCTGCGTAGGTCTCCGCGTCTGGATAGGTTCACGCCGCGTTCAGTAGAACTTTTTCAGACCTCACCCCTCGCAAAAAGGCTCATGACGCACGCTCCTCGCCCGGGAGAAGGGTTCGCGGAGCGCCGTCGTCAACACCGCGGTCCAGCCCTCTCTACCCCAACTGTGCCGAGAAAACAGTGACCTTCTTTGACGTCGAGGGGAAGGGCTCAACGGGCGCCGGTCTGGAAGAGGCCCCCAGCCCGCGGGGCGGAGGTCGAAGCGGCGGGGCGCCAGGGCCAGCGATGCGGCGGCGACCTCCGCTGCGCCGACCTGCAGGCGAGCCCGACCGCCCGGGTGCGAGCAGCGGCGAGGTCGGCGGCGACGCGCGGATCGGAGGCCCCCCTACGGTTTGGCTTGAAGGTGGGCCCCTTTGCGTGTACACCGGACAGGACGCCCCGCGCCCCGCCCTCGGAGGACCCCATGTTCGCTCGCCGCTCCGCCCTACTGTTGACCAGCCTCCTCGCCGCCTGCGCAGGCGCCGCCGACAAAACCGGCGGGGGCGGCGTTGACGACACCGCCTCGGGGGGCGACGACGGCGGGCCGGACTACGAGGAGGGCTGCATCACCGTCGACGGCGAAGGCGGCTACGCCTGGATCAACGACGCCATCGCTGTGGCCGAGCCCGGCGCCGTGATCATGCTCTGCGCCGCCACGGCCCACGAAGAGGCCGTGCTGGTCGACAAGGCCGTCTCGATCGTCGGCCCGGGGGCCGAGAACTTCTACCTCGTGCCCCCGATCAACACCGACGGCTTCACCCTCACGGCGGCGGGAGCCAGCGTCGAGGGCGTCAGCGTCAGCGCCACCCGCTCCGGCTTCTCGGTCAGCGCCAACGACGTGGTGCTGCGCGACATCTCGGTGGTCACCAATGGCAACTGGGGCGTGGAGTCGACGGAAGCGAGCGGCCTGCTGATCGAGCGCGCCACCCTGCTCGGCAATGTCTACGGCGGCATCAAGGTCGACGGCGGCGCCGCCACCCTGCGCGACAGCGTGCTCGACGCCAACGTCACCTACGGCGGGCTCGTCACCGGCGGCGGCACCCTCACCGTCGACACCTGCGAGGTGAAGAACACCACCCTCGATGAGAGCGACGACACCGACGATGGCATCGGCATCTACGCCGAAGATGGCGCCACCATTGAGTCGTTCAGCTCTACCTACACGGGAAACACCTTCGTCAGCCTCTACGCCGAGGGGGCCAGCCTCTCGATGTCCGGCGACACGGTCAGCGGCGGGCTCTACGGTGCCGTCGCCACCGATGGCGAGGCCAACTTCACCGGCGTCACCGTCACCGACTCTGTCTATCTGGGCATCCTGGCCAGCACGGCCCGGCCGATCACCGTGAGCGAGGTAACCGTCTCCGGTGATCCCACGCTGACGGTCGACATCTCCGACGAGGACTGGGGCAGCCGATCGGTCGGCTACGTCGGCGCCGGGCTCCTGCTGGGCGGCGACAACATCCAGGTCACCGACAGCAGCGTCACCGGATACAACGACGCGGGGCTCGTGATCCTGCCCTACACAGACGGGGCCGAGAACCTCGCGGTGGTCGAGCGGGTCACCCTCACCAACAACGGCCGGCACGGCGCCTACGTCAATGGCGTGACCCTGCAGGCCACCGATCTCACCGTCACGGGCGTCATCGAGGTTGAAGATCAGGGCGAAAACCGCTGCCTCACCGTCGATCGCTACGGCGCCGTCGTCCTGGTGTCCAACCAGGCCTCCTTCACCGGCGGCCGCATCGCCGACAACGAGGGATACGGCATCTCGGCGGTGCAGGCCACGGCGACGGTGGATGGCACGGCCTTCTCGGGCAACACCTGCGCGGGCCTGATGAACTTCATGGGCGGCGCGGTGGTCACCAACGCCGACTTTGAGAAGGCCGGGCCCGACGCGCTCAACGCCTCGCTGGTCGACTACCAGAGCGTGGGCGGCACCTATGTGTACGACAGCACCTTCCACGACAGCAACGCAGTGGTCGACGATGTCTACGAGTCCACCGACGGCACCTACACCTACACCACCATCTACCGCTCGGCGGCCGGCGTGGATGTCTATGTGTCGGAGGGGGCCGGCTTTGAGGCGACGGGCAACACCTTCACCAATGGCACCAACGGCATCCTGCTCTACAGCGCCAACGCCACCTTGGACAACAACACCTTCACCAACTACGCCAACACCGCCATCTCGGCCAGCCTGGGCACGGTCGAGGTCACCGACACCACCCTCGATGGCTTTGGCGGCTACGGCGTTCAGTGCTCGCAGGGCTCGATGAATTTCGAGGACTCCACGGTCACCAACGGCGGCGAATATTCCTATCACTACGAATACTACACAGATGGTGTGCTGAACTACAGCTTCGACTCGAGCTACTCCGGCTACGCGCTCTACGCCTACGACTGCGCGCTCACCGTGCAGGACGTCGACTTCTCGGAGATCAACGGCGCGGGCATGTGGGCCTACGCCTCGTCCACGGGCTCCTATGAGCTCGATGGCGTCACCTTCACCAACGTGGCCCAGGCCGCGAGCAGCTCGTACACGGCGATCACCTTCTACCTCTACGCCCCCTCGTCGGCCGCCTACCTCACCGACGTCACCGTGACGGGCGCCCCCTACAACGGGCTCTACGTCTACACCAGCATGGCGGCCGGCAGCTACGCCGACCTCGTCACCTCGGGGCTCACGATGAGCGAGGTGGGCAACTACGGCGCCCTGCTCTCCGGCACCTCCCTGCGGGCCACCTTTGACGGGGCCGACATCTCCGCCTCGGGTTCCTATGGTCTGTTTTCGTCGGGCCTGGACTCCTTGACCCTCACCAACAGCGCCATCACGGGCACCGGCGCCTCGGGCGCCTATGTCGGCGCCACCCAGGCCACCATCACGGGCAACACGCTCACCGGCAACGCCTACTATGGCGTGGAGTGCTCGGTCACTTCCCTCGACGCCTGCTATGGCAATGATCTGTCCAGCAATGGCATCGCCGAACAGAACGGCTGCGACGAGGAGTGCAGCGCCCTGTAGAGGATGGGCTTGCCCATGGGGCGGGTGATCAGCCAGACCGCGAGGGGCCCGGTCTAGTTGGCCTGGTCGCGGGTGGGGTTGGGCTCGCCCAGCAGGCGCCCGGTGTGGGCCGCGGTCTCGCAGCGGAGGTGGCTCTCTCGGATCGAAAGCCCACCGGGCACCGGCGTGCCTACGCCCGGAGTGGCGGAGGGGTCGACGCCGTCGAGATCAGAGGAGAAGTGCACCCCCTACGGTTTGGCTTAAGGATGGGCCCGATTGCGCCGACACGGGACAGGCCCCCCCGCGCCTCACTCTGAGAGGACCCCATGCTCGCTCGCTGCTCCCCCCTTCTGTTGATTATCCTCCTCGCCGCCTGCGCAGGCGCCGCCGACAAGGCCGGCGGAGGCGGCGGAGGCGGCGTTGACGACACCGCCTCGGGGGGCGACGACGGCGGGCCGGACTCCGAAGCGGGCTGCATCACCGTCGACGGCGAAGGCGGCTACGACTGGATCAACGACGCCATCGCCGTTGCGGAGCCCGGCGCCGTGATCAGGCTCTGCGCCGCCACGGCCCACGTAGAGGCCGTGCTGGTCGACAAGGCCGTCTCGATCGTCGGCCCTGGGGCCGAGAACTTCAACCTCGTGCCCCCCATCGACTCCCACGGTTTCACGCTCACAGCAGCGGGAGCCAGCGTCGAGGGCGTCAGCGTCAGCGCCACCGCCTCCGGCTTCTCGGTCAGCGCCAACGACGTGGTGCTGCGCGACATCTCGGTGGTCACCAGCGGCAACTGGGGCGTGGAGGCGTCGGAAGCGAGCGGCCTGCTGATCGAGCGCGCCACCCTGCTCGGCAATGGGTACGGCGGCATCAAGGTCGACGGCGGCGCCGCCACCCTGCGCGACAGCGTGCTCGACGCCAACGTCAGCTATGGCGGGCTCGTCACCGGCGGCGGCACCCTCACCGTCGACGCCTGCGAGGTGAAGAACACCACCCTCGATGAGAGCGACGACACCAACGATGGCATCGGCATCTACGCCGATGATGGCGCCACCATTGAGTCGTACAGCTCCACCTACACGGCAAACACCTATGTCGGCATCTACGCCGAGGGGGCCAGCCTCTCGATGTCTGGCGACACGGTCAGCGGCGGGCTCTACGGCGCCGTCGCCACCGATGGCGAGGCCACCTTCACCGGCGTCACCGTCACCGACTCAGTCTATGTGGGCATCCAGGCAAGCACGACCCAGCCCATCACCCTGAGCGAGGTGACCGTCTCCGGTGATCCCACGCTGACGGTCGACATCTCCGACGAGGATTGGGGCAGCAGCTCGGTCGGCTTTGTCGGCGCGGGGCTCCTGCTGAGCGGCGACAACTTCCTGGTCACCGACAGCAGCGTCACCGGATACAACAACGCGGGGCTTGTGATCCTGCCCTATACAGACGGAGCTGAGAACCTCGTGGTGGTCGAGCGGGTCACCCTCACCAACAACGGCCGCCACGGCGCCTATGTCAGCGGCGTGACGCTGCAGGCCACCGATCTCACCGTCACAGGCCTCATTGAGGTCGAGGATCAGGGCGAATACAGCCGCTGCGACAGCTTCGATCGGTACGGCGCCGTTGTCCTCCTTTCCAACCAGGCCTCCTTCACCGGCGGCCGCATCGCAGACAACGAGGGCTACGGCATCTCGGCGGTGCAGGCCACGGCGACGGTGGACGGCACGGCCTTCTCGGGCAACACCTGCGCGGGCCTGATGAACTACAGGGGCAGCGCGGTGGTCACCAACGCCGACTTTGAGAAGGCCGGGCCCGACCCGATCAACGCCTCGCTGGTCGACTACCAGAGCGTGGGCGGCACCTATGTGTACGACAGCACCTTCCACGACAGCAACGCCTGGGTCGAACGTGTCTACGAGACCACCGACGGCGGCCATACCTACACCAGAATCTACAGCTCGGCGGCCGGCGTGGATGTCTATGTCCGGGAGGGGGCCGGCTTTGAGGCGACCGGTAACACCTTCGCCAACGGCACCAACGGCATCCATCTCTACAGCACCAACGCCACCTTGGACAACAACACCTTCACCAACTACGCCGACATCGCCATCTCGGCCAGCCTGGGCACGGTCGAGATCACCGACACCACCATCGATGGCTTCGGCTACTCCGGCGTTAACTGCGATCATGCCTCGATGAATTTCGAGGAATCCACGGTCACCAACGGCGGCGAACGGTTCTCTCACTCCGAAAGGTACACAGATGGTGAGCTGAACTTCAGCGTCGACGGGAGCCATTCCGGCTGCGCGCTCTGCGCCTACAACTGCGCGCTCACCGTCCAGGACGTCGACTTCTCGGAGATCAACGGCGTGGGCATGTGGGTCCACGCCTTCTCCTCGGACTCCTATGAGCTCGATGGCGTCACCTTCACCAACGTGGCCCAGGCCGCGGGCAGTTCGTACGATGCGATCACATTCTACCTCCTGGCCCCCTCGTCGGCCGCCTACCTCACCGATGTGACCGTGACGGGCGCCCCCTACATTGGGCTCTACGTCTACACCGACATGGCCGCCGGCGGCTACACCGACCTCGTCACCTCGGGGCTCACGATGCGCGAGGTGGGCACCTACGGCGCGGTGCTCTCCGGCGGCTGGCTGCGGGCCACCTTCGACGGGGCCGACATCTCCGCCTCGGGCTCCTATGGTCTGTTGTCGGAGAACATGGCCTCCTTGACCCTCACCAACAGCGCCATCACGGGCACCGGCGCCTCGGGCGCCTATGTCGGCGCAACCCAGGCCACCATCACGGGCAACACGCTCACCGGCAACGCCGACTATGGCGTGGAGTGCTCGGTCACCTCCCTCGACGCCTGCTATGGCAATGATCTGTCCAGCAATGGCATCGCCGAACAGAACGGCTGCGACGAGGCGTGCAGCGCCCTTTAGAGGATGGTCTTGCCCATGGCGCTGGTGATCAGCCAGACCGCGAGGCGCCCGGTCTGGTTGGCCTGATCGAGGGTGGGGTTGAGCTCCACCATCTCCATGCCCAGCAGGCGCCCGGTGCGGGCCGCGGTCTCGCAGATGAGGTGGCTCTCCCGGATCGACAGCCCGCCGGGCACCGGCGTGCCCACGCCCGGGGCGGCGGAGGGGTCGACGCCGTCGAGATCAAAGGAGAGGTGCACCCCGGCGGTGCCGTTCTGCACGCGATCGAAGGCCTCGCGCACGCAGACCGCGGTGCCGCGCTCGTCGAGCTCGGCCATCGTGTAGACCCGCACGCCGAGCTCCCGCACCATCGCCCGCTCGCCCTCATCCACGTCGCGGGCGCCGATGATCACGACGTCGCGCGGATCGAGGGCCGGGGTGTCGCCGGCGAGGGCCACCAGATCGGGCGGGCCGATGCCGAGGAGGACGGCGAGCGGCATGCCGTGGATGTTGCCCGAGGGGCTGCTTTGGGGCGTGTTGATGTCGGTGTGGGCGTCGACCCAGACCACGCCGACGCGCTTGCCCCGCTTGCGGTGGAAGCGGGCCAGGGCCGAGACGGTGCCGATCGCCTGAGAGTGGTCGCCGCCCAAGACCAGCGGCAACAGGCCCTCTTCGAGGTTGCGCTCGACGATGTCGGCGAGGCGGGTGCAGGTGGCCAGGATCGGCTCCAGGAAGCGGGCGTGGGGGTCGCCCGGGCTGCTGCTCTCAAAAGAGGGCACGCCGATGGAGTGCACCCGGGCGACCTCGCAGCGCAGGGCCTCCAGCTCGGGCACGAGGCCGGCGACGTGCATGGCGCTGGGGCCCATATCGGTGCCGCGGCGCCCGGCGCCCAGGTCGAGGTGGACGTTGCAGATGCCGATCCGGTGACGAAAGGGCCCGGTTCGAGCGGCGGGTGCGGGGTTCGAGGTCGCGTCAGCCATGATCTCTCCTGCGAGGGCAAGGCTCTATCTCTGCCTTGGTGAGGCCGGGGTGGAATGGCCGCCGCGGCCGGGCGTCGACGAGATCGGAGCCTCTGCGCTGCAACCCGGCGCCCATTTGCGGCATAAGGGCTCCAGTGTAAATCCAGCCGCGCCCCGCCTCCCTCCCGCTTGGAGCCTCCGATGTCGCACCTCCTCCGCCTCTGCCTGTTGACCCTCGGCCTCACCGGCCTCGCCAACGCCCAGGAGGCCGCCCCCGCCGCCCCCGCCGCGGCGCCGGTCAGCTACAAGCTGGACAACGTCAAGAGCTCGCTCATCGTCAAGGTCTTCAAGGACCCCACCACGCTGGCCGCCGGTCTCTCCCACGACCACGCCGTGAAGGCCACCAAGTGGACCGGCGCCGTCACCTGGGACGCCGCCAACCCCGCCGCCTGCAAGATCGACTTCACCGTGCCGGTGAAGGACCTCGACCCCGATCCTCCCGAGGCCCGCCAGCGCGCTGGCCTCACCGGCACCCTCGACGACGGCATGCGGGCCGAGGTCAAGGAGCACATCCTGGGCGACGACCAGCTCGAGGCGGCGAAGTACCCCACCATCACCTTCAAGAGCACCGGCTGTGCCGCCGCCAGCGGCAAGATCAACGTCACCGGCACCTTCACCATGCACGGCAAGAGCAAGACCCTCACCGCGCCCTTCACGGTGCAGGCCGATGGCACCACCTTCACCGGCAAGGGCACCTTCCGGCTCAAGCAGACCGACTTTGGCTTTCAGCCCTTCACCGCCCTGCTCGGCCAGCTCAAGAACCAGGACGGCATCGAGTTCATGGTCGATGTGACCGGCACCAAGGGCTAAAGCCCTTCGTCGGTGCTCAAGGCGAGGCCGCGCCGGCGCAGCAAGGCCGCCAAGACCCCGTCGCCGGGCGCCACGGCGCCTTCGATCGTCGTCTGGCCGCAGCCGCAGGAGGGGGAGCGGGCCTTGAGCACCGCCGCCGAGGCCCCCTCGAGCAGCGCCGCGGCGCGCGCGGCCCCTGCGAGGAAGGCCTCGGTGACGTCGCCCCCATCGGCCTCGCGGAGCACCCGGGCCCGGCCGTCGAGCACCGCGGCGCCGTCGCCGCCGACGAGGTGGGCGCCGGGCCGCGGGGTGCCGAGCTCGCCCAATTCCTCGGGGCAGACCGCCACCACCGTCTGGCCCTTGGCCTCGGCCGCCCTCACCCAGGCCGCCACCGCGGGAGCGGGCTTGCTGCGCCCATCGTAGCGGCAGGCCACCCCCAGCAGGCAGGCGCTCACGCCAACCCGGCTCATGGCGCCGCCAGGGGCTGGTCGAGCAGCACCTGGCCGCCCTTCTCCACGAGCACGCGGCCTTCGGCCCCCGCCGGAAAATGACGGAGCATCAGGGCCGGCTGGCCCTGGCGCCGCAGCTCCATCGGCAGGCCCTCGGGGGCCGTCACCGCGGCGTCGACGGGGGCGATCAGCAGGCCGCGCCCCTCGGCGCGGAGGAGCCCCGGCACAGGCTGGCCGGCGGCGAGGGCCGAGGGGAGCGGCAAGGCCCCGAGGGGCTCGCCCGGCCGGAGGCTGCGGTCTCCCAAGGCCACCACCTCGATGCGCACAGGCCCCACCTCGGCGAAAGAGTCGACCGCGGCGATGCGCCAGGGCCCAAGCACCTGATCGCCCGGCGTCAGCGCCCGCAGGCTCAGCTCCACCTGTCGGCCCTGGAGCCGCCCCTGGGCCGGCAGCTCGTTCTCCACCACCCGCCGCAGCGAAAAGGCGGTGGTGGCGGGGCCGGTGATCGACAAGGGGGCGCTGGCGGGGCCGATGATCTCGATGACCAGCCGCAGCTCTTCGCCCAGCAGCACCGACGGCGGCGCGGCGCCGATCGCCGCCGCCACCACGGCCCGAGGCGCCAGCTCGGCGTAGTCGGGGTGGGTGGCGAGGCCGATGAAGTCGGGATCTTCGCCAACCACGAAGGGATCGACCTTCTGGGCCTCGTAGAGGCGACGGAGGTCTTCGGCGGCCCCGGCGAGGTCGCCCAGGCGGGCCCGCAGCGCCGCGCGGTTGTAGCGCAGGGTCACATCCTCGGGAAAGCGCTTGAGCGCGGCCTCAGCGAGGGAGAGCGCCCGGGCAGTGTCACCGGCGCCGGCCACGGCCATCACCTCCCAAGAGGCGGGGGTGGCGCTGGGCAGCGGTGAAGCGGCGAGGGCGTGAAAGCGCGCCTCGGCGGTGGCGAAGTCTCCGGCTTCGTAGGCGGCCTTGCCCGCCTCAAAGCTGGCGAGATCGCGGGCGATCGGGTCCAGCTCGGCGTCGCCACAGGCGGCCAGCAGGAGGAGGAGGAGCCCCTTCACCGCAGCCCCACGAGGCCGGCGAGGCGGCCGGGCTCCTGGCGGGCCCGAAAGCTGAAGTAGCGGTCGGCCTCGGTGGCCGTGCAGCCGCCGACGGTCTCGATGGCCTGCACCCCGGCGGCCCGGAGCTGGTAGGCGGCGGCGGCGCCCAGGTCGACGTGGGGCCGAGGCCCGCGGCGGCGATCGACGAAGGCCTCGGCGGGGACCCCGCTGGCGACGATGCCATCCACGACCTCCTCGCCGACCTCATAGGCCCCAAGCCCGATGTGCGGCCCGATCGCCGCCAGCAGGGGCCCGCCGCCCAGGGCCGCGACGGTGGTGGGCAGCACGCCCAGGGCGAGGCCGCGCCAGCCCGCGTGGGCGACCGCCACCACCCCCTCACCCACCAGGAGCACGGGCACGCAGTCGGCCACCCGCACAGCGAGGAGGAGGCCCGGAACCCGGGTGGCGAGGGCGTCGGCCTCCCCGACCACGCCGGGGGCCTCGGCCCAAAGGAGCGCGCGGCCGTGCACCTGACGCGCCCGCGCCACCCCCGCGCCCGGCAGGCCCACCGCCACCACGGCGCGCGTCCAGGCCTCGGGGGTGGCGGCGCCGCCCAGGTCGAGGGGCGCCCCGTCGAGGGTGCGGGTGGTGAAGCCGGCGACGACCTGGGGCCGACGGAGCATTTGTTCGCTGCGGAGGATCACGGCGCACCCCAACCGCCCCTCCCCTACCCCAGGGTGCAGCGGGTCGGCCATTCGCCCGCCAGCGAGCCAAAGGTTAAACACCAAAGGCCGCTGCGGCCGGGACCGCAGCGTCGCCGACGCCAAAACCTGCTGCTCCGGAACCCTCCCGCATGCTTCGCGCTGTCGCCCGATGAAGATCCCCGAGCGCCTCCTCCCGCTCCTCGAAGAGGGCCTCATCACCGAGGTCATCCGGCCGCTGATGAGCGGCAAAGAGGCCGCGGTCTACATCGTGGCCACCACCGACAGCTACATGGTGGCCAAGGTCTACAAAGAGGCCCACAAGCGCAGCTTTCGCCAGCGCACCTCCTACACCGAGGGCCGCCAGGTGCGAAACAGCCGCGAGCGCCGGGCGATGGAGAAGGGCTCCAAGTACGGCCGCGAACAGACCGAGGTGGCCTGGCAGTCGGCGGAGGTCGACGCCCTGTACAAGCTTGGCGCCGCTGGCGTGCGCGTGCCCCGTCCGCACATCTTCACCGAAGGCGTGCTGCTGATGGACATCGTCCTCGACAGCGAGGGCGAGCCCGCGCCGCGCCTGTGCGACGTCAACTTCACCGAGGACCTCGCCTGGGAGGTCTTTGAGATCGTGGTGCGGCAGGTGGTGATGATGCTCTGTGCAGGGCTGATTCACGGCGATCTCTCCGAGTACAACGTGCTCCTCGCCTGGGACGGCCCGATGATCATCGATCTGCCCCAGGCCTCCGATGCGGCCCACAACAACCGGGCCCGCGACCTGCTGGTGCGCGATGTCACCAACATCCGCGACTTTCTGGCCCGCTTCGCGCCGGAGATCGCCGAGACGGCCTTCGGCGAGGAGATGTGGGCGCTCTACGAGCGGGCCCGCCTGACCCCCGACGCCCAGCTCACCGGGCGCTGGCGGCCGCCCAACCGGCGCGTCGACACCCGCGGCGTGCTGCGGGAGATCGAGGACGCGGCCTTCGAAGCCCGGGCGCGGCGTCGCCCCGGCTCATGAGCGCGCTGGGAGCCCTGCGCGACGAGGGTCGGCGCACGATCGCCGGCTCCTCCTGGTCGCGCGTCGCGGGCTTGGGCTGCGGCGGCCTCGCTGCCCTGGGCTTTCTCGTCACGGCGGGCGCCAGCCTGCTGCTCTGTGTGGGGGTGCTCAACGCCCCCAACAACAAGGGCGGCGCTCTGGCGGTCGCCGGCGGTATGACCTGCGCCGGCCTATTGGGCGTGGGCCTGCTCGCCGGCGTCGCGGCCCTCCTGCTCCGCCATGCCCGGGCCCACGCGAAGAGCCAGACCGTGGCCATCCGCGTGATGGAGGGCGGCGTCGAGTTGGAGGTGAACGGTCAGGTGGCGCCGCTGCAGTGGTCGGAGATCACCGGGGTCTACACCAGCCCGCGGGCCAGCCAGGTGCTGGGGATGCGCGTGGACATGCCCACCTTCTTCCTGCGGGTCACTGGCGGCGGGCTCGACGTAGAGCTGCGCGACATCCCGCGCCTCGCCGAGCTCACCGAGCGGGTGGTCGACGGGGCCTGCGCCCACCAGGTCGCCCAGGGGCGCGCCACCTTGGATGCAGGCGGCGTCGTGCGCTTCGGCGAGGTGAGCCTGAGCCCCAAGGGCATCTCCGGCTTTGGCCTGCTGAGCAGCGAGATCGCCTGGGCCGACCTCACGGGCCTGGGCATCGGCAAGTACAACCTCATCACCGCCCACGAGCGCATGGTTCCAGTGGGCCTCAAGGGCCCCCTCTTCATCGCCACGCCCTTCGCCCAGGCCCTCTTCCTGCTCGCCGAAGAGCGCCGCCGCGCCGCCGCGCCGCGTTGACAGCGGCGGTCTGGCCGGCCCATACTGGCGTTATGCGCGCGCTCCGTTCGATCCTCCTCCCCGCCTTGCTCCCCCTCCTCGCCCTGGCCTGCGCCGAGGAGACGCCCAAGCGCGCGTCCAACGGCGTGGAGCTGTCAGAGCTCGACGGCATCGACTACACCTTGCAGATCGAGATGGTGCTGCCCACCAACGAGTTCGACCTGCTCGACGAGGTCACCACAGTCAGCCTCGTCGTCAACAACGGCGACGGCACGCGCATCGAGGCGATGACCTGGGATCTCCTGAACGAGATCGAGACCACGCCGGCCACCCAACTCCCCGCGCTGACGAGCGCCTGGCTCTCCCTGGTCGCCACCGACGCCAGCGGCGCCACCGTGGCGGTGGGCAAGGTCGGGCCGATCACCGCCACCACCGGCCTCATCCAGCTCTCGGTCTTGATGGCGGCGCCAAACCGCTTCGCCTGGCCGCCGCAGCTCTCCGAGAACCTGCATGGCAGCGCCGTTGGCTCGATGGGGGATGGCACCTTCTATGTCTTTGGCGGCTCCACCAAGCAGCCGGGCACCAGCGCCGGCGGCGTCGACACCGTCTGGCGCCTCAACTTCACCAGCTCCACCGCCACTCCCACCCTCGCCCAGGTGGGCCAGATGCCCCCCTTCAGCGAGTCGGAGGACGGCCGCGCCGGTCACACTGTCACCTTGCTGCCCTCGGCGGCCGGCGCCTACGCCGGCTGGTTCTTGATCGCGGGCGGCGTGCCCAACTTCGGCGGCGTCGACAACGCCGCCACCACCGAGCTGGCCCTGTGGAACCCGGCCGATGGCAGCTCGATCCCCCTGCCCAATGGCAGCGGCGGCAGCCAGTCGCTCACCAACGAGCGCTTCTTTCACCGGGCCCTGCTCACGCCCTCGGGGCGGGTCTACTTTGTGGGCGGGCTGCAAACCAGCAACCCCGTCGATCCGGTGCAGGCTGTCGAGCTCTTCGACCCCGCCTCGTCGGCGGTGGAGCGCTTCTCGGGCTCCTTTACCGACTTCCTGGGCTTTGGCGCCGCCGCGGCCGTGCTCCCTGACGAGCGCCTCGTGGTCTGCGGGGGCATGGAGGGCGGCCGGGCCGGCAGCGATGGCTACCTCGCCGACATGAAGGTCTCGGGGCAGTGCAACCTGCTCGATCCGGCCGATCTCACCGTCAACGCGATGGAGGACCTGCCCTCGCCGGCGGCCCACGCGGCGATGCTCACCCTGTCCGACGGCAGCCTGCTGCTGAGCGGGGGGCTGCCGGGGGTGCAGGACGGCGAGGCCTCCTATGTGCCGCTCACCGGCGATATGCCGGCCAGCAACGCCGTCTACCGCTACAAGGATGGCGCCTGGGAGACCGCCGGCGCGCTGCTCATCGCCCGCAGCGGCCACCAGATGGCCGAGCTGCCCGATGGCCGGGTGCTCATCTGGGGCGGCAGCAGCAACCCCGACGACAGCTTCTTCGGCGGCGAGCAGTCCATCGCCTGGGCCGAGCTGTACAACCCGGGCGCCCAGACCTCCACCTTCGTCGATCCCGCCTGCGCCGCCGCCCCCGAGAGCTGCGACCCCACCGAGGACGAGGGCGATCTGCCCCAGGCGGTCAGCTTTCCCGCCTTTGCGGTCGATCCGAGCTTTGGGGTCTTGACCGTGGGCGGCGTCGACAAGGACAACAGCCCGTCCGAGTCGTTGGCCCTCTTCCGCTTTCAAGAGCTGCCCTGATCGTCAGGCGAGCAGCTCCTCGATGAGCGAGGCGCTGAGCCGATCCACGAGGTGATCGGGCTGGCTCTGCTCCAGGCTGCCGGGGCTGGCGAAGCCGGTGCGCACGCCGATGGTGATGAGGGTCGGCGCCCCCGGGCCGAGGGTGCCGTGGCCCTGGCGGGCGCAGCGCACGTCGGCCTCGGTGTCGCCAATCACCACCACCCGATCGACGCGCAGGCCGCGCCGGGCCGCCCGTCTCAAGGCCACCGGCAGCAGGCCGCTGCGATCGGCGGCGTCCCCCCCGTATCCACCGAAGCCGGGCGAAAAATGCCCGCCGAGGCCCACGGTCTCCAGCTTGGCCTCGGCCCCGTCGCGCCAGTTTCCGGTGAGGAGGCCGATGGGCGCGCGCGATCCGAGGGTGTGCAGCGCCTCATCCACCCCCGGGCAGCGGACGCCGCCCACTTGGGCGAGGCGCCGGCGCAGGGCCCGCAGGTAGGTGGCCTGAAAGAGGCCCAGCCGCCGGGGCGTGGGGTCGAGGCCCTGGGCGCGCAGGGCCGCCCGCACGATCACCGAGTCCACCGCCCCCGCAAAGTCAAAGGCGCCGAAGAGATCGGCCACACCGAAGAGGTGCCGGCCGGCCTCGGTCATCGCGGCGCGGCCAGCGCCATGGGTGCGCAGCAGGGTGCCGTCGATGTCAAAGAGGACGAGGGGCGGCTTCATGGCGCCTCACCCCAGAGGGCGCGCGGGTCGACCTGCCGCAGCGCCGCCGCCACCCGGGCGGTCACCAGGACGTCGATCGGCGCGCCGGCGCGCAGGCGGGCCCGCACATCGGTGCTGGAGACCTCGGGAAACTCGATCAGGGCGCCGGGACAGGGGTGCCCCGCCCGCCCGACCACCAGCGGCGGCCAGGTGGCGGCGAGGGTCGACCACTCCCGCCAGGCGTCGACCTGCCCGAGGATGTCGGCGCCGACGACGAGGCGAAAGGCGTGCTCGGGGTGGCGGGCCGACAGGGCCCGCAGGGTGTCGACGGTGAAGGAAGGCGTGGGCAGCTCGGCCTCGATGGCCTCGACGCGCACGCGAGGATCGACATCCTGGGCGAAGGCTTCGCACCAGGCGAGGCGATCGGCCCAGGGGGCCAGGGCCTTGTTGTGCCGCTTCTCAAAGGCGTGGCGAAAGACCGGCAGCAGCCAGACCGCGTCGGCCTGACGGGTCCACAGCAGCCAGGCCGCGACCAGGGCGTGGCCCACATGGGGCGGGTTGAAGCTGCCGCCGTAGATCGCCACCACCATGTCGCCGGCCCTCCGACCCTGGGCTTAGCGGAGCGTGTAGGTGACGCCCAGCATCAGCGCCTGCAGCGACTCTTCGATCTCCAAGGCCGCGCCGTCGATCTCGCCGGCGAAGGCGCGCTTCTCCAGCTCGAGGCCGGCGCGCACCGCGATCTGCGGCTTGACCTCCACCCCCAGCTCGAGGCCGAGGTGGTGGTTGGAGGGGGCCGGGGTCAGGGTCTCGGCCACCGCCAGCTCGGCGTAGACGATGCCCTTCTCGACGAGGAGGCCGCCGCCGAGACGGGCCCCCACCGCGGTCAGGGGTTCCAGCCCCACCTCCACCTTGGCGGCGTCGGTGTAGGTGAAGGCGTGGCTGGCCATCCGGTGCAGGCCGCCGGCGCCAAACCAGGAGATGCCGTCGGCCAGGGCGCCGTGGTAGCGCGCGCCGGCCACCGCCTCCCAACCGCTGGCGGTCTGCTCTTCACGGCCTGCCTCGACCGGATCGGAGACGTAGCGCAGACGGGCCTCGGCCCCCCAGGTCTCTCCGAAGCGGGCGACGCCGCGCAGATCGAGGCCGGGGCCGCCAAAGAGGTCGCCGCCGAAGGCATCGCCGGTGCTGTAGCTGGCCTCGGGGGGCAAGGTGTTGCCCGGCTCGTCGGCGCTCATGGCGTAGGTGCGCGGCGCCGTCGCCAGCGAGACCGACAGGCGGGCGCCGCCCTCGCCGCTCGAACCGCCGCTGCGGGGCGCCTTGGGGGCTTTGGGGGTGCTGGCCGAGGGCGCCGACGGGGCCACCGGCGTTGCGACCGCGGTCGGGGCCGGCGTCGCCACCGCCACCGGGGTCGGCGCCACGGGCGGGCGCTTGATCACGCCGGGCAGCTCGACCATCTGCGCGCCCACCGCGCGCTTCCAGCGTTCGAGCACTGGATCGGCCTCGGCCGGAATCTTGGGCGCGGCCGACCCCTCGGCGACCGTGAAGATCACCGCTTCTTCGACGAGGCCCGCCCCGCTCACCCGCACGGTGCTGGGCCCGGCGCTCACCGAGCCAGCGTAGGAGGCCCAGGCGATGCCGCGGGCATCGGTCTTTCCGCCCGCGCTGACCGTGCCGGCGCCGACGGGCACCGAGAAGGAGACCGGCAGATCGGCCACCGGCAGGCCGTAGCGATCCACCGCCACCGCCACGAGGTAGCCGGGATGGCCGATGCCTACGTCGGGATCCACGGCCCAGAGGAGGAGCCGAGCGGCTGGGTTGCCGGCTCCCTTGACCTGCGGCGCGGCCAGGACCAGCACGCTGTCGGCGCCCGCCTTGAGCTTGGTGGCGATCTTGTAGCTGCCGTCTTTGTTGTCGACGATCTTGCCCACCTTGTCGAGGCCGTCGACCACCAGCTCGGGCGGCGCGCCGGTGATGCTGCTGCCGGTGGCGTCCTTGACGAAGACCGTGACGCCCACGTCCTTCTGGCCCGCCTCCAGCCGGTTGGTGGAGAGCGAGAGCGAGGTGGAGGCCGGCCCGCTGATCAGGGCCACCGTCTGCTTGCGCTCCACGCCGCCGAGGGTGGCCGTGAAGGTGACGCTGGTGGTCTTCGGCGCCGGGGTGAAGAGCGCGCGGAAGCTGCCCGGCGCGGCGCCGGGGCTCACCGCCGCCACCGAGCCCGACGAGGCCACGATCGTGGGCGGGGCGCCCTTGTAGGGGCTGCCGTCGGGGGCGAGCGCCAGCAGGGCGACCGTGAAGGCGCCCTCGGCGTCGGCGGCGGCGGTGGCCGGCAGGGGCGCAAAGGAGAAGACCGGCGCTTCGCCGTAGGCGAGGTCCACCGGCTTGTCGACGGTGGCGCCCTTGGCGGTGGACTTGAGCACAGCACCCGGCCGGGTGGGATCGAGCTCGACGTCGAAGGCGACGGTGCCGGCCGGCGAGGCCGGAAAGGGCCCGTAGGTGCGATCGCCCACGACGAGCTGGTTGGTGGTGCCCGGCGCCGCGCTCACCGTGATGCTGCGACGCACCATCACCGGCAAGGCTGCCCAGCCCAACACCGCGTCGGGGGCGTTGGCCTCGGCGGCGCTGATCAGCACCACCTGAGAGCGATCGAGGGCGGCGGGCGGGCGCCAGCGGGCGACGAGGCTGCCGTCGGGCTGCACGGCGAGGCTGTCGACCGTGCCCACGCTGGCCGAGAGCAGCAGGCGCCGATCGGCCACCGGCTGTGGGCCGGGCGGGAGGGAGATGCGCACCAGCACGCTGCTGTCGACGCCCACGCGCGCCAGGGGCGGCTCAAACCGAAGGGCGATGGCCCCCGACACCGGCGGCGCCACCGGCACGCTCACCTCGCCGGCGATCTCGCCCTGCACGCCCTTCCCGGCCAGGGTCAGGCTAAAGGTGCCGGCCTGGGAGACGGCCGCCGGCGTCAGCGTGATCGTGGCGAGGTCTTCGGAGACCGCGATCTCGCCCACCTTCACGCCCGCGCCCTTCACCTTGAGCCGGGTGTCGGGCCCGATCGCCGGGCTCCAGACGGTCACTGAGACCGCCTGGCCATCGGCCACCACCGGGCCGCTGCCCAGCAACACAACAGGCTCGGCGGCGCGGGCGGCGAGCCCCAAGCCGAGCAGGAGGATCGTCGCCATGGTCTACGCTCTCTGCGGAGCCCCCACCGGCCGAGAAGACCGATGAGGGCGGGGTTCTAGTAGGGCAGCGCCGCTTCGATGTCCGACTCGGACACCGGGAACTGGTCGATGGCGAGGATCTCCATGCCCGGACCGATCAGGTGCTGGCTGGGGATGCCGCCGTCGCGCTCGTAGAGCGAGCCAACCGCCCAGCCTTCATCGGCCACCACCGGGGCGGTGATGCCGTACTTGTCGGCCCATTCGGACTTCAGCTCTTCGGCGGTGGGGGTGGTGCCCGAGTTGGTCTCCGCCATCAACGAGATGATGAGGAAGCCCCGGTCCACGAGACTCTGGTAGTGGGATTCGACAGTCTGAGCCTCAGACTGACAGGCCCCTCACCAAAAGGCGCCCGAGATCAGCACGATGGCGCGGTTGCAAAAGTCGTAGAGGCGCACGGTGTCGCCGAACTGATCGGTGAGTTCGAAGTTGGCGGCGATGTCGCCCGCTTCGTTGCCCGTGGACTCCGGCTCCATGTCGCGGCAGGCACCGTCGATCTTCCAGCCGCCCATGTAGGGGTGGTCGTCGACATCGAGGGGGTCGGTGCCCTGCTCAACTTCGGCGCCGTCGTTGTGGCCGTCGTCATCGGAGTCGGCGAGGGAGGGGTCGGTGCCCGCGCCCACCTCGTCGGCGTCCATCAGCCCGTCTTCATCGGAGTCGATCTCGTCGCCGAGCACCATGTCGACCTTCGCCACCTCGCAGGCGGCGAGGAGCGGCAGGGCCATCCAAATGCGGCTTGGGAAAAATCGGGACATCAGACCTCCCAGTCTGCGGCAAGTGTAGCTGAAGGGCTCGCCTCCGGCGAGGTGAAGATCAGCTTGACTCCGGCTTGACCACCGGCGGGGGTGGCGCGTTGCGGCGCGGCTTCTCGCCCTCGGGCTTGGGAGGCCGCTTGAGTCGGCCGCCTTCAGAGGCCATGCCGAAGATGTCGTCGAGGCCGGCCGGCCCGGTGGGGATACGCCGGTCGATGGGCTTTTCGGCCACCTTCTCCGGGGGCTTCTCCACCACCGGCGACGCGGGCGCGGGCGAAGGCCTGAGCTCCACGATCTCCGGCGCGGGGCCGACATCGAAGATGGAGGGAGCGGCTGGGCGCGAAAGCGGCGGCGGCGGCAGGTCGGCCACCTCGGTGACCTCGGGCTCATCGTCGAAGTTGACCGGAGCACCCCGCCCCGGCCGGGCGATCGGCCGCGGCGGCGCGGCCGGGCGCGCGCCCGGTGAAGGAGGAGCCCCGGGTCGCGACGGCGGCGGGGCCGGTCGAGCCGGCGCCGGGCCGCCGCTGGACGACGGCGCCGCGGCGGAGCCGGGACGCTGGGGCAAAGGGCCGCGCAGGGGCGGGCGATCGGACTTGGGGGTGTCTTTGGCGCCCTCCTTCTTCGGGGCGTCGAAGAGGCCCGGGGTCAGCTTGCGCTCCCCAGGGGCGCGGGCCACCGGCGTCGGCAGGGCGGGGGCGGGCTTGCCGGCCGGCGCGGCGGCCTTGGGGGCCTCCCCC
>Ga0164294_10000772_pt1 | contig 30463 bp, 29 predicted proteins | sample GEODES005metaG_FD_111479 | JGI IMG/M metagenome (GOLD analysis project Ga0164294, IMG submission 111479) | Oligotrophic lake water microbial communities from Sparkling Lake, Wisconsin, USA - GEODES005 metaG | ecosystem: Environmental > Aquatic > Freshwater > Lake | place: USA: Sparkling Lake...
CTACTGGGGCAGTGCGTATGGCGGTCTCATGCTCATGCGTGCCCGTGCTTCTGGCGCTAGTGTTCCAGCCGAAGTCATTGACAAACTCCTGACCTATCTCTCCAAAAAGCTGCGTGGTTTAGAGGAAGAACAAGATCTCTACAACATCACCGACAGCGCTATGGCCCTCTACACCCTGGCCAAAGGCAAGAAGGCTGAGCCTGCCTACCAAAATTTACTGCACAGCAAACGCGACCGCTTGCCCGAAGCCGCCCGAATTTACACCGCCCTAGCCATGTGCCTGAGCGACACCCCCGAGCTACAAATCAAAGAGATGCTGGACTGGAAGGCCCCTGCCCCAGCTGAGCTGGCCCAAAAAGTCGACAGCAAGGCCAGCGCGAAAAAGCCGACTAGTAAACTCGCGCCTACCCCTGCCCCCGTCTGGTCACACTGGGCCGGCAATGCAGCCAATCGCGGCCTGCGCCTGATCGCCTACACCCACCTTGGCCTAACCACAGATGCCGAAGCTCTGGCCCAAACCCTCCTGCAATCGCGTAACAGTCGCGGCGAATGGGGCAACACTTTTGCCAATGCCTGGAACCTCACTGGACTCGCGGCCTACGAGCGCAGCCTGAAAAAAACCTCTGAGCCACTCGTCGCCAAAGTACTCTGGGACGCCCAACAGGCCGAGCTCAGTGTGCCTGCGCATCCCGGCAGTGCGAAGATCTCCTTTGAACTGAACGACAGCCTAGCGACCGCTCCTCTGAAGATTGAGCTTCCACAAGGCCGCGAGGCTTTCTCCCGACTCGAAGCCCACAGCCACCCACAAGACCGCGAATTCAAAGGCGAGAACAAAGGCTACGGCATCGAGCGTCAGTATGAGAAGCTACTGCCTGACGGCTCCACAGCTGAAGCCAACGATCTCCGTGTCGGCGACATGGTCGTCATTTCTCTGAACATCCAAATCAATGGTGGCGACCGCTACCTCGCCATCAATGATCCGCTGCCCAGTGTTCTTGAAGCCATCAACCCTGAGTTTGGCACCCAGAACCAGCGCGAAGGAAATGAACTCCCGGAAGGCATCGAAGCCTGGTTCTGCGACCACCGCGAAATACGCGCCGACCGAGCCTTGTTCTTCACCGACTACGCCCCCCAGAAAGGAAAATTCCAGTTACGCTACCTCGCCCGCGTCATTGCCGAGGGCGACACCATTGCCCCACCCGCGCGGATCGAAGCCATGTATCAACCCGAGAACTACGGTCTCACCCCAACCCAACACCTCCGCACCCTCCCCAGCGGAAGTGGTCAAGTGGCAGGCCATTAGTTCCTTGTGGGATACCCTAAGGGGCTATGCCCCATGCCAAACCAGCCAGCGGACTAACGCATTATTGTCGATAAACCACGACAACGTTAGCACCGGGAGCGTTGGGGGCACTATCGAAGCCAAAGCCGACGGTTTGTAGTCGGACAGCTTCGACACCGCTTTCGATGAGGTATTGGCGGGCAGCCTGGGCACGGCGCTCAGAAAGGGCGCGCGCGAAATCTTCAGGTAGGCCGGGAGGGGCGTAACCAGCGATGAGATAACGATCTTTGCTCGTAGCAGGATCTGTGGCTAAGGGAGCAAGCTGACGACGATGAACTCCGGTAAGAGCGAAACTGACACCAATAAACTCAAGCGCTGAGCAGGCCGGCTTTAAGGCTACTGATAGTGGACTTGTGAAGCCATCACGGGAGCCAAGGGCATAGACAACCTCTGGGATGGGCTCTGCATGGAAGCCTGGGAAGTGGCTGCATTGGGTTAACATGAAGAGAGGCGCGAGGAAAGCGCTGAGAGAAAGACAAAGGCGATTCATTTCATCCAGCGTGGTTCGGTGATCTGGCCCTGCCCGCTGAGAATAATGCGGCGATGACCGGTGGTGCGATGATGCAGATAAAGAGTTCCGTTTTGACTGTAGCAGAGATACTGCCCATCGGGGCTCCAAGAGGGGTGACTCGCACCGCCCTTTTGAATGACGCAGGATGGGCCTGTTGGCCAGCCTTTAACGACAACAGCAAGTTCGCCACCGATACGCGCGGTGAAGGCAACACTATCAGCATTGGGGGAAAATTCAGGATCAGCACAAAAGACGTAACCAGTGCGCCACCGGATGAGCTTGGCCTCGGCTTCATTGCTCTTCGGCACCTCAGTGACATAAAGACGTGGACCGTCTCCGCGATCATCGGCAAAGATGACCTGCTGGCCATCTGGGTGCCAAGCAGGACTGGATGGAGCACCCGTGCTGTCACTAATGCAAGCGGCGCTATTAGCGTTTAGATCGGTGACAAAGATTTCTGGATTACCGAGGAAACTCATGACCACAGCGAGCCGCTCACCATCTGGAGCAAAGGAGGCGCCGAAACTACTCCCTGGCGTATCAGTAACCGTGCGCTCCCAGCCCTGTCCAAGATCCAGGACCTGAACGATGGGAAAGCCGCTGGCGTAACTGGTATAGGCAATGGTGGTGCCGTCCATGCTGAGCGTGGGAGAAACACAGCCATGACTGTGATGGGTAACCTGCTGGACGTCCTGTCCGTTGGAGTCACAGAGATAGACCTGTTTGGTCCCCGTTTTATCGCTGACAAAAACGATGCGACTCGTAGCAAGACCTGGCTTTCCGGTCACGGCCAAGATGAGATCGTCAGCAAAGGCTTTGAGGTTTTCATCCAAACCAGGCGCTGCATAGGTGCGACCTAGCAACTCTTTGCCCGAACGATTGACCAGCCTACCATTGACACGCCCACCCACCGAATTGGCGGTCACGGTGAAGTCGGGATCGACATTGGTCAGCTTAAATTGGCGGGTGGAGTTAAGCTCCTTCATCAGCGCCTGCTTGGCACTTTCACCTGTTCCACCGCTAAAAGCACCAAGAGTTAGGCTAGGCGTGTTATTCGCCACTGAATGAGCGTCCTTGTCTTTCCAAAACTTCAGCCAAGCGGGAATGGTAGCCGCCGAGGCCGGAAAAAAAACGGCACCGAAGTAAAGAAGCAAGAAAGTGAGGCGGAGGGCAGACATCTATTCGATCTGAAAATTGACACGCAACTCATAGCGGTCTTTGGGGAAATTCGAAGGAAGAGTGGCAGGAATTCTGTTGAGTCGATTCGCAACCTGTCGAATCGAGGCGTCCATAAGGCTGGAACCGGAAGCGGTTTTAATGGAAGCATCTGCGATCGTGCCATCACGTAAAATGGCGACCTCCATCGTAGCACGACGCTGAGAAGGCGGCACTGACTGAGCTGCAGGAGCTATCCATTCTTTAAGGATGGCTTGTTGCAGGGCCTTTTCTACTGCGTTCATATCAGCACCGCCAGCCTCAAGTTGCTCAGCACGCGCATTGGCATTGAGATTGACGATGTCCAAAAGATTGAGAACAGGTTTATTTGTTCTTGGCTTTGCTGGAGCACTACCCGGTGGCAAAATGACAGAAAGGGTGATGTATTTATTGGCCGATTTTTGATTGCCCTGAAGGCTGGACTCAGAGGCAACGGGTGCTGGTGATGTTTCAGGGCCAACAGGTGGGACGGATGCAGCGGGAGGTCCCGGTGGCGCCTGTAGCATGGAGCGATTGGTTGCCGCTAAATCTGGTTTACTATTCACCCTGGGCGCTGCCGTATTGGTTGTCCGCGACGCAGGCTCGGGCCCGATTAAACCAGAATTGGCGAATGAAGGCAACAGCCCACGATTAGATTGCGAGACATTCGCCAGAGCCTTTTCCGATGGTTTCATCGGAGTAGGAGTAACCGTGGCGGGCACTCGCACAGGCTTAAGTTCTGGGCGTTTTGATACGGCAGGAGGTGCGGCAGCTGTTGGACCTGAAGCCAAAGTCATGGCAGGTGCAGCACTAGGAGAAGACGGCTTCAAGATCACTGGGGACTTCGGTGCAGCCTTGGGATTGGGCGGGGTGAAATGGAAGGTTTTATCAAAAAGAAAATCTGTGGGAGCATTCCAGACTAGTTTTGAAGAAGTCTTAGCAACTGTCTTGCGATGAACCTCTGGAAGGACATTTAAAATGAGAAATCCTACCAAAATGTGAAGCAACCCGACGCCCACCAAAGGAGCAACCAACGGCTCTAGAGATTTGCGGATGCGGGCGCTGGCAGACATGCGCTAGGATTTGGAAGAAGTCCCCACCAGAACTGCGGTCCGCTTCACGCCAGCAGCATGCAGAGCCTGCATGATTTCAAGTAAGCGAGGGGCTAACAAAGTCGGCGGCACACGTGCCACAACGCCGAGAAGTGGCTCGGCTACCAGGCGTTGTTTAAGATCTGCGATCATGTCCTTGGCTTCAATTCTCTTGCCGGCAAGACTTAAACTGAGGTCCTCGCTAACAAGGAGCTCGATGGTTTTATCTGGAGAAGACAACGCAGACCATTCCGCCAGAGCCGCATCTTCAGGCCCACCCTGCAAAATGGGGACAAGAACAACTACCGTCAAAAGCAGCAGCAGCATAAGGTCAAGAAACGGAGTGACTTGAATGTCACTGACCATGCGCGGTAAATGCTGATTAGAGAAACGCTTCATGAAAATGGTGAGAAACGGCCTGCAGAGGTCGTCACCGAACTGATCACAGGCATGGCTGGTGCACCCATGGTTCCTAGACTCGGCAGGCTCTCATCGATTTTACGATGATCCACAAATTGGCGGTCAAAGATGCCACTGAGTTCGGAAGCAAAGTTGTCCATCCGAATGATGATCATGCGGATGCGATTGACGAGAACATTGTAGCCTATGAGGCTGGGTAAGACCACCAGTAAGGCGGCAATGGTCGTGACTAGAGCAGCACTGACTCCGGGAGCCAGTGTGGATTTATCCTGCACTCCCAAGGCAGCAAAAACATCCAATAAACCAACCACCGTTCCCAAGATCCCAAGCAAGGGCACACTAGTGAGTATTGTGGCCACCAAACTTAAGCGAGCCTCAAGCTTCAACGCAGCGGCGGCAATAGCACGCTCCATGGCGTTTTGAACAACGCTCATCTGACTTGGACTAATGCGGCCAGCACCCTGCAATCGGACTGAAAAACTCCGACCAGGTTCCTCATCACCCACCAAATGAAAGGCCATATCCCGTGCGGCGGAGTGATAAACAAAGTAGAGGGGTGACATCTCCGTTTGATCCTTGGTCAGGTATAGCGCTAGAGGGTGCGGAGATTCATGGAAAAGATCCATGAAACGACGGTTAGCCTGCTCGGTATGACTCAGCAGCAACCACTTCATGAAAAGTATCGCTAAACTGATCGTCGAGAGGAACCCAAGCACAACGATCACACCCCATGCGAACGGAGTGAGATGATCGACACCGAATTGCAGACCGGAGATAACTGACAGGAAAAGAGCGGACATCACGATGGAACTAAGTTAGTAGTTAATCGACCTTGATTGTCTGGCGTCAACCTTGGATTGGCTAACTTATTGTAAATCCTGCCTTCACCAATCAAGGGCTTAGATCTGCTGAAGCAGGGTCTGCGCCGCCACAGCAGCGGGCACTTTCATCAAGGCTGGGTCGTTGATAATCAAGCGTAGGATTTGAGTGGCGCGGTCCTTTTTATCTTCAATGAGATAAAGATCCGCTAAATAGAGCAAGACACGCACTTTATCCGCGGCGAGCAGGTAGAGTGTCTCTGCGTGCTCAAGTAGCTCGATTGCCTCTATATTTTTCCCCTCACTGGCTGATAGCATGGCAGTGAGCTCAAGCAGATGCGGCTTGTTGCGACTCTCCGCCATGTCGGTGAGTGTCTTTTTCAATTCACGACTGTCTGCGCCGGGAAAGCGTCGAGCAGTGCCTTGATACAAAGCATAATCAAGCGCACGGCCTTCGCCCATGGATGAGCCCGGCCCCCTGGCATAAGGCCGGTAGAGAGGATCTCCACAAACAACATTCATCCAAGAAAGCACGGGAGTGGCATTCCAGGAGGATTCCACCAGCGTATAGCCTTCTAGCAACCGCTTATTCAGAACATCAAAATGGACCGTGAGACTCAGATAAGGCTCAAAGACATTGCCTAAAGCGGCCGCCGCGCCTTGGCGTAAGAGCGGCCCGACCCAATGCCGATCTGGGGCACGAATCGCAGATCCACTGAAGCTATGCAGATGACAAGCAATAGCCCCCGGCATGAAGCGAAACGAGTGACTAGCTACGGCACCACTCGCAGTTGATGCATACCAGCCAAAATAAAGCGCTGTGTCGGGCAAGGGCCAGTGATCGGCAATCAACGATTCGTCCTTATCAATAAAAACAGGGATTCCCTGCTCACGAAATAGAATAGCGCTTCGTGTCAGCCAGCCTTCACCTTCTTGATAGGCTCCTGTTTTTTGGGCCAAATCGATGACAGCACGACCACGCAGGCCTATCTTCTCAGTGCTGATGGCATCATCGATCATACGTTTGACCGTTTCCGCGTCTGGCGCGTCTAGGCGACCTACCAACATCAATCCAGGTGTAGCCTGATACATCTGGAAACGCATCCCCTGATCAAAGTAAGGATTCCGCAAGGCTCCTGCGAGAGTTTGCCGCGCTAGGCCAAGCAGGCAGAGCTCACTGTCCACACTGGCCTCATCCTCTTTGGCGTTTTGCGGATTTTGACGATCTCGGCGGATTTGGAAAGGAATCCCCCGCATCAGAGCAATCACGCGCACGCTAGACTCCTCTACAACCATGGCAGGAACGTCTTTTCCTGTTTGTTGATCTTTCACCTCTTTCTGATTCAGCTTCCACCAACCGCGGCGAACAAACGTTTCAAACAACGGTTTTCGGATCATCTGATCGTACTGCTGCCTGGACATCGAGTCATCTATCGGGCAATCGAGGCCGATCAAATGGTCCGCGGGGATGCCACGTTTTTCCGCATAATACTGGGCCAACTCACGCGATTGAGCATAGTCCGGATTATAAATGATCACAGTCTCTCCCGACAAGTCCATGGCTGGCACATCAGCTTCCTGCGCCGCACCAGATCTCAACCCGCCGATAAACCAAACAAGTCCCAGCAATAGCTGAGCCGTCTTCGTCGAAAAGCCCTGTTTGTGAATCTTCATTCCCATGTCAGTTCCAATCCATCGTAAGCGATCTTTACCCCATCTGGCAAAAGTGGCTCTTCCCGAGCATGGCTAATTTCACATTGAAGATGCGTGAAGTAAGTGCGCCGAGGTTTGATCAAATGATGCACAGCCAGGGCCTCGGCAAAATTCATGTGCGTAGGATGCTCCGTATGACGCAGGGCATCCACGATCAAGGTATCCACACCGACCAGAGCCAGCATCGATTCCGGATGTATGATCTTCACGTCGGGAATGTAAGCACATAACTTCCGACCATGACGCGTGAAGAGATAGCCGATGCACTCCACCTTGCCATGCTGAACAGGGAGAGGAGTGACAAGTGTCTCTCCAAGCATGAAGTCCCCCACAATAGGTCGCGGGTCGGGCTTCAGATAGCCGCGATAGCGATTCTCACCGTTGAAAGCGTAATCAAACATGCGCGCCAAAACATCCAGACAAGACGGCAACGCATACACTGGCATGGAGACCTCTGCGGGAATGGTAAATCGGCGTAGTTCATCAAAACCCGTCACGTGATCCATGTGTGGATGCGTGAACAAAGCCGCCTCCAGATGGCGAATGCCCGCGCGCAAACATTGATGGCGGAAATCAGGCCCTGTATCCACGACCCAACTCAGCTCCGGAGTACGGATCCAGACACTGGAACGCGACCGATTATCTCTCGGATCGCTACTGCCGCAGACCTCGCAGTCACAGCCAATCATCGGGATACCGACAGAAGTGCCGGAACCTAGAAAGGTCAGAGTGAAATCAGAGGCTGAAAGAAGCGAAAACACAGGATAGAAAGAATGAGTTTGCCGTTGATAGCTGAAGATTGCAATGGATTGCCGCTGTTTCTGAACACGACTATGTCTAAGCCCTGATGTTTATGGCTCTTCCATCGCATGAATCTGCTACCGAGAATGGATGGTTTACAGTGAAGGATGGTTGTTTACGATAGCTTCCTGCATCCTGAGCATCGGCGCAAAGGACAAACCACCGAACATCACTCATGACAGAATTTTATCTCCAACGCTTCGGCGGCATTGCACGCCTTTACGGCGCAGATACCCTGCCCCGGCTGCATGCAGCCCACGTGGCTATCATTGGCGTCGGCGGAGTCGGCTCATGGGTTGTCGAGGCACTTGCCCGAAGTGGCATCGGCGCACTGACCCTGATCGACATGGATGATGTCTGCATCACAAACACGAACCGCCAATTACCAGCACTTGCCCACACGATTGGCAAAACCAAAGTCGAGGTGCTGGCTGACCGAGTCCGCGAGATCAATCCCGAATGCGTCATCACTGCCGTGCCGGAATTTCTCCTTGCCAGCAATGCTGACCGCTTACTTTCAAACACATTTGATCTGATTGTTGATGCCGTGGACAGCACAGGAATTAAAGCGCTCATCATCGCTAAAGCACGAGACCAGGGCATTCCTGTCATCGTTTCTGGCAGTGCCGGAGGACGCATAGACCCAACGATGATCAAAGCTTCCGATCTCGGCCTCGCAGGCGCTGATGAACTCATCAAGCAACTGCGGCGCCGACTCAGGGATGAGTATGCTTTCCCTAAAAGCCCTGACGGACTAGCGATGAATTGGGGCATTCAGTGCGTGTATTCCACCGAACCCGCCATCTACCCGCAGGCTGACGGCACCTGCTCTACCGAGCGCGAAACCAACGCCGAACCGGGCCAACGACTTGACTGCGCCGTTGGCTTTGGTGCTTCCAGCATGGTAACTGGCAGCTTCGGCCTCACGCTTGCGGGACTTGCCGTCAAACAACTGATCACTACTACAAATAAAGGGGTCTAGCCAAAGAACAAGGCAGCCATCAATCCGTACAATAGCCTATGGCACCGATGATTCTTCAGAGGAGACATCAGCTAAAGCCACTAACTCTAGGCCGGCTTCGGTATGCTCCTCAAGTGATTCATGGTGCCCCTCCTCGGCGGCCACTTCGGCTTCAAGGCGCAATTCCTCCATCTTGCTCGGCTTTTTCTCCTCAGCAGACATGCGCACGCCAACGGGCTTACTGATGCCAAACTCCTGCATGGATACGCCGTAAATGACGTCAGCACGACTCATGGTGCGCTTATTATGCGTGACAATAATAAACTGAGAATTATCGATGAAATTGTCCAGCATCTTTAGGAAGCGGGAAATATTCGACTCATCCAGAGGCGCGTCTAATTCGTCTAACACGCAGAAGGGGCTGGGCTTCACCTGATAGATGGAGAACAGCAGAGCCACCGCAGTCATGCTGCGCTCGCCCCCAGAAAGCAGGCTGATGGTTTGCAGCTTCTTGCCTGGCGGTTTGGCGATAATTTCAATCCCTGAATCCAGCGGATCGGTATCGTCTGTGAGCATGAGATCGGCTTTAGCTGTAGGGCCAAAGAGCTCGCGGAAGTTGTTGTGAAAGAAATTCCGTACCAGATCGAAGGTCTCCACAAACATGGTCTTCGTAGTTTCGTTGATCTTAGCGATAACTTCCAGCAACTCTTCTTTGGACCTCACCAGATCGTTATGCTGTGTATCCAGGAAATTGTGACGTTCTTCGAGCTCTTCAAACTCCTGAATGGCGTCCATATTGACAGGGCCGATGCCCTCAAGTTTCTGCCTTAGATCACCGACGACTGCGTTTACATAATCCCAGTCAGGCTGCCCTTCCTCCTCTGGAATGACAACTTGATCAAGATCCACCACTTCTTCATCCAAAACTTGAACGGCCTCCGCTTCTTCTTCCGTCTCGGCTTCCGTAGCGTTGTCTTCAGACGACTCATCCGCCACTGAATCTGAATCCTCAGAAGCGAAATCATTGCCAGCAAGTGAGGCCTTTTTCTTATCACCACGACCACGGCCCTTCTTTTGCTCGTCGATACTCAGCATCAGCGCATGATAGTCAGGCTCAAAGGCACTGATGTGGAAGCTGTAACGATCCTGCACCTGCGAGATGAGATTTTCCAAACGGAGATCCACACGAGTGAGTTGCACCTCGATGCGGTTACGACTTTCACTGAGTCCACTTGTTTGCTGGCGAAGTTGAATCAGTTGAGTTTCCAAAGCGCTCACGCGCTCGAAAGCACCGGCACGTTCTTCGGTGCGGCCTTGCAGATGTTCTTCGATTGAGCCGATGGCCGCACGCTGAGATTCTACCTGTTCTTCAAAGCGCGCATTTTCGGCCTGACTCTGTTCGATGCGTGCCCGTGAAGCATTGATCTCCTGTTCAAAGCGCTGAATCGCGGCCTGCAATTCATGAAGACGAGTGGCCATCGGTGCCTTTTGTCGCTCTAGAGATTGCAGCGCACTTTGCTCCAAAGCCAAAGCTGTGCGCAGTTCATTCAGACGCTCGCTCGACTCCAACTCACGTCGCAGGAAAACCTCCATTTCTTGCTCAAGTTCAGCCTCATGAATGCGAGCACCTTCGAGCTGCTCCAGAGCTGTTGCCGATTCTTCTTTTTGCCAAGCGATTTGAGCCTCGGCGGCTTCCACACGGGTCGCGATCTGATTCTGATCCCACTCAACACTTTCGAGTTTTGTAACAGCCTGCTGAAGAGCGCGCTGAACGATCGAAAGCTTTCCTGTGAGAGTGGAGAACCCTTCACGAGCACGCTGACTTTGCTCTCGCAGAGAAACCTCCTCTTGCTGCATTTGCTCAACATCCAGACGAATTTGTTCAGCCGCTTCTTCGCGCTCCAAAAGCTGCATCTCATAGCCCTCAAGCTCTAGACGGAGGTTCTTCAGCTCCGCTTCACGTCTCAGCATGGAGGCGGCTTCCTCTTTCGTAGCACCGCCATGAATCACGCCATCTGCGGCGATGAATTCACCTGCCAAAGTCGCAATAGCAATGTCGCGCAGTTGACGTTTCAGACGCAGCGCAGTGTGGAGGTCTGCGACAATCAGTACGTTATCTAAAAGACGATCAGTCAATTCCTGCACGCCGGGCTTGGCGCGCACTTTATCGACAGCCCAAGCGATCCCGCCCTCCGGCACTAGTTGACGATCCGGGACTGCGCGCATGGTAGCGAAGTCCTGTGGCAAGAGTGCCGCCTTACCTAATTTTTGGCCAGAGAGCCGATCAAGAATTTGTGAAGCCAATTCACTGTCCGTCAAAAGCACCGCTTGCAGGTGATCCCGAAGCGCCGACTCGATAGCGGCAATGAACTGGGGCTCAACTTCAATGGAGGCAGCCAAAATCCCCCGCACACCTACCGAGTAGATTTCTGGGCTATCCAAACCTTTCAGCACCTGCTGGGTGCCTTCAGCGAGGCCTTCCCCTTTTTGCAGGAGTTGCTCAATGATCTCGATGCGTGAGCGGCGCTGCGTCACTTGACGTTGCAGATCGTTGAGTGACTCGTTCAAGGCATCGCGCTGACGGCGCTTTTCCATGATGTCACGAGCGCAATTTTTAGCCCGTTCTTCCAGCTCATTTCGGCTAGACTCCAAGTCCTGGATCTCACTCTGCAAGTGATCAAATTCAATCTGACTCGCCTCCTTGGCCTGAGCTGCTGCTTGCCGATCGTGCGCCAGCGTCTCATGGCGCTGGCGATCATTGCTGATTTGATTGTTTAAGCTCTGCGCACGTGCATCGGCAGAGGCGATCTGACCTTCAAATTGACGAATACTCTCACGCACCGTTCGACGATCTGTATCCAGTCGAGTACGATCCGGTGTAATGGATGAATGAATGGCTGCATGCTCATTGAGCGCTACTTGACGTTCCTCCAGAGTTCCTCGGATCATCATTGCCTGCTCCTCTGCCATGAGCATCTCACGGCGCTGCTCATCGAGTTGCTGCTGTCCCAGTTCAATCTGCTCCTCATTCTGGCGAATGCGGCCGCTGAGTTCTTCAACACGCTCGTTATTAAAGCCGATTCGGCCCTCAGCACTCTGTACCTGACTGCGCAGGGCTTCTGATTGCTGCCGCAACTGGTTGATCTGAGATTCAATGCTATGATAAGCTTCACGAGTCTCTAGAGCCTCTTGCTCGCTAGTCAGCAAACGTTGCTGCAATTGCTCTAACTGCTCAGTCATCATGCGCACATGATTTTCGGACTCTGCTTTTTCAGCGCTAAACTCTGAATATTGCTTGTGTGCCAAATGCGTATCCAACATGCGCACATCATCCAACAACGTCTGATAACGACGTGCTTTGGCTGCCTGCCTTTGCAGCGTGCCCATTTGACGCTTCACCTCAGCGATCACGTCAGCTACACGCAAAAGATTCGCTTCAGTGTATTCAAGCTTACGAAGCGCCTCTTTTTTCTGGCCTTTGAATTTGGTGATGCCTGCGGCTTCTTCAAAGACCATGCGGCGATCCTCGGGCTTCGAACTCAACAGCATGTCAATCTGACCCTGCGCCATGATTGAATAAGCCTGTCGCCCAATTCCAGTGCCGGAGAATAAATCATTGATGTCCTTCAATCGGCAAACCGTGCCATTTAGACGATATTCACTACGACCATCCCGAAAAACACGGCGGCAAATGGCAACCTCATTATAATCAACTCCAAGAGCCTTTTCACAGTCCGCCATCGTTAGAATCACCTCAGCCAAACCCACAGGCTTGCGTTTATCCGTGCCGTTAAAGATGACGTCCGCCATTTCTTCACCACGCAAGGCTTTTGCCGAAGTCTCACCAAGAACCCAGCGGATCGCATCCACAACATTGGATTTACCGCAGCCATTCGGACCAACAATGCCGGTGACACCTTTGTGAAATTCAAAGTGTGTCTTGTCTGCAAAGGACTTGAAGCCGTGAAGGGTGAGACTTTTAAGGAACATAGAAGCAAGATAAGGTTAGAGTCGCTCCTACGAACGTCAGCCCACCCAAATCACACAAGAGAGAAGCTTCACTTTCCCATATCTTGGGTATATTTAACATACCTAAAACAATATATGGTGTTTTTTGAGTCGCCTAGCGTGTGAATAAAGCTACGACTTGTGAACAAACCACCAAACTATTTCCTCACGGGCGGCACGATCACCCCTGCTGCGTCCATGACGGCCTTTTGAAAGGCGTCCTTTGGCTTACCACTCTCTGGAACCAAGACGTTCTGCACTAGGAAAACAGTGGCAATTTGATGAACAGGATCAATCCAACCATTCGTCGCAAACGCACCTCCATGACCATAGCTCCCGACCGGCATGGCTGAACAGGTGCGTTGTTTCTCCGTATTCACTTGCCAGCCACAGGCATAATTAAGCGACTTACCCCCAGCAAAAACAGGTTCGGTCATGTCCTTTACCGCCTTTTTTGATAAAATGGGCACGCCATCTAGCTCACCACCCGCTGCGATCATGGCATAAAAACGCCCCATATCCGCTGCCGTCGAAAATAGACCACCGGAAGGCTCCACCATATGAGTGACGCGAGCATCACTCGTGATAAAAGGATTGTATCCAATGACCAACTCCTGCGTGTCCTCGTCCATCTTATACGTCTGAGCAATACGAGCACGATGAGGCTCATCAGGATTAAACTGTGTATCCTTCATCCCCAAGGGTCCAAACAAACGCATTTGAAGAAACGTCTCATACTTCATGCCAGAGACGATCTCTAAGATCCTACCTGCGATGGTCGGTCCGAAGCCATATTCGTAGGCACTTCCAGGCTGAAAGGCCAAGGGCGTCTTGATCAGGGACGCTACATAGCTCTTTAAAGAGATCGCCCCGTCTGATGGCTTTCGCGGAGGAAAAGCAATACCCGCCGTATGGCTTAATAGCATTCTCAGGGTGATTGGCTTGATTGGCACAGAGCCATCATCGAGACGAACCTTGGCTAATTCAGGAAGCCAGCGGGAAGCGGGTTCATCCAGAGTTAGCTTTCCTTCATCCGCCAGAATCATAATCGCGGATGCATTGACAGACTTCGTCATTGAGGCGATCCAAAACAGAGCATCCTTTTCCATCTTGATCCCCTTTCCTATGTCTGCCATGCCAATAGCAGAGTGATGGACAACCTTTCCTGCCTCCATCACCAATGTCACCACTCCCGCGGCCTGTTTTGCCTGCACGGCCTGCTGCATGGCTAAAGGAATCTCTTCAAGCTTTGCCGAGTCTAAAGCGAACGAAAGCGACGGAATGGCGAGCAGAGCGAATAAATATTGATGGGACATCCCATTTCAACGCGACTCTTCAGCGAACTGTATCGAAAAAACCTCACCCATGGAGCCGCCATGAATTAGGCCTCAGCGTGGGCTTTCATGAAAGATATAGCTGGTCGAGTAATCACTGAATTCAAAATAGACACGTTTTTCATCGGCAGATTTCAGACCATCCATATTCTCATCCAGAATGCCATAACCGAAACGATACGGACGTGGTTCCCCGCCTTCTGTAGCAGAGGCGGTAGTGAGTTTATCGACCTGAATGAAGCGTTTGACGAGCTTTTCACCCGCGTAGATTTCCAATACACCATTGACCCCTGTCCAATTTTGGAAGGAACGCCCCCACTGATTTTGACTCTCTTGAGTACAGGCAGTGAGCAGAGCAAGAAGCAGGCTTAGTAAGATAAAGACATTTTTCACGACGCTGCATCGCACCGCCTAGGTCCAATGGCGAGTTGGATTTTTATCGAAAATTGGAATCGCTAGCAAACGCTAAGTCCGAAAAAAATCAAAACTCACCGCGGAAGACGCAGCGGGCGCTGGGGGTCTCGTGGATGGTAATTTCAGCCAGACCAGGGAGCTGCGGAGCCAGCTTTAGCCAAAGCCAAGCGGCCATGTTTTCGATGGTTGGATTCTCTAAACCTTCGATCTCATTAAGGTAACCGTGATCCATAAGCTCCAAAAGCGGCTTCATGGCCTTGCTGATTTCAGCGTGGTCATAGACCCAGCCAATCACTGGATTTACTTCGCCATCGATGGTGATCTCGACTTTAAAACTATGACCATGCATCTTCGTGCACTTGTGATCAGAGGGCAGATTGGGAAGCGTTTGTGCGGCTTCGAAACGAAATTCTTTAATGATGCGGCAGCGCATGGGGTCAATTGGTAGAAGGTTTAGTCACCTGCTCTTTCGGCGGCAGAAGGGTGATGCGCAAGTGATGAACCAGTCCATCAAACTCTCTTCTGTTGCGATAGTCGTTGGCACTGAGAATGCCAAAGCTTTGATCCACCACTAAACCACACTGAGAATCTGAGCTAAAACCTGAATCAAACGCAGCCGTGCCGAAGTTAGCTAAAGGCTCCTCGTTGGGCGTCCGCGCCTGCGGAGGCCATCCTACGCAACGGACATAATCCTGAAGATCATCAGCAACGATGAATAAAACGTTAGGCTTTCTTTTCACGTTAAAGCCCCATTTCTTCGTCTTCGGCACTGCAAAAGAAGCCACGGGCCAAAGTAGGATAAAAAGAGAATAGCGATACCTTAACGGCATTCACATATTAAAGCATTCAGCACCATGATATGCAACGCCAGCCTCATCTTCGAAGATCAACCGTATCCCCATCATGAAATTTGAACTGGCGTCTGTCCTTGATCACTCAATTCAAAAGTGGAAACTTTCTAAATAAATTCAATCATCTTCAGACTTCTCGTTTTAAAAATCTAGGTTAGTAAGTGCCTGTGACCTTTGCGACTCAGATCACGATCTTTCGTATCCTGCTTATCCCTCTTTTCATTGGGCTGGCCATTTATTATGGACAAAGTGTCACGGCAGGAATGCCCAACGAGGCGCTGCGATTGTGGACGATTGGCATTTTTTCACTAGCCGCTTTCAGCGATGCCTTAGACGGATACATCGCTCGAAATTTTAACCAAGCCAGCAAGCTGGGCGCCATTCTTGATCCACTTGCGGATAAGCTCATGCTTCTTTCTGCGATCATCACTTTGAGCTTCACAGGCTGGCGTCAGCATTTTTCCTTATGGTTTCCAACGCTAGTGATCTTTAAAGACATTGCGAGTATTGGCGCAGCCTTTTTGATTGATCATCTCGTGGGTAAATGTGACATCAAGGCCCATTGGACAGGCAAAGTCTCCACCGTAGCGCAATTCACGGCTATCCTTTGGCTCATGGTGGACCTCCCCTACCTTATCCTACCGACCATCGTGGCAGGAGCCTTTACCTTGATCTCGGGATTCAGAAATTTGGCCGATGGTGTCGAGCAGGTTAAAAAGCACGATGCCCAGCCATAAGCTGGGCATCAGTTCAAGGAACTAGAAGCAGATTCTAAATGGTGTGGCGCTTGCGTTTGAGATGAAGCTGAGCGGTGCTGCGCTGGATCATCGCCATGACTGCGGCGATCTCTTCCTGCTGTTCACCAGGCTTCAAAGACTCGAGGGACTGATGAGCACGTGCAATGGCTTCTTCCACCACCTTTTCATCGATGGCGTCTGCTTGGATAGCCATATCGGTCAGAACACGAGTCGCCGTGCCGGTGACCTCGACTAAACCTTCACCGACAGCCATCTCGGTCGTCTTACCAGCTTTGGTGTAACGTAGTTCACCTGGCTTCAAAATCGTTACCAGTGGAGCATGCGTGGGTAAAACACCCATTTCACCTTCGAAACCTGGAAGCACGACGGTATCGACGTCATCTGAGAAGATGCGGGCTTCGGGAGTGACGATTTCAAGTTTGAGAGGCATTCGGGGGAAGTTCTGGGTGCTTTGTTCTTGGTGCTTTGTCGTGAGTGGCGATTTTGCTCAAGGCAGAACCAAGAACTAAGAACCACGAACAAAGAACTCTGATCAGGCTTTCTTCACGGAGTCGATGCCACCCTTCATGTAGAAGTTGGCTTCTGGCACATCATCGTGTTTGCCGTCAAGAATCTCAGCGAAGCCGCGAACGGTATCCTTGACGGAGACGTACTCGCCCTTGGTGCCGGTGAAGATTTCAGCCACATGGAATGGTTGGCTAAGGAAGCGCTGAAGCTTACGAGCGCGAAACACAGTGAGCTTATCTTCGTCAGAAAGCTCGTCCATACCAAGGATGGCGATGATGTCTTGAAGATCTTTATAGCGCTGAAGCACACGTTGAACGCCACGAGCGACGCGATAGTGTTCTTCACCAACGATGTCTGGAGCCAAGGCCTTGGAGACGGAAGAAAGAGGATCGACCGCTGGATAAATTCCAAGCTCAGCCAATGAGCGCTCAAGCACAACCGTGGAGTCAAGATGGGCGAAGGTGTTGGCTGGAGCTGGGTCAGTCAAGTCATCCGCAGGCACGTAAACGGCCTGGAAGGAAGTAATGGAACCGCTTTTTGTGGAGGTAATACGCTCCTGCATCTGGCCCATTTCTGCGGCAAGAGTTGGCTGGTAACCCACAGCAGAAGGGGTACGACCAAGGAGAGCAGAAACTTCAGAACCAGCTTGAGAGAAACGGAAGACGTTATCCACAAAGAAGAGAACGTCTTGATTTTTCTCATCACGGAAATACTCGGCCATCGAAAGAGCCGAAAGAGCAACACGAAGACGAGCTCCTGGGGGCTCATTCATCTGGCCATAGACCAAAGCCACTTTGGAACCAGGCATGAGGACGGGACGGCCTTTGTCATCGGTTTTCACGTGACCTTTTTCGTCTTTCTCAGTTGCGATTACACCTGACTCGATCATTTCCCAATAAAGGTCATTTCCTTCACGAGTTCGCTCACCCACACCGGCAAAAACGGAAAAACCACCATGCCCTTTGGCGATGTTATTGATGAGTTCCATGATGACGACGGTCTTGCCGACACCAGCACCACCGAAAGCGCCCACTTTTCCACCTTTGGTGAAAGGACAAATAAGATCGATCACCTTGATGCCAGTCTCGAGGATCTGAGCGGATGGATTTTGATCAACGAGGGATGGAGCTGGACGATGAATCGAGTAGCGCTTTTCGACGACTGGATCGGGCTGGTCATCGCAAGCATCGCCTGTAACGTTGAAGATACGACCAAGAACTGCTTCACCGACAGGAACGGAGATGGGTGCACCAGTGTCGATGACATCGATCCCACGTTTCAGGCCTTCAGTCGAAATCATGGCCACAGAACGGACCCAGCCGTCACCCATATGACTTTGCACTTCGCAAATAAGACGTGCTTTTTTGCCAGCGACTTCATAGTGAATTTCGAGGGCGTTGTAGATATCAGGCAATTTGCCTGAAGCAGAGAAATCCACGTCCACCACGGGACCGATGACTTGAACGATTTTACCGATGTTGCTCATAGAGATGATTTGAAATTAAGAATTGAAAATGGGTGATTACTCCAGAGCCATCTTGGCGGTGGTGATTTCGAGGAGTTCGTTGGTGATCGCAGCCTGACGTAGCTTGTTGTATTCGAGGCTAAGATCTTTAACCATCTGCTTGGCATTGTCGGTAGCATTCTTCATAGCTACCATTCGGCTGCTATGTTCAGAAGCGCGAGATTCTAGCACCATCTGAAAAACAGTGTCATTCACATACTGCGGTAGAACTGATTCAAAAACGGTCGCAGCATCAGGTTCAAAGGTGTACTCCTTCGCAGCTCCAGCCTCAGGTGACTCAGCCAGGTTACCAAAGTTACGTTTACCACCAAGCGTCACTGGATTGACTGGGAGCAACTGCTCCACTGTTGGCACAACAGTGACGGTATTGATGAAGTTATTGAAGACGACAAGCACCTTCTTGTAATGGCCTGTGCGAAATTGCTCCTGGAGGTATTTACCAACGACACGAACTTGATCAAATTTGGCTGGATCTTTGATGGGGAAATCGGCCAGCAAATTGCGGCGAAGACGGTTCACACCCTGCACCGCTTTTTTACCGATGGTGACGTAGTCCACTTCACCTTCAAGTTGGGTCACTACCAGCTTCTTCAACAGATTGGTATTCAGCGCACCGCAAAGACCCTTATCGGAAGCTATGACAAGCACCAAAGTTTTATCACCTTTGCCGGGTGAGAAGTAAGGATGCACTCCCTCTTCGGCAGAGTCTTTCAGGCTCACAAGCACTTTATTAAGTAACTCAGCATAAGGACGCCCATTGGCGGCCTGATCCTGCGCCTTCTTCATCTTTGCAGCCGCGACGAGCTGCATGGCCTTGGTGATCTGGGCCGTGCTTTTGACCGATTTAATTCGGCGGCGGATGTCGCGTGTGCTTGCCATGACTTCAAATTTAAATTTAAGATCTCAGACCCAACTTATTTCCAGCTTGCTTTGAAATCTGCGAGTGCGGCTTTCATGTCTTCTTCGACATTGTCGAGAGTCTTCTCATTGGCCAGTTTGTCGAGCATCGCTGCTTTACGAGTGGTTAGGTAATCTTCCAATTTAGCTTGGCACTCTTTGATGCGATCTACTGCCACATCATCGAAATAGCCTTTCTGCATCGCATACAAGGAAAGAACCATGATCGCGAGGCTCTTGGGCTGATATTGCTGCTGTTTAAAGAGCTCAACAATGCGAGCACCACGGTCAAGCTTGGCTTTTGTGCCAGCGTCAAGATCCGAACCGAACTGCGCAAAGGCAGCAAGTTCACGGAACTGAGCTAGATCTAGTTTGGTTGTTCCAGAAACCTTTTTAATGGCTTTCGTTTGAGCAGCAGAACCCACACGAGAAACGGAGAGACCCACAGAGATAGCTGGGCGGATACCTTGATAGAACAAGTCGGTTTCAAGGAAGATCTGACCGTCAGTGATGGAGATCACGTTGGTTGGGATGTAAGCAGATACGTCACCGGCTTGGGTTTCAATGATCGGCAGAGCGGTCATGGAACCACCACCGTAGTTTTCACCCACGCGGCAGGCACGCTCAAGGAGACGGCTGTGGAGATAGAATACGTCACCTGGATAAGCTTCACGACCAGATGGGCGTTTCAGGATGAGAGAAACTTGGCGATAAGCTACAGCTTGCTTGGAAAGGTCATCAAAGACAATCAAGGCGTCTTGGCCCTGGTCCATGAACCATTCGCCGATGGCGCAACCGGAGTATGGCGCGAGGTATTGATTCACCGCAGAGTCAGAAGCCGAAGCACTGACAATGGTCGTGTATTCCATGGCACCTGCGTCTTCAAGGGTCTTGACGACACGCGCAATGTTCGACTGCTTCTGACCGATAGCAACGTAGATGCAATAGAGAGGTTTGTGACCGGCAAGTTTCCCCTGCTCTGCTGCCTTGTTTTGCTGAGCTTGGGAAATGATGGTGTCCACAGCAATGGTGGTTTTACCTGTGGAACGGTCACCAATGATCAACTCACGCTGACCACGACCGATTGGGATCATGGCGTCGATGCTCATGATGCCAGTCTGCACTGGAACCGAAACCGATTTACGGGCGATGATACCCGGGGCGAGCTTTTCAACAGGATACTGAGCTTCACCTTTGATGTCACCTTTGCCGTCGATTGGCTGACCAAGAGCGTTAACAACACGGCCGAGGAGACTTTTCCCAACAGGAACAGAAAGGAGACGACCCGTGGTGCGAACTTCGTCGCCAGCTTTGATTCCAGTGCCTGAACCTAGGAGAACGCAACCCACTTCAGTTTCTTCAAGGTTTAAGGCGAGGCCGAAAACACCGCCTGGAAATTCAATCATTTCGTTGAGCATGACATCGCTCAGACCTTCGATCTTGGCGGCACCATCGCCGATTTCACGGACGATGCCCACGTTGGACTTCGTGACGGCTGTCTTGAGGCCGGCGATTTGGGATTCGATTTCCTGGAGGATGTTACTCATAGATTCGGGCGTTTAAAAACTGGGGACTAAAGGCGAAGGACGGAAAATTAAGAAAGAGAGTTCTTGAGGGCTTCTAAGCGTGCTTTAACGGAGCCATCCCACACGTCGCTACCGACTTTCACGCGGATACCACCGAGAAGTTCTGGGACGACACTAAATTGGAGAGTCAACTCACGACCATACTTTTTAGAGAGGCTTGCCTGAAGATCAGAAGCAATAGCAGGCGCGAGGGCTGTAGCACTCTCAACCATAGCTAGCTGCTTGTTCAACTCGTTGGCGACCAATCGAGAAAAGGAATCGAGGATGCCCAGATAACCATGGGGTTTGCTGGTAGCGACACCATTGACCACGGTTCTGACGCGACTCTCATCAAGCTTCCCTTCCGCAATGCAGATGCGAAAAAGCTGGCGAGATGTGCGACGGGCTTCCTTGCTGATTTTCATGGCTGGGGTGGTCGGAAAAGCGAAATGAATTACAGAGAAACTTGGGCGCTCGTTTCTTGATTGATGCGACTTTGGTCATCTGAGTTCAGCACTTTACCAGTAACGCGGCTTGTAGCTTCTGTCACCATGCGACCAAACTCCCGCTTGAGTTGGGACATGAGTTGCTCGTGCTCTAAGGCGGCAGACTCACGGGCTTTAGCCAGAATTTGACCAGCTTCGTGAATTGCTTCCTGTTGGCGCTTTTCAGTCAAAGTCTTGGCGCTATCACCGGCTTCTTTGATCAGACGTGTGGCGTCGTCATTGGCTTTATCTAGAAGAGCTTTGGCATTGTGTTCAGCCTCAGCAAGGTCTTTAGCGATTTTATCGAGCTTAGCTTCACCATCAGCAATGCGCTGGCGGCGTTGCTCAAGCATGGCCAAAATAGGTCCGAAGGCAAACTTTTTCAGGATCGCGTAAACAGCGATGAATATAAGAACCTGAGCCAGGAACTTGGGAAAGGACAAACCAAACTTCTGGGTCATTTCGTCCACCTTACCAGCAGCAAGCATTGGCAGAATAGTTCCAGAGATAGGCGAGAATAGTTCCATGACCGAGGAGAGGACGAAAAAGTAAAAAAGAAAGGGAGAGAAAAATGCGAATGAGGCGGCGGGTTACTAACAACCCGCCACCCGATTAAATTACTTACTGACGAAGAAGGCAAGAATACCAAGGCCTTCAGCGAGAGCCATGGCGATAATGCCAAGAGTCAAGATGTTACCGAAAGCACCTGGGTTGCGGCCAACGGCTTCAACAGCCTTGGAACCGATAAGGCCCACGCCAATTGCGGCGGCAGCACCAGCAACTGCTTGAGTAATGTTTCCAGACACGCCTGCAACAGCCTGAGCTGCTTCACCGAGGATCATAAGTTCAGAGATCATATTAATGTAGTTTTGTTTGTTGTGTCACTCACATCCACACGTTGCGCATGGTCTTGTGAGCAAAGGGTTTAGTGGTGGCCTTCCTCCTCATGATGTTCGTCATGGGTGGTCGAGAGCTGAATATAAACGGAGCAGAGGAGCGTGAAAACAATGGCCTGCAGCAGACCCACCAACAGCTCCATGAAGTAGAACGGAAATGGAATCAGGACACTACCCATAAAACTCCAAGGGAAACCTGCATTGTCCAAGAGCGCGCCAAGGGTGTGCAAAACACTTTCACCCGCGAAAATATTACCGTAGAGACGGACGGAAAGAGTCATCGGACGAAGAATCATAGAGACCACCTCAATCACACCCACAAACAGGAAAACTACAGCCACAACCTTGCCCATTAAACCCTTCAAGCCCCCCTTGGCACCAAAAGTATGAGCAATGAAACCCATAAACCCAAGCTCTTTGATAGTGAGGTAAAACCAAACTAAAAAGGCAGAAAGAGACATTGCCAATGTGGCATTCAAGTCAGCTGTTGGCGGACGCAGCAGTGGCTCGTGAACCTCACCCACCATGAAAGGCCCGACAGCATCGCCAACACCAATGGTCCCGACCCCAGGAATAAGACCAAACCAGTTGGAAACAAGGATATAAATGAATAAAGTGCCCAAAAGCGGGAAAGCGAGCTTAGCCTGCTTTTCGCCCACGATACCGACCACGCGGTCATACAAGAACTCGATGACGAACTCGAAAAAATTTTGTGCCTTGTGAGGGATCAGCGTCATGTTAGTTGTGGCTGCGCGTGAAAACCACAAAACAATGCCAAGAACCAACAGCGCCACGAGCACAGAGTTAGTGAGGAACTCAAGGATGCTACTCCCACGAAACAACTCAAGCGCCTGCGGGCTCACGTTAGCGAGCACAGACGAGGTCGGATAATAAGCAAAAGATAACTCCATAGCAAGAGGCGAGCCAAAGTTGGCAGACGTGTTTTTAGCCGGATGACAGAGAGAGGCAAGAGTTATTTGTGAAATTTTTCACAAGCTCCACGAACCCTTGATTTCAAAGCCCTCCAAGAGATTTCACGACCTTGTCATTTTTCGGTTTTTGTGGACAGCCACAGGCCCCACCACAGCCAGTTTTTTTGACTCGGAGAGCTCTATAAATGAAAACACCTACTGTGACGACCACGACAGTTGCAGCAGCAAAGGATTGGAAATAAGGAGACATTAGGTTGATAGAAAGAAGTTACGAATGCTACTGAAACTAGATGTGCTGGAACAAGATAGAAGCGTTCGAGTGGCAAGCAAAAGCCCTTTTCGACCGCTCTATCTAATGGCCAAAAGCCGTGCCGATTTGGTAGATGCCTAGCGCCAGAACATAGGCGGTGCCTGTCATGAAGAAGAGCTGAAACCACATCCAGCCCCATGAATTGGTTTCTTTTTTGACGATGGCCATGGTGCTGACGCACTGCATGGCGAAGACGTAAAAGATCAGCAGGCTGATACAGACGAGCGGTGAATAGACGGGTTTGCCATCCGCACGCGTTTCAGCGCGGAGATGGTCACGCAGCGGGGTCATGTCGTCTTCATCTTCTGACTCAACGGCATAGACAACAGCCATGGTATTCACAAAAACTTCACGCGCAGCAAAACTGCCGATGAGGCCGATGCCGATCTTCCAGTCGTAACCGAGAGGCTTGATCAAGGGCTCAATGAGATGCCCTGCTTGACCCGCGATGCTTTGTTCTAGGCGAACCGAGGCATCAGGCGAATCGGATTTAGGATAGGTCGATGCAGCCCAAATCAGGATAGAAATACCAAAAATGACCGTTCCAGCGCGAATGAGAAAGGCCTTTGCCCGCTGCCAGACGAGAAGGAGGATGCCTTTGAGCGAGGGCATCTTGTAACTCGGCATTTCCAGAATCATCGGTGCATTGGTGCCGCGCATGACGCCTTTATTGAAGATCCAGGCAAAGAAAAAAGCGCCGAGGGTGCCTAGAGCATACAGACTGACCATCAGGCTGGCTTTCATCCATATAGAAACGCTATCTGGCATGAAGGCACTGATGAGCAGCAGATACACAGGCAGCCGCGCCGAGCAGCTAGCCAGCGGGGCCACGAGGATGGTGATGAGGCGATCTTTTGGACTGTCAATGGTGCGTGTCGCCATGACCCCAGGCACGGCGCAAGCGTAGGAACTAAGGAAAGGCAAAAAAGCTTTTCCATTCAGCCCGACGATGCTCATGATGCGATCCATGATGAAAGCCAGACGGGCCATGTAGCCGGTGTCCTCCATGACGCCGATGAAGAAGAAGAGGATCAAAATCTGCGGCAGGAAAATCACCACACCCGAGACACCATTGATCGCGCCGTCGACAATGAGATCGCGTAGATCCCCAGGCGGCATGATGTCCATGACCCAGGAGCCAAGCAATGCAAAAGCGGCCTCAATCCAGCCCATGGGACCTTCAGCGACCTTGAAGATGAGATAAAAAAGAAAAACAAGAATCGCTAAGACTGTGAGTCCACCTAACCATGGATGCAGCAGCCAACGGTCAAGCTTTTGGGTGAAAGTGGGGACCTCCTGATCTGGGCGCACGAGTACTTTCTGACACAGCCGATCGATAGCGGTGTAGCGATCATTGACGAGCTGATCTTCCCAGCCCGGATTGGCAACCTCCAGAGCCTGGCGCCCACGGTGGATCTGACCAAGGTGCGCATCCTGGATGCCAGCACGGAGCGGATCGTGGTCTGAGAGCAGGTAAAGCGGCTCTAAGAGGGAGGTTTTCTCATGAACAGCACCGCTGAGGAGCAATTCGGCGCGGATGCTATGCAGAGATGCCCGGATTTGATCCGGCAAAGGCGCAGAATTCCAGTGGGGTTTCGGTAGACCCTCCCGACACATGGCAGCCTTCAGTTCTAAAAGACCTTCACCCGTCGTGGCCTGCATGGGAATGACCGGCACTCCAAGTTCAGCGGCTAGTTTGGGCACATCGATACGCCACTGTTTTTGAGCGGCTATATCGACCATGTTCAGGGCAATGACTGTCGGCAAGCCAAGCTCTAGAACCTGACTGGCAAGGTAAAGATTGCGCTCCAGATTAGCCGCATCAACCACAATGACGACACGATCCGGTTTCGGCGTATCGCTCCTGCGGCCGAGTAAAACGTCCCGTAGTACCGCCTCATCAGGGCTACGTGCATTCAAGCTGTAGGCACCTGGGAGGTCGATGAGGCGGAGCTTTTTGCCATGCTGGCTCCAGCACTCGCCGATCTTTTTTTCGACGGTGACACCTGGGTAATTAGCCACCTTTTGGCGCAGCCCTGTTAGCAGGTTAAAGAGAGTTGTTTTGCCAGAATTCGGGTTCCCGACAATGGCTAGCAGCGGACTTTCCGTGGTGCTCATGCCTGATTGATAAGGATATGGGCTGCCTCGTGATTACGCATGGCCAAATGAGAGCCTCGGACCATGATTTCGATCGGCTCGCCTAGGGGAGCACGGCGGATGACCTCCACCTTGGCACCTGGCGTTAATCCAAGCTCCCGCAGTCTTGTCAGCCCAGCTCTACCCGTGGGTAAGCTATGAATGATGGCCGCGCTGCCGACTGGCAACTGAGCGAGTGTGGAGGGGAAGTGCATGGCTGGGTGCAATTGAGACGCTTTCGCAATGAGACCCTAGCGGGGCACTAGTTGTTTGCAAGCGGCAGCACGAAAAGATACGAGGCAGAGAATCAGATCCGCTGACCGTCGCGCATTTTGATGGTCTGCTGAGCCAAGGCGGCAACGGCTGCATCATGGGTGGCCATGAGGATAGCGATACCGAGGTCTTGATTCAGCTGGCGAAAGAGATCCAGCACGAGTTGGCCATTGGTACTATCCAAACTACCTGTGGGTTCGTCGGCGATGAGCAGTGCGGGTTCATGAATGACAGCTCGGGCGAGGGCGGCACGCTGAGCTTCCCCACCAGAAATCTGCGAGGGCATGTGGCCAAGCCGATGCTCAATTCCCACGCGAGAGGCCAAAGCGCGGGCTTTTTCAAAAGCCGCCTTTTCTGGCACTCGAGACAGAAGCAGCGGCATGGCGATGTTTTCCAAGACGCTAAGTGTGGGCAGCAGGTTAAAAAACTGAAAGACGAAGCCGATGCGTTCGCGCCGCAACTGTGTCAGAGCGGCATCGTCCAAAGTCGTCACATCCCGCCCATCGAGCAGCAAACTCCCACTATCCGGACGGTCCATAGCGCCACAAAGCTGAAGCAACGTGGATTTCCCACAGCCTGAGGGGCCCATGATAGCAATAAAGTCGCCAGCATTCATCTCAAGACTGACGCCACGCAGCGCATTGACGAAGGTTCCACTAAGCGGATAGCTGCGGGTGAGATTAACGGCGGAAAGAATGGGCACTGGGAGTGTGGAATGTGAAATGGTTACGATTTCCGATCGTAAGTGGATATGCATTTCATGCCAGGACTAACCAGAGCGCAGCGATCAGCGTGAGCCCAAAAAGAGTCCACTCGAAGGGCTTTTGTGGAATGCGCTTCAGGATCTGCCAGCCCAGCAAGATTCCTGCGATCACGAACGGCAGCAAAACAAGATTGGTCATCAACGACTGCGGGTGAATGATTCCCAAATCAGCTGAAAAGGGCACCTTGAAGAGATTGATGAAGAGAAAAAATCGACTAAAAACACCGAGATGATCCTTTTTCTCCAAGTGCTGAGAAAGAAGATAGACGGTCATGACGGGACCGGCAGCGTTGGCCAGCATGGTAACGATACCAGCGCAAAGTCCCATGCTCCAAGAAAAGGCTTTATGCTGAGTGAGAACCAGGAAATCCTGCCGACGCGCATTTAGAAGAAGGTGAAAAGCCAAAAGGGCGATGATGAGCCAACCGATAACCGTGCGCGCCGCCTCATTATCGATTTTACCGAGTAAAAAATAACCGATAACCACGCCCATGATGGCTGGAGGCACCATCGGCAGAATTCGCCGCCAACTGCCCCCCTTTCGATTGATGAAAAAACCCATGATGTCAGCGACGATGAGCAGCGGTAAAACAAGGCCGACGGAGGCCTTAGCACCAAATGCCTGAGCCATGAGCACGACATTCAGCGTCGCTGTGCCAGAAAGTCCGCTTTTTGAGAGGCCAATACAGACTGCCGCAATCGACGCGAGAATCAAAACACGGACGTCTGCCGTGAATAGCGTGTGTTCCTGGAGCCAGCCTGGGAGAATCACACCGATTTATTGGACGATAGTCACCGTGCTTCCAGTAGGAGCCACGGCATAAATTTTTACCGCCATATCATAGGGCAACCGCACACAGCCATGGGAAGCCGGCGAACCAGGATTCGGAATTCGACCCGCATGCATCCCGACGCCGTTACCTGTCAGGCGCATCCAGTAGGGCATCTTGGCACCCACAAAACGTCCGCCTGATGGGATGCGATGCACACCAGCTGTCGCATTGCTATGAATGGTGTTGCCATTGCCATCTATGATGGTTCCATAACGATTAGAACGCTTGTCGACGATCTTTTCAGAGATACGGAAAATTCCTGTAGGAGTATTAAAACCCCTGCGACCTGTGGCTACATAGGTCCATGCGACGTTTTGGCTGTTTTTAAAGATGTAGGCCTTTTGCTCACTGAGATCGATTGTGACGCGCACCGGTCCAGGCTGGCCTGAGCCATGCCAGACATAAAGAGGGCTACTCGATGAATCGGCAGGCTGAACAAGAATAGGCTTACGTATCACTTCTTGACGCACAAAGGTTTCAGGCAACTGGCAGGCGCTCAATGCCAATAAAGTTAGACCGATCAAAACTAGACGTACACGCTCCATAATACCTGCCGATGTAGCGAAAATCACATCATTGCCAAACAACTTGTCAGAAAATATGAAGCAATCCATTATGGCGATTTTTTCAAATTCCAATAAATCTTGATATTGTGACTAGACCTCCCAGCCGCAACGATATCAACATCACGATCTCCATCAAGATCTGCTCCCATAGCGTCTTCGCAGGCCATAGAATTATCGTCTAAAAGATGCTGCTGCCAGCCACTTCCATTTTCTTTGGTGGTATAAAATAATTTTACTCCAACTCGCGTGCCAATTTTATGATGCGCACGCCAGCCAACGACGATTTGGCGGTTGTTCAACCCCAGCAAATCATGGGCAGCTAAGGCATGACCATCGACTAAAGTATCATCCAAGATTCGACGACTCCAAAGCCCATCTTTGGGCCCCTCAGGCGGTGGGGTGTAAAGAACAAGTTGATTCCCGTGCATCGGCTCAATGCTGGCCACATAAGGCTGACCACCAGCAAAAGCCCCCCAACGCACTTCCCCAGCTCCCTGTAATTCCGGTGTCACATGCTTAGAGATCCAATGCGGACGCCATCCTGAATCACTCGGGTCTAAGCGAAGCACACCCTCACGCCCTGCCAGTAGAATGGACTCGGCCTCATCAGAGGTTCCAGCTGGAACAACCTCAAAATTATGAGTCATATGCATGGCATCCGTGACCAAAGTTGTATTCCAAGGATTGGTCATATCTAACGGCTTATGATAAGCCAAAATCCTGACTCCCGCGCCTAAACCATCCTTATTGCCTCGGCCATGAAGGGGAGCCACAATGAGATCGTAGCGTCCGGCTTGATTCCGCACCCATCTCATGCGGTGAATCGTCGGCTCGTGGCTGAGTTGAATGGGTTTCCAAAGTTGAGTCCTGTCCTCTGGAGCCTCGAGGAAAAATACTGCCCCACTATTCACCGTATCTGCAGGATTCCACTGTGCACCGACAGCAATTTCACACTTGCCATCCCCATCGATGTCCCTTGCTGCGATGCAGACATGGTCTTTATCCGTTAGTTTTTTGGCGATAACATGCTTTTCCCATGAAGGATTCTGGTACCACACAATAAGGTCTTTATCCGCTAAAAGAATATCTATAAGCTTATCTCCGTCAACATCTGCCAAGGCCAAGCCGTAGCCAATACCAACCTGAGTGTCGATTTCCTGAGGCTTAAACTGTGGACCTATTTGAGCTGACAGAACACTGGCTAAAAAACCACAAATCCAGATCAGTCTTACTGCTGTAGCGTTAAATTGGGATAAATGCATCAGCATCAGTGGTATCGAGACAATAGGATGCAGGCGAGAAAAATTTCATCCTTCATGCGAAAGAATTGACTTTGTAATCACAAACTTGCTATTCTTTTCCAACAAAACGTGGGGTAAGAGCTGTCTACTCTTTCACCTATCCGACCTTACTGATTATGAATGCTTTTAAAGCCCGCTTATGCCAATTCACAAAAGCTTTTTTTGTGTCGGCTGCACTATGGAGCCTCACGGGCACTTCCTTTGCCGTAGCACCTGCTAAGCCAATCATCGATCCGAAAATCGAGTTTACCCGTTCAGGATTTAAAGGTTCAGGTGTAGACAGCAGTGGAAATACACATTCATTTCTCGTCAAATGGGAAGATAAGTCTGTCGATGAGGAAGGCTTTCGCATCAATGTCTCAGGGGCGGTCGTTACCTCACAACTTACCAACGCGAATAGTCGCAGCGCGATTGTCTCCTTACCTGGACTTGCAGAGAAAGTGAAGCTTAGCTTCAGCGTTACGGCTTGGAAATACAATGGCACTCTGATTGAGACTAGCAGTTCCTCGACTGTTTCGTTTACAATTCCTGACGGATTAAACCCACAAGGCACCTTGGCCGCCCCAACAAACTTCACCGTCAAAAAAAGCACTCAAACGCTGAGCACAGGCGGCACTCAAACTAATGATGGAATCATCGAATTCAATTGGACTGATGGAAGTACAGCCGAGCTGTACAATCAAATTCAATACAAGGAAGCATCCGCTGCGGAGACCGAATGGAGTCATCTTACCTTCACGAATTTTTCGACGCTCGGAACTCAAACTCAGTTGGTTCGTCCAGGCATACTTGTGCCTTCTAAAACCTATCAATTTAGAATACGCGCAACCCAAACGTCCGAAGGAAGTGGCAATGTCACCTTTTTCTCAGCAGTGACACCAAATCTTATCATGGAGCCACTCACGGAACCTCAATCTTTGAGTGCCCAAGCCTTGCGTGAAAATTTAATCCGGCTCAGCTGGAGAGATAATTCCAATAATGAAACAGGCTATGAAGTTGAATTCAATAACGGGTCTGGCAATTGGGCGTCTGCGGGCCAGTTGGAGGAAAATGCAACCAACGTCAATATTCCCGTTAGCCAAGGCTCAACACTGGAGTGGCGGGTAGCTGCGCTTTACCAATACGAAACCGCAGGCAGCAGCACAACAACGACCGTTCGAAGTGCTTATTCCAATACCGTTTCTTTTTCCACATCATTCCCCGCCCCAACGGAAGTAACGGCAACGACATCAGGTTTTGCCAACTCCATTGACGTCTC
>Ga0164294_10000773_pt1 | contig 30454 bp, 37 predicted proteins | sample GEODES005metaG_FD_111479 | JGI IMG/M metagenome (GOLD analysis project Ga0164294, IMG submission 111479) | Oligotrophic lake water microbial communities from Sparkling Lake, Wisconsin, USA - GEODES005 metaG | ecosystem: Environmental > Aquatic > Freshwater > Lake | place: USA: Sparkling Lake...
TAGTAGTAGTAGTAGTAGTACGAGTTAATATGAACGGATTAACGTCAACAAATTGGAATAACTCTTATGGAATGGAGAATCCAAAAAATATTTTAAATAAAGTAATTAGCCACGGAGCGCTACCAATTAATCAAAATTATGTATTTTTTAATAATGGTGCAACAAGATTTATTAATGATTCTAAATTAACTCCAGACATTAAAAAAGCTTTAGAAGATGAAAGAATAAAAAGAGGTCGTGGTCCAATACATGGTTCTGGTACGATCAGACCGATTGGATTCACTGAAGCTCAGATGTCTGATTTATTTTATAATTCATATGGTTTAGACGTTAGAATTTCTAGTGTACCACCTCCTATAGATCCTCTTACTATCGCCCTCTTAACCACGGGAGTAGGAAGTATAGTGCAACTTATAGCAGCTATGAGTATTTATTATATATTACTTGATGTACTCAGAATTTTTTCTTCTAGTGCTAGTTTTCAATTACCTAAATTAGGATTTTCTGATTTTTACGGTTATGAAGAAAAACCAGTTGACCCTAAAAGCATTTTAAAAATAATTAATAGAAATTATCCATTTACAAAAGATGGCGAATTACCAAATAATAGATTCGTAAATTTATCAAGTCAAGCAGCATTTAAAAAAATAACAGGAAATTCAAGTTACGATACTACCTTATCTAAGTATCAATTTAATGGGGGAGGGGGTTTTTCTACTGATTTACGTGGAGAACAAATGAAAAAATATATAGATAATTTATTAGGAAATTTAACAATAGAAAAATCACAAATAAATAAATTAAAAAAATTTTTTCCTAAAGATAGCGCTGCAATAGAAACTGCTCAACAAAATAAAAAAGCACTGCTAGAAATAATGAAAACTAAAACTAATCTTGGTAAAAATTATATACATGCAGATTTTTTAGATTATGTACCAGTTCTACTTTCTTCTAGACAAAAAGGTTATCCTAATAAAGAGAAAGAAAAGTCTATATTTGGTCCATATATATGTAGATCTAAAAGAGCATACCTATATTACCCAAAAATTATAGTTTCAACTGGAGCGATGTCTACTTTAAGTTCTCCTCAGTTTTCCAGTATGGAAATCTTAAATCTAGGGGTTACTGTTTTTGGTGGATATCCAGATTTTTTTAGCACAGCTACTTATGAAGATTTAGGACAATATGTGGGCCTGATAATAAGGATTGCTTCGTTTGGAAGATTACCAATGCTCGGCGGTGCCTGTAATGTGCTAAATAAAGACCAAGCTTTTAATTTAGGAGCAGCCTTTAATCAAAAGACACAATTCAAAGCAAAATCAGACGGATGCTAAATCTTTTTTATTCTTTCTATAAGCTCAAATATCTTAGCTTTAGGAATATCATTTAATGAGTTTATTTTTTCAGCATTTTCGAAATTTTCTTTAATTAATTTAATTTTTAAATTATCAAACGATATATTCTTTTGTTTCATTATTTTTTCTAAAAGATTAAGCGGAGAAGTAGGGTTTTCTTGGACTTTGTTAGCCTCTTCTAAAAGTTTAGCATCTCCAAGTTCTTCTTGAGAGACTATGTTGATCTTAAGAAAATTACGCACACATCTTACAAACGCTCTATTCTCGGCAATCGCCGCTAAAAAGAATCTTGCAAAACTTTTTGTATTATTAACTGTCGCATCAGCTAGTGATTCGAAAATGATTTCATTACCATTTGTTTCATAGTTAGGTGACCAAGTAATTCTACAGCTTGTAGCAAAATATGTATCTGTAGCAGAGACTACATTATATTCTACTTTTGTATAACCACGAATTTGAGCTAATTCTTTAATTCCACCCAAAAGTATAAGAAGGTCTTTATCTTCTAGTTTAGAAACATCTGTTTCTTGGGTCTTTTGACGATTATTGACGAGATACTCTGTTTTAACCATTTTACGCCAATTTATTGTACCATCATCATTATATACATAATTGATGCTCTTATCTTCTATTAAGCCGTACTTATTTCTAGAAATTAATTTGGGTGGTACTACTGAAGCTTCTTCGACTTTAGATGTTATATGAATAGTGTCACTATTAAGGTCAGAACTATTAGCTGAAACTGTATTTTCCTGAGATTTAATTTTAGGGCTCATTCTAGAATGATACCCTATCTTTAACTTTTTGTCAAGTCCATAGAAAATATATAAAATTTATTTGGGTTCTCATTTATTATTTTAATATCATAAAATTCTTGAACATTTTCATTGATATTTTTAATAGGTTTATTATCGAAAAATGCTTTTTCACTTAAGAAAACTTGACCTTTACTTAATATAAGATTATTAGATTTATAAAATATATTTTTATTTGGTTGTAGGGTTATTTTTTCTTCTACCTCTTTGTGCTTTAAAGGAACCTGTATAATTATTCCTTCGTCTATATATGCCATTTTATATTTATTTAAATCATCTTTTTCTAGGTATGAATATAATTGATATTTTATATTTAATCTCTTGAGGTCTTTAATGAAGCTTGCACTAGATTCATCTTGGATAAAGTAATTAACGCCGAGAATTGCGGCTTTGTTCTGTTTTAAGATATCCAAATCAATAGGCCGATCAGAGGATATAATACATGGCATTAATTTGAGTTGTTGATTTAAATTTTTCTCATCAAAAAATAAATCCATTCTAACTACGCCTTGATTTACTGTTTGAGTACGCTCTACAACATGATCAGGTACGATATGAAAAATTTTATTATTAAATAATCTACCAAGATAAATAGTATTAATCAATGAAAGTTTATTCTTTATATTTAGAGTTTTTAAAATGCTCTGTGCAATTAGTTCTGGTTTAATATTATTAATAGCCCTTGGATTTTCGTCAGCTGAATAACTTGGTTTGCTACCATTTCTTTCTGGTTCTAATAAGATCATATCTTCTTCTTTAGTCCAATAAGGTTTTACGTTAGCTATATTGTTATTACTGTAAACTGCTACTATTTTTTTTCCATATCCAGATGCAATATGAGCTCCAAAGCTATCTGCTCCTATGTGCATTAATGAATTTTTAATAATATATGCTACTTGTTTGATGTTCGTTTGACCAACTACACTATAGCAATTTTGTAAAATAGGCTCTTTATCTGCGCCAATTTGGACTATGGTTATATTATTTTCTCTTAAATGAGGCAAAATTAAATCAACAACTTCTTGCCAATATTCATAATTTTTAGAATTAAATTTGCTATACGGCTGTAAACATATATATTTTTCAAGAGCCAACGGGAAATAAGATTCCAATATAAATGGCTTTCCTATTTTTAATCCAGAAGATGTAGCGTATGATTCTATTAGGTGCATAAATTAATGAAAATTTTCTCCATATTTAGGTAAAAATGCATGTCTTATTTCTATATTTGGTTCTACTATGATTCTATGTCCAAGGGCTCTAACTTTCTCAAAAAAAGATACATGATCTAATCTTTTGTCATTAATATCATATATTACTTTTTTATGTAAATGCGCTGGAACGATAAAACATGTGCCTACTGAATGAACCTCAGTTTTAACATCTCCATTGGATTTATTATAGGGTGGTTTAAAATCGAATTTAATTCCATTAGAATCTATAAAACCATCAATATCATAAAATCTTTTCCAAGGCCACCAACCATTATCTTCTATATAAACATATGGAGCTACTACTTCTGTAGCCGAAATAGATAGTAATTTTTCTATTATATCAAATGGATATTCAACTATATCTGAGTCCATCCAAAAAACATGAGTATAATCATCGGTAAGATTTTCCTCTATTATTTTATTTCTTAATCTAACTAATTTAGCATATCTATGTTCATCACCTTCAATATAGCCATCGTACACGGCTCGATGTTTATTTTTAAATGTTAGGTTATTGAATATATTTTCCGCATTTTGCTTCCAAAAAAACCATGCTCCTTTTGGAGAAATAAGTTGTGGGACTAAAACTTTATAATTATTCATCTTTTAAATCAAAAGCTATTTTCGTCTTGCCATTATGATGATAATTAAATATTCTTTGCGTTCCGATATGTGGTAAAAATGCAATTTGAAAATATCCTTTATGATCGCCAATGCCCTCTAGCCATAATAATTGATCCATTTGTGGTATATATTGAATGACTTTATCTACAAAAGGATTGCCTTCTAATATTGAAAAATATTGAGGGTTAGTAGCGACATATAATTTTTTATTTGGATATTGCTTTTTAATTGAAGAAAACAAACTAGTAGAGATGTATATGTCTCCTATTGACTCTGGCATAACATATAAAACTCTATCTTCTGGTTTTTCTGGACCTAATATTTCTTCAAAACTAATTTTTTTATTTTTTTCATTTTCTTGAGCTGCAATTTTTCTGAAATAATTTTCAATATCGTTACGTTTTGCGCCTTTAGCTATTTGTTCAATCCAATACTTATGACCATCATCATTGTGATCTACATGACTCATTTTAAGTATATTATTATACATGCAAGTTAACCATTCTGCATCATCTTTAATTTCTGGTATTTGGAAATATGGATCTCTTTGCTCCTCTTTTGCGGAAAAATCATAGTTTGTTTCTGGAGCGCTATCAATAAAATCTTCTATAAATTTACCAACAGTTTCAACGGAGAAATGCTCTATAGTCCACTCTCGAGCTTTTTTACCCATCTCTTTCTTTTTTAGAGATGGCATATTGTATACTTTATGTATTTGTTTCGCTATTGAAGACGGTTTAGTAGAAGCTTTTTTAAATTCTGTCCCATGCTCTCTATACTCTGTCCAATCAAGAGGTAAAGACTGAGCATCATCTTCGCACATTTCTTGCCCACAACTATAGTCTGTAACTAAAGTTATAAGTTCTGTTAATTTAGCCTCTTGAATAGGAATTTCTTGACCTCCACTAGTAAATGGATGACAATATACATCCATCAAATTATATACTTCATTTAATTGCTCTTCTGTAATTCCTAAGCCTACGTTTGTAGTGATTTGAGATTTTTCACTACCGCAAAATCTGCAATTAACTTCTTGCCCATGAAATGGTTTAATTTCATAGTTGCCGCAACTTCTACATATATAAGTCGTTAATATTTCTTTTAAATCAATTCCATATTCTTGAGCTAATCTATGTATGTTCCATCCTTCTCCCCAATGAGTATGCAAAAGAAGATATGTATTTTTAATTTTAGGATTCTGTTGTTTCCAAAGAGCGTAGCCCTCTAAAAGATTTGGTACGCTTTTTCTTAGCTGGTTTCTGAATACGAATCCAATTATGAATGCGTCTAGTGGGATGTTATTCTTTTTTCTAAGTTCTTCTTTTTGATGGTTCTCTAGTCTGTAGAAATTTTTTGTTTCAATCGGCCCGTGTACAGTTTTAACATGTTTGTGTCCTAGATCATGCATTGCTTTTGTGGCAAAATTACTCCAAATCCAATAATTTTTAATTTTATCTGCTTTAGTAAGCGCAGATGGTAGAATAGGTAAAGAATCTAAAGTCGTCCACAGCACTGAAGGAATTTTATTAAACCATTTCTTATCTACTGAAAAATCAATACCCCAAATGTCTTGTACTGCTATATAAATATCAGGTTTTTCTTCCTCGATTACTTTATCTAAATAATGCGCGCCGTAACTAGCTAATCTAGCGACATTGGGATCTTTATTTAATTCTTGAAGTTCTTGTTGAGAGTTAGGTAGTGACCCTACGCTTTTCCATGGAGTTCTTTCAAATTCTGGATGATGATATGGTAATCCACAAGAATAATGTACTATATCATATTTACCTGTATTATACAAATATGATAATAAAGCTTTAGCTGCCCTACCAAATCCAGTTTTAGCTAAACTAAAATCAGATTGATATAGTAATTTCTTTTTTTTCATTCTACTACCAAAGATCACTATCGTCTTTGGGGGTCAAATTTTCAGGCGCAGACTCTCCTTCTTTTTTATTTTTTAATTTCTTAATAGACTCTATTCTCTGAGATTCAAATACAGAAGTTAAAGAATATGATAGGAACTCTTTTAAAAGGCGAGCCTCATTGAAATAAAAGCCAATTAAATATGATTGTTTGTTTTCACTATTTTGCTTATCTTCTTTATTAACTGCGTAAGAAAATCCAACTTGTTTTTCATCTCTCATGTATGGACATAATTTAATTCTAGTAGTCTGCTTCTCTGAAGTATGATACGCTGAAAACTCTGTATTTCTTTCAATAGCGTCTAACATACCAGCTGTTTCAGTTAAAGAGAATTTAACTTTAACGCTTTTATTTGGATTATTTTGATTTTCCGAAAATGAACCGATTTTCTTTGCCTCATTCCAAGAGGATTGTTTAATTAATGAGCCCCAAATTGAGGCATCTTTTGGATTTACTGTGAAGCTGCAAGCAGTTCCACTATTTTTACTATTAGGTTTGTAGAATGATATCATATAAAGATATTATCTTGAATATGAAACAATGTCAACTATTTTTATCAATCTTTTTTAAATCATTTAATTTCATATATATTTCATGATCTTGGATAGCTATTAAATCACCAAATATACAATCGTCTCTTTTAGAACCTTTAACTATCACGATGTTTCCTTCTTCAAAATTCCTATCATTTAATAATTTGTTAGTCTCAATATTATCGTTGAATATTAATACGCTAATTGTGCTTGTTTCATCTGATATCTTTAGTCTAACATATCTTGTCTTTTTTGTATTTTTAGATATGCCAGAGAACACTTCTTCTATTTGCCCAACTAATGCTACTTTAGAGTTTACTGGTTCATCTAATACATCAGATACATATTTAAGATTTTCTCTTTTCTCAGCAAAGATATCTTTTAAATTTTTATTGTAAGTATATCCTAGAAGCTTCTTTTCGTAATACCAATTAGCAAAACTTTCGCTTTTGTTATTTTGTTCATATATACTTAAGTATGGAGTATACTTTTCTTTGATCGTCTCTAGTCTATTATCTTTAATTACTACTTTATTTTTCTCATCTGTGAACTTATTAAGATGTTTAATAATTTTAACTAAATCATAATCAAATTTGTTTGCAAAAGATATGGCATATTTTTTCTCCTTAGAAGTCAACATATTCCACAATTGAACTTCTAATACTATTTTACTTCTTGATTGATTGAATCCACTAAGTGCTCCAGCTTGAATTAATGCAGATAATGCTCCGATATTTAATCCAGCCTCTTCTGCCGCTTCAAATATTTCAAATTTATTAGAGTATTTGTTTCTGAAGCTATTTAATTTTTCTATTGATTTGTCACTAATTCCTTTGATTGATAATAAACCAAATCTAATATCTTTATCCTCTATGGAGAAGTCCATTTCTGATTTAATAATATGTGGAGGAAGAAGTTTGATTCCGAAGTTATGCATTTCTTTTTGGATCTTAGATATTTCACCAATTGGATCTGGCTCATTCCTGCTCATCTTTAACAAAGATAAAAAGAATTGTTGAGGATAATTAAACTTAAGATAAATTGTGATTGCTGCTAGTCCAGCGTAAGCTATAGAATGTGATTTATTAAATGAGTAGTTGGCAGAATCTTCTAGAATCTTCCATAGAATTTCGCTAACTTCTTTTGGAATTTTATTTTCTTTGCACTTTTGCTCAATCTTTTGTTGCCAAGCTTTGATCTCTTCAGTTTTCTTTTTGCCTACAATTCTTCTTAAGATTTCTGCTTCATCTAAAGTAAACCCAATCTTATGAGCCATTTTCATTAATTGTTCTTGATATAAAGCAACTCCGCCAGTCTCTTTTAAAATTTCATCAAAGAACGGATGAATACTTTCTGATTGTTGATAATTTGTATGAGCTGCATATTTATCTACGAATTGAAGTGCTCCAGGTCTAGCCAAAGCAAGAACACCACTAAGCTCTTCTAGATTTTTTGGTTTAACTTTTTGACATACTCTGAAATTAGTTTCTGCTTCAATTTGGAATAAACCATGTGGTGATTTTAACTCTTGTAAATTCCTATAAATAGATTCATGATTTAGATCAATATCTTCTATTTTTATGTTAATACTCTTGCAAACATTATCTACAACAGAAACGCTTCTTAAACCAAGAATATCTAACTTTATATTAAAAACGCTTGCCCAATTCATATCAAAACTAGATACCACTTCTTTATCTGAGGAAAATTCTGTTGGACATATAGTTTCTAGATCATAATATGAAAGCAGTACTCCAGAAGGATGCACTCCTTTGTTCTTAATCAAATCTCTTAATTTAAGAGCGATTTGGTAAGCTTCTTTATTTTCATCACACCAATCTTTAAACTGCTCAACTTCTACATAAGCTTCTGAAATATCTTTTACTTGACCATAGGTTTTAGGAATTAAAGAAGAGATCATTGTCATTTCCTGCTCTGGTTTTTCAGCAACGATTTTACCGCACTCTTTAATAAGCAATTTTCCACTTAAGCTATTAAAGGTTAATATTTTACTAGTTTTGCCTTTGAATTTATTTTCAAGATATTGGAGTACTTTTTGACGATTATAATAACAAATATCTAAATCTACGTCACACATCAAACTACCATCTAGATACGTTACTCCATCAACAACCTGCTTTTTAGCACGAATCTTGGATATAAATCTTTCAAAATACAGGTCATACTTGACTGGATCGATTCTGGTAACGCCTACTAAATACAATATCAAAGATCCAGCGGCCGAACCTCTGCCTAAACCTACTGGAATATCGCTGGTTTTACAAAAATGGATAACATCCCATACCAATAATATATAATCAATAAACCCTAACTCTTTTAGGGTATCTAATTCGTGCTTTGCTCTATCAATATACTTCTTGTAATCCTTATGGGATTTATCGATATTTAAAGTTTTAAACCCATTTAATGCTAAAGCTCTTAAAAAATGATAATTGGATGAATCCTCGCTAATGCCTAAATGTCTTTTAGAGGCTAGATCAATTTCAAACTCAGGTAATCTTACTCCATGAATATCTAGTTCTGTATCTTCGAATTTATCTGAAAATTCTTTGATATCGGAATAATTATGAGTCTTCATTTTCATCTTCCTCTTGCTCTTTTTCAATTTTATCTATTTCTTCGTTAAAAACGTGCAAGCCTTTTGCTAGGATTTTCATAGAGGCTCGATCTTTTAAACTATAAAAGACATCTGCTTTGCCCTTCTTCTTACCCTTTTCTATTGTTATAAGAAGATACTCTATACCATGATCTTCTAAATTCTGTATGGTATCATAAACATTATCTAATGAGCCCATTTTATACCTCTATCTGCCATTTTAATTTGTTCCAAACTTTTAAATTCAAATCAAGATCATTTATTGCATCGTGAAGACTTTCATAATCATGCTCTATGCCATTCTCTTTACCCAAAAGGTCAAAGAGCTTTTAACGTTTTTCTTTCTGGTATTAAGAATTTTATATTGATATTCAAGTAAATCATCTTTAGGCGTATAAATAGAATTATACTTAATGCCTCTTGCTACGGCATTAGTATCTATGATTTTATTCATTAAGCCTTTCCAATTCGATTGCATAGTTTTATAATATTCTTTTATAAGATAAATGTCAAATCCTAAAATATTATGTCCAATTATATAATCTGCATTATCGAGCCAATCTTTTATAGTAGGAAATACTTCTTTTGGATCAAAGCCTTCTTTCTGAACTTTTCTATGATCATATCTTGTGATCCTCGCAGCATCTTCACTTATCTTCAAATCTGTATCCCATTTTAAATAGAAATTTTTCTGGTCTATCTTCTTGTCACCTTTAACTTTTATCATTGCTATTTGCCAAGGAATATTGTGACAAAAATTAAGGCAAAGATTAAATGTTTCGCAATCTATAAAAACTATAGTCTTATCCTTATCGTATCTTAAAAGATGCTCGTCCATTTAACTCCTTTTATTAATGCTTTCAAAACAAAATTCATTACTTGACATATGATCTAAATTAGGTTTGTTTAAAATGCTTCTATTGTTAATGCACCTAAAAGTTAGGTAAGCTTTAAAATCTTCTCTTGAATTATAAAAAATGCTTTGTGCTTTATATATTTTTAGATCATTTTTTTCTGCAAAAGATAAAGCCCTTTGTTTTACTAGCGAATCAAATGGTAGATCATTATCTTCTATAAAGAATATAGGCTTCGTAAAATCAAACTGAGGAATACAAAGGCTATTCTTAAGAGTATTATTAAATATAAAAGAATCATAAAAAGGTATGCATAAGATTAAATCATCAGTCCAATTTTTAGAAATTGTTTCGTAATCTAATCTTGGTTCATAATAAAAACCTTCTTTTGATGCGATGCTGTAAAGCTTTGTTAACCGCTGGTATCCTTCTTTATTTTTAAAAAATAAAATAATCTTTGAAGATTTGGTCTTTGACTCTTCGGATTTATCGCTCATTGATTCGGTAACAGATATTCTTAATCCATAATTTAATTTGATATTATTTTTACGACAATTAGAATAAGCTTCAAGAAATGAAGACATGTTATCTTCTACTAGATAAAGCTCTTTCATTTTGTTTTGTTTACAGATTTGGATAATAGAATCTGGATAATCATCCATTTCGTCTTTATCTTCAAGTGTCAAAATAGACCTACCCAAAGAATAGTGAGATTTAAACAGCGGTATCATTTATATTAGGTTAACAGCAATTTTATAAAAAATCAATCTAAAAAATTATCTTTCTTTGGGCTGCCTTGTTCATTATTAAATTTTGGGCATCCTTCGTACTTTCTTGTTTCTATTTTAAATCCATCAATATTTTTGAAATCATTATTTAAGCTGGTTTCTATGACCTCTCCACCTTGATTTATTTTAACATAATAATCATAAGAAGCTTTATATGGGCAGACCCAAGACCCTATTCCACACATCCATTTATTCTTTTGGCTATCTACTGCAAAATTAGCCCTTGCGCTTTCTTCATCAAAATTATTTATATATTCATTAATATGCTCTAAGTAATATTCAAAACCTTTGATCTGTTCGTCATTAAATGAAAGCTCTTGAGTAGGCTTTTTGGGAAATCTAAGGAAAAGGAATTTAACTATGGGTTTTAATTTAGGCCAAAGCTTTTTGCTTGCTAGACTATACATCATCGCTTGGATATTGGCTTCAAGCTCATCTCCTCGGAATTTATATTTGGAGCTCTTGTAGTCGATTATATGCATTTCTTTTTTGATTTTAATGGGCTTATCCATAAACCCACGAATATGATATTTAGGTTGGTCATTTTGAATATTAAAGGCATACTCTGGTTTCACTATCTTTCCATTTTCCCCAAAGAAATCTTCTTTAAGTCCGACTAGAATCATTTCATCTAATAGTTCATAATGGGATTCAGCCAGACCCACTTTCAAGGATAATTTTTTAACTAATTTAGATATGCCTTTGCTACCATTAATTGCATTATTTTTAATTATATTATCATAATGTCTTTTATGTCTTTCTTTTAATAGTAATTCAAAAACTGTATGACAAATCGTACCTCTCAAAGCTCCTTCATTCTGAGCTTGAGGAATTTTATCATGATAATTGTTCCAGTAAACCCAAGAACATGTTTCAAGGGTTTTTATTCTAGAGGCTGATAAAACTTTTAAAGAGCTTTTTTCCATTGAAGTATTTCCTCTCTTGTCATCTCTCCAAAATCTTTTTTAACGGGTAGGGCGATTTTGAGTTGTCGTTGATCAAAGTATCTTTTAAGTCTAGAATAGATTTTATCTGCTCCAATATTTCCTGCCATATTTTTATTTGAATCATTATTCAAACTAATATATATCTTTTTAATATCTAATTTGAGCATATGATTTAATATGGGCAAACTGAGACTAGTGCCGAAGGTAACTAAAACATTTTTAACGCCACTTTGCCATAAATTTAACATATCTCCTACGCTCTCTACCAGTATTACTTCTCTTTGTTCTTGCAGTATAGAATCATTTAAAAATAATGGATATAAAAAGTCGCTTTTTTCTCCAAGATGTTTCCATTTTATCTTAGATATATTTGTAACATCTCTACCAGAGAATCCTATGATATTATTTTTTAAATTGAAAATAGGAAAAACATATCTATTCTTCATTTTACCAGCGTGGGCTACACCACCTTTAAATTGAGATATAGTTTCTTGGGTTATATTTCTATTGATCCAGTAATCGTGCCGATTCTCTAGCCTATCTAAAATGTTTATATCAAAACTTTTTGCAGATTTAATTAAAGGCTTTTCTACATCTGAAGCAATTTGAGATATGAAATTTTTATTTTTAAGCCATTGTTTGGCTTCATCAACGTCATCTAATTTTAAAGTTAATTTAACTAATGAATTTAAATCGCCACTTATGTTTTGTTTAAAGTCAAACCAGTTACCGCTATTTTTTTCTATTTTTAATACTGTATCGTTATCACTATCTCTATATAGTGGTCTTGTTCGGTATTCCTTACCATGGTCTTTCAACTTGTATCCTAAATCCGTAAGGACTTGAAAGACGTTTAATTCTTCCATTCTAATGCCTCTGCTATTACTGGAAAGTTATTTATGAATATTTTTTTACATTCATCAGCAATCAATCTGTGTTCTTTTTGGGTGTTCTCTTGAGTTCTTAATTCAATATAGTGAATCCAACTTCTTAAAGACCCTTTCATATACATTGTAGTTTGCGTTGTTAATGGTAAAACCATTCTTGCAACTTCTTTAGCTATCCCATTATCAATCATTGTTTGATAACAATGCTCCGACAAAGAAAGAGATTCTGCTAAAAGTGCATTTAAATTATTAAACTCTGGATGATTTTTAGGTAAAAGATCTTCTCCAACTTGCCTATTCTTACTTCCTTGAAGTCTTAACTCTACGTCTTCGTAATCGGTGGCTTCGCTATATCTTTGTGAAAATTCTTGGAAGCTAAATGATCTATGCCTTAAAATTTGAGCAGCAATTCCACGGCTAGTTTTAATTTCAACGCACATATCAACAAGCTCAAATGGACTCCAATGCTTATGTTTAATTAGAAATTTTAATAGTTTTGGAGCGCTTTCAAGATTCATTTGATTAGACGGATTGCTAACTCTAGCACAAAATGCAACTAAATCTTCTGCATTTTTAATTTCTTTAATCTCTGGTTTTGTTACTGATACTAAATTTACGTTCATAGTATTTCTCCATCATTTTGATTAGAATCATTAAGTTCGTAACGCTCTCTTTGAGAAGCGGATACATCGTTCAAAGAACCGCGCTCTTCAATATTAAAATTTTCTACTTGATAATTCAAGTAATTCTGCGCCCATGTTTCTTTGCCAGTGCAATCTAATCTTCTAACTAGATCTTGGTGACCCGCAGCATCTTTACCTTGAAATCTAGTTTTTGTTGGTATCAATTTATGCGTACCAAATGCTTGACCATCTAAAGCAAGCTCATCTAAAGTTTTTCTTCTAAAGATTGCTACAAAAGAAGCAAACCATTGAAGTCTATCTGATAAAGAGATTACTGAGCTATCGTCAACTACCTCTGCACCTTTTCTATTAAAGCTTTCTCCAGTTCTATTTAATTGCATCGCAGTAATAACTGGACATTGAATCTCTTCTGATATCCTTTTAAGTTTATCAATTTTATCTCCAATAGCTTGGTGCTCTGCCCAATTTTGACCGACCTTTTCTCCAGTTAATTTTATATAATCGTAAGCAATCATAGCTTGATTTCCTCTGCCAACTTTTGAAAGATACCATCTGCGGATAATAGAACAAATTTGATCTATGTTTTTGTTACCGACATGATAATGAAAATATTCATACTTCTTTACCTTGCTCCAAGCTTCTCTTACTTTCCTTGTCATCTCTTCATTTTTACGCCAGTTACCAGTTTCAAGATACCAAACTGGTACTCCGCTCAAAGATGCAACCATTCTTAATTGAATATCTACAGTTTGCATTTCGGTATCTAGAATTAAAGTTTTAGTTTTGTTCTTGGGATTAATAGCGGTCTTAAAGCAAATATCATTAAGCCAAGTCGACTTTCCTTGGCCAGGTCTACTAGCGATAGCATAAATATTACCATTTTTCAAACCACCATACATTCTATTAAATTCTGAATATGGAGTGATTAGTCCAGTTTCATCTTTAGGTGCATTTCCTCTTTCTTCGATAAGATCTTCTACTCCTTCGAAAATATTAATTGGTATATCATTTTCAGAATAAGAGGATATTTTTTTGTTGTATATGCCATCTATCTTACCAATAATCTCATCTAATGAATCTTCTGCATTTTTAGTAACATATTCTTTAAGATTATCTGCTGTTTGACAAAGCTCTCTTCGAACTCTAAATTTAATTAATTCCTTGCAAGCCGTCATAGTAGCTTCTTCTGTGATCTGAGAAAAGGTTAAATTATCTATATAATCAAAAATATTAATTTCATCTTTAAAAGATATGCCTAAGTTCTTTATCTTTTCTGCTAATAAGACTTTATCTACATTTTCGCCTTTATATTTGATATTCTTAAATACTGAATAAATAGTAGAATGAACGTCATTAAAGAAGTCATTTTCAGATAAAAATACATCAATATCAGCGAATAAATCTTGATATTTTAATAAACCACTAAGGACATGTCGTTCAACTTGTAAGGAGTAAATCATTCAATATACATGATACCAAACTAAAAATTAAAAGTCAAGTTTTAACTATCCTCGTCATCATGTTCTTCATCTTCTTTTTCGTTATTTCTATTAATTAAATCTGTGGTAGCTTCAAAGTTTAATTGATCAACGCTTTGGCCCCATGTATTTAAATAATATAAAAGAGCCATAGCATTTATTTGATTATCAAATTTTGTATATACTTGGGGTTCGCCTTTTGCAGAGAAATTAAATAAAATATACCCACCATAACTGCACTCGTCAATCTGTTTTAATAAAGACTCTGGAAAGTTAAATTTTTTCTTATTAGTCACTATAAACTTTTACACTTAAATGATAAGTACTCCACACTTTTCTTCTATATATTGTGGTGATAAATTTTGAAGGTCATCTTCGTAAAGTTCTAAGAACTTAAATTGATTTGAGTCTATCCATTTTTCTTTCTTTACGTCTCTTTTAATGCTCTCAAGATACTTTAATCTAGAATTATCATGAAAGAATTTATTAAATGATTCATGCTGTGCTCCTTGTATCTCAACAGCTATCTTTTTCGTTGCATTTAATAAGTCTATCTTAAGCATGCTTCCATAAACTGGGAATTCTTCGTAAACTATATGATTCTTCCAATAAGGGTAAAAAAATGATTTAAACTTATATTGAAGTTTGCTTCTACTTTTAGTCTCCCAATTTATTAAGTATCTTCTGACGTTTTTGTTAACGAGTTTTCCGTTAACATTTAAAAGTCTCATAAAGCTAGAGCATTGATAAATTTATTATAAAAGAAGTCTACTATAGGTTTATTATCTTCTAAATAGGACCTAAGATTATCTATACCTTGGTGCTGTTTTTTTAATTCTAAATTTTCTTTTTTAAGCTCTTCTACGATATCATCTGTAAAAGTAACCCATGCTCCTTTGGCAGCTGCGAACTCCCAAGAAAGAATTTGGTCAATAACCTCATACTCTCTCCATACCGAAGAACCATCTTTTCTGCCATACTTAATCGGGTACTGAACTTTAGAATTAGTAGTTTCGTTGGTGGACTTTTTAATAATAATTTTAACATTATGTCCAATTATCTTATTCTTTGTTTGATCGTATCTTTCATTTGGTTTTTCAAGTATAAGGTCTTTGCCAAACTTTGGTTCAAATTCGAGAATCCAATTTGCAAAATGTAATAACGCATTTCCACCAGTTGCAGTTGTTTGTCTAATATCTTTATTTGCAGCGTATGGGTCAAGTTTAATATCTGAACGAACTTGACTAATGAATATCGCCATATGTCCACGTTTAGAAAGAGCTAATGATATTCTTTTCATAAGCATTGAAGATATTACTGCTCCTCCTGCAACCTTTGTCGCTTCTGTCATACTTTTAAGACTATCCCCTTTAGTCATTAAACCATCGACCGAGTCCAATATAAACATATACCTTTTGCCTTCATCATTATTTTGAATGAGATCTTTCATAAGCTCCGAAACTGTTTCGAAAATATTACATTCGAAAACGAAACATGTGCCGTCTTCCCATTCTTCAGCAGAAGTTACAAACTTTATACCAGACCTCTCTTTAATCTCTTTGCTTAATCTTCCTTCGGCTTTAAATAATAAAGCTTTAGAGTCCTTTACGGTCTTTAAGAAATTTTTCATTACCTCTAGTGCTTCTGAAGTTTTTCCACCCTCATTCATTCCAATAAATCTATGCAATCCTGGGCATAGTCCTCCACTAGTTGCAATATCTAAATTTAGACTACCAGTAGATACTTTATAGTATACTTCTTCTTCATAATTATAATGATCATCTTTATTTTCTTTTAAAAATGAAGATAATCTACTCTTCGCGCTAGGACCAGTATCTTGTACTGGTTCTTGATCTTTAGGTTTTCTTCCCATAGTTTATAAATTCTAACAGGCTTTTAGGTTTTTTGCAAACTTTTTTATCTTCCCCAATTTTTATTTCTTGTATTTCGAATTTAATTGGTTTATCTAGCTCCAGATTATCTTTAATTTTTTCCATAGCTATAAATTTCTTACCATCTTCTGTTAAAAAGAACGCTAAACTAGGCAACTTTGCAGGCTTTAGCCCATTCCAAAATGAATAACCTTTATAGGTTTTGATTAATTTTTGAGCTATTTTGATTTCTCTTGGCCAGTCTATTTTTTGATTAATATATTTTTTAATTATAAATTGGCAGAGTTTATGGCTTGTAATTTTCAATATCCCATACTACCATCTTTTCCACTAATTTGTCAAATGAAATTTTCGGCTTCCATCCTAACTCTTCTCTAGCTCTCGTAGAGTCTCCTAGCAATAATTCTACTTCTGCTGGACGATAAAACTTAGGGTTAATTTGAACTAAAATTTTATTATCATTAGACATATATACCATATGTTCATTTTCGCCAATCCAATTACCTTTAATACCAGTTATGTTAAAGGATTTTTCTACAAATTCTTTAATCGTATGAGTTTCATTTGAAGAGAATACATATTCTTTTGGAACTCCATCATAATCCTTATTAAAAATATCTTGATTAAGCATCATCCATACGCCTTCGATAAAATCTTCAGCATCGCTCCAATCTCTTTTTGCCTCCATGTTTCCTAACTCTAATGGAATAAATGTTTTATTATTTTTAATGGCATAGCTAATTCTAGCTATATTTTTGGTAATTTTCCTAGTTACAAATTCTTCGCCACGCCTTGTTCCCTCATGATTAAATAGCCAACCTTGAATAGCATATAAATTATAAGAATCTCGATATACTTTAATAAGTTGTCTGGATGCCGCTTTACTTGCTCCATAAGGACTTCTTGGCCTAAGAGGATGCTTTTCGTCTTGAGGGGTATAAAGTACATTTCCAAACTCTTCACTAGATCCAGCTTGATATAATCTACAGTTTGGCTTGTATAGTCTAATGGCTTCAAGAATATCAAGGACTGCCGTAGAATTCGTAGCCCAAGTTTGGCGAGCAAAATCCCAACTACTTGCTACAAAACTTTGTGCGGCAAAATTAATAAAATAATCTGGTTGGATCTTCTCTACTGTCCTAGCTATAGCATGAGGATCAGTTAAATCAAAATTAATAAGATAAAATCTATCAGAATCAATATGCTTGATATTCTCATGGTTGTAAACGCTAAGTCTTCTGACTCCACCGAATATTAATAGATTAGTATTCTTTAGTAGAAAATCAACCATATGACTGCCGTCTTGACCAGTTACGCCAGTTATAACTACCGTTCTTCTTCCTTTTATTATCTTAGATGCATCTTCGATATTTAAAATATTAGCAGTGTCTATTTTTTTACCGTAATATGTTTCTTTGAAATTTTGGCTCATTAGTTTTTTAATTTTTAAAAATTACTAAAAGTCCCCTTTGGCATCTTTCTTGAGGTAAAGAATTTTTATTAAAAAGATAATGGTGAATGTTTCTTTTTTTACAATTTTCATAGATGTCTCTTAAATTAATGAAAGATCCAAATTCTTCAACAATATTCACGTCATGATAAATTAATATACCTTTATCATTAAGAAGATTGTCGTAAACATATTCAAACCATTGATTTGTGTTATGATGGTCTGCGTCACTCATAATAAAATCAAATTTCTCTTTCGTAGAGAAAACAAATTCTTTTTCATCCATGGTAATGATTTCGGCTTTTTTGCCGTAAGCTTGCATCACATTTTGTGGAATTTGACGGCCCCAATCTATCCAATTATCTACTATTGTAAATTTTGGATTGTTCTTATTATATTCAATCCCAGCTAAAATTGCTTCACAACTTCTGCCACCTCCAAGGCCTAATTCTAAAATACTAGATGGTTTTTGACTAACAATTAAACTTTGAAGTAAATGGGCATGAACTAAATCTATTTTAACTGCTTCGTTGCTTCTAAAATCTTGCATGTCAGGCTTAATATGAGTCATTTGAATATTCTATATTTTCTAAAGTTAAAATTCAATTATTTATTTTGAAATTGTATTAAATTATTTAAACTGTCTTCTATTGGTGTTAAATGTAAATCAGGAATACATTTATAGTTGCCCGTATAGTTTAAACTATTATCGTTTTGTATAATGATATTACTTTTAGAATTAGATATATTTTTAATAATTTTTGCTATATCACTTAGTTTATATTTCTTTTCATATACACAATCAATTTCTTCATATTCTTGTGAATTATTAATTATGATTAAATCAATTAGATTAATCAAATCGTTAACGTAATATATATCAAAAAATAAATTTTCCCAAATTAATACGTCTTCATTTTTTAAACATTTTTCTATAGTGGAATATACAAAAGAATCTTTCATACCTAGCTCACCAAAAACATTAAATATCCTTAAATTTTTTATATTTTTTTTATCTTTAATTAAGGACGTACAAATCTTTTTACTCAAGCCGTAAAAAGTATCTTGTTTATATATTTCTGCTCCACTGGAAAAAGTTATTAGTTTTGTATTTTTCTTTTTAAGATTTAAAACGTTGTCTAATATTTTTATATTATTGTAAAAATCTTTTTCTGTATCTACCCTAATCCTTCTTCCACCCTTTACGGCAGAATTAATAATAAAATCAAAATCATGAGCGTTCAAATAATCTTTTACTTTTTTAGCATCAGTTAAATCTAGCTCTAAACTAGTTGGATAAGATAAAGCGTATTTATTTAATTTAGATATTAAACTCTTGCCTACGAACCCAGAGCCGCCAGTAACTAGAATTTTCATTTATCTTTTTAAACTTAAAAAGCATGGTTGGTTATTGTTTAATAATTCTGGTAAGCAGTCTGTCATTTCTTTTTCATCTTCAGGCCAATACTGTTTTATATTTTTAAAAGTATCCAAATACTGTTTTATGTCATCCATCCAATGACTAATTCCATCGTGCTCATAGTCCTTATCCCTACCACTACAAATTAATTTAACTGGAATATTTTCATAATTAATATATGTTCTGATTATCTCAAATGGTCTGTAGATTAAAAAAGTACCTATAGAATAAACGACTGGTATCTTGCCTTCGAGAGCTAATCCACACGCAACTCCCATCATAGAAAATTCTGCTGCTTGGCAATTTAAAAATCTATCTGGATAATCAGATATTATTTTATCAAAACCTCCATAGCCAAGATCTCCAGTCAATGATAATATCTTATCGTTATGGCTCATATTTCTATGTAATTCTTTGAAAAATGTTCTACGCATCTTTTTTATCTACCTCAAAAGCAAATGCATTCGTATGTATATACTCTCCACCAGAAAGTCTATTCTTGCTTTGTCCGATAGCATATCTAATAGCTGTATTTACATCTTTCAAAACAATATCATCTAGAATGAAAATCCCGCTTTTATTTCCTATTAATTTTAACGCCAAATCTATATCACGTTCAACATATGGATGATTATGATTACCGTCAACAAGGACAATATTCGTATTAAATTTTTGGCTTTCTTCTACAGATAAATTTTGATTGAAAATCGTGCTGTCTATTTCGAATAATGTAACATTTTTTTTATTTTTGAATTTTTCATTGCAAATAAATTTCAATGAAGAAAGATGTGCCCCAGTCTCAGCATGTGTTATTTTGCTAGTATTTCCATCTTCTATAAATGGATCTATTCCATAGAAATGTTTATTTGGAAAAACATCTGATAGTATATTTAAATTATCTCCATCGAAAACCCCAATTTCTAAATAGTTGAGAATGTCGTTTGATTTTAGTTTTTCTAAAAGATATCTATGAATGTGGTGCGCTAACATATGTATTGTGCTCCTCTTGTGATAAAAGATTGTAATGACCAGATAAGCCTTTGACAAAAGAAAACTTCTGATAAATGTAATCCGTTAATCTTATCTCTATATTCTGATGTAAATTTTTTAATTTTTGAATAATTTCATATTTATCAAATTCCGCTAAAGCACTATATCCATTCACATTGGCATATATTTTCAAATTATTTATTTTATATTTATTGACTATATTAAAGGTCTCGTAAATACTGCCTTCGAACATTTCTCCATCGCTTATCAAGCAATAGACATTTCTAGTTTTATCTGCTAACGCCATACCGCATGCTGCAGGTAGCCCACAACCTAAACTTCCAGTTGAATAAAAAATTTTATTTTCTAAATCTCTATTTGGATGAACGCCATGTTTCTCATGAAGTGCTTCTGCGTTGATTCCGTAATATTTTTCTAGAACTACATACAGAGCTAATCCTGCGTGTCCATTACTTAATATAAACGGTTCATTTTCTTTTTTAACAGAATAAATTTCATCTATAATACCAACAGAACTTAAGTTACTAGACAAATGAGATAGTTTGCGGTTATAACTTATTTCTAAAATTCTTTTTTCTAGTTTATTAATCATATATAATTGCTGCAGAATATATTTCTGCAAGATGCATTCTTTGTTGAAGAGTAGTGCCTGGCCAATGAATTAAAAAGTCTCCTTGCGACCATTGGCCGTTATTGCCATAAAAATCTTTGCCTTGTCTGTAATGACTTAAACTATTAATGCTTCCATGAAAATTGGTTTCTGGATAAAGCCTGTAATCGTACGAGTTTATCATTTTTTGAGGAAGTATTTTTGTTATCTTTTTGATATGTTCGTTTTGAGCTATAAGATCTATTATAGCTTGTTGCTCTGCCCATGCATCATTTGCATATTTAGGGTAAAGACTAATTATATTTGAAAAAAATGCTCTTGAGCTTATTGTATTTTTTATAATAAATGAATCTACATTTATATTATTTGCGTCCGTCGATACAAAGAAATCGTGTTTAGTGTCTATTAGGTCTGTAATTTTTATACTAAAATTAGTTATTAGCGTGTCCACTCCGCACCAATACAATAAATCGCATTTATTGTTCTCTAGTAACTCTAAACTCCTATATATTTTTTCAAAACCTAAATTTGAAAATTTAAAATCTGATAGTCTTTCTTCAAAAAGATAATTATGTTTTTTGCAATATTCTATTTTATTTGCAGAGGTTACGTCTCTGAGAGATTTGTAGTTGTCTTTTGACAATGTGAATATCATTGTTCTCATGATTTGAATTCTTTTATTTTAGTGTTGAAATACTTTTTTTGTAATTCGTGTTTTTTATTATATCTTAACATATTAGCTTCGTCTACTTCTTTTGCCGTTATTGAACCGTACCTAGCTTTTTCAACTGCATCAAATGTAATCTTATTAGCGTCAATCATTTCATGATATTCTTTTGAATTGATAATTTCTTGCATTGCATTTTCACCAATTTGTTCTTTTATATAATCTAAACACTCTTTCCAATAAGGTTCGACTTGTTGATTTATATTCTTCTTTATATGAAGGATACTTAAGTAATCAAATGCATAAGCTTCATCGACTAATAGATTAATCATAGTATATGATGTATAATTTAAAAGATTAAATCTAAATAATTTTCTTTCCAAAATGGATAGACTTCTCCATTAAGAGCTTTTTTTATAATATCATAGGATAGCTTCGGCACTAGCTTAGATTCGTTATCTTGATGAAGATGTACATTCTGAGGATATAGCCAATTCATATCTGATATCTGTATGTCCTTTAAAACTGGCAAGACCACATCTGAAGCGTTTATTGGAATATTTATAATGATTATAGACTTAATATCAAAACACGCAGCTAGGTTCATAAATCCACTATTTAAGCCTATAAAGTATTCGCAAGTAGAAAGTTCTTCTATTGAATCTATTATTGATTTACCACAAAAATTAGAGCAATTTTGTAATCCAACTGATTCACCACCAAACTCTACAAATGAATATTGTGAATTTGACGTTATAAATTCATTTATCATTTTAATATTTTCTGGGTATATTTGCCTTGGTTTGGGGTGTGAATTTAATGAGAAGGCACTTACCCCTGTGCTTAAATGTATACCAATTTTATTTTTAATTTTTTGCTTGTTTGTGTTTAAATAAGATTTAGGTTTTGCATGTATTGGCAAATTAAGAAATCTACGCATCTTTTGTATAAGATGCCCACTACCTAGATTATAAAACTCCAAAAGTTCTACTCTTAAAAAATTATTGCTTTGAATATGGTTAGAGTCTTTGAACTTATTAAAATGTAAAATGTCTGCAAAATGCTTGGATTGACTAAAAATATTTAGATTACTTCTTGTGTTTTCATCTTTAAATAGAAGGTTATTTAACGTGACAACGTCTCCAATACCCTGATTATAGTTAACTATATTCGTATGGTTGGAATGATCTTTAATTTGACCAATATTATTCTTTGTAGAGTCTAGATTAGAATAGTATGATAGTATATAATCTTTTATATTATTCAAGGTACTAAATTTTATCTCAAACAAGATCGCAAGTCAAGCAGTTTATACTATGAATTATTTGCATGGATTTACTATAGTATTAGGTGTATTATTAATCTCATTAAATATCACTTTGGATAAAGCGTCGGCTTCTATATAGTAAGTCAATTCTAAACCATTATTCCAATAATACTTATTATCTTTTTTATGGAATCTATTGGTATAATCATCTTTTCCAACTATATAACAAGGTCTAATTATTGAATAGTTTTTAATGTTATCTATAATAAAATCTTCGCACTCTTTTTTATTATGAGCATATCTAGCCATTTCATACATATCTGGACTTACATTTTGAAATGGGATACCTTCAACCGCGCTAGTTGATATAAATATATATCTATTAAACTTTAAAGACTGATAAGTATTTTTAAATTGATTTAAATTATAACAAGAAAAGTCAACTACAACATCATATTCTTTATTTTTTATATTGCAGCAATCTTTTTCATTGTCTCTATCTATAACAATATCTGGAGTTTTTGTAATTCCTCTGTTGGCTATAATTATATCATAATCACTATTAAGAGATATATAGTCTACAAAATTCTTACCTACGAATTTGCTACCGCCTAGTATTAGGATATTCATTTATATAATTTGCCAGTATCTATTTTCAGTTACTTCAAATTTTTTATTATTTTCTAAACAATATTGATTCACAGCTTTTGCTACATCTGACGCAAAAGTAAAGTCGTCTCCAAAAATAACACCATTCGGACTTAAAAGATTTGAATAATTATTTATGTCTGCATATACATCTTCATACATATGAGATCCGTCTATATATATTAAATCTGCTTTGAGATTTATGTCTTTAAATTTTTTATAATAAAATAAAGAAGTATTTGGGCATGGAATTATATAATCTTCACATTTTTCAAAAAGAATATTATTAAGGAATTTGTAATAAATTTGAGGGTAACCATTTTTTAAATCTTCTTTTTCTAAATCCCAAGTCCCTAAAAAAGTGTCAACGCAGTATATTTTGCATTTGATATTATTTCTTTTTAAAATATTCGCCATATTAATCGCTGACTGCCCCTTCCAAGTACCCACTTCTATAATAACTTTAGGTTCAACTTCTAAATTTAAAATAAGTTTTTCAAAAATTGGATGATCGCCACCCCAACCAGTTAAATCTCTTGCAAAAAATGGTAAATCTTCGTAAATGCTCATTACTGATAATACTAGCTAATGTTATGATTGTGCAATATATTTAAAATATCATCAATAGTTTTGAATGTTTTAATATTTTTATTTTGATGCCAATTCAAAACAGAAAGGTTTTGCTCTTTCCATTCCCAATAATAAATATAAGTTGGTATGCCAATGCTTGTGGCAACATGTGCCATGCCACTAGTTATGCCTATAAAAATTTTAGATTCAGATAAAGTCTTAATTGAATTCGTAAGTTCCCCTTCGTGCTCTCCTACTATAGTAGCTTTATAGTTTTTTAAACATAACATCTTTCTATATATATTATTTTTAAAATCTAAAGACATGTTTCTGTGGTTGTCTATCCAGTTTGGTTTTGTGCCTTCATATACTTTTTTGTTTTGGTTATAGAATTTTGATTCTATTTGGACGCTGATTTTGTTTATGTTATTTAAATTTTTCTTTAATTTAGTAGGCACTGGTAGATTATTACAAAACAATGCGCTCTCTGGTATAGTAAAGGATCTAGTAAATTCATTATGTTGATTTTGAGGTTCATCTACTATTTCAATTTCTGCTCCAAAAGAATCTAAAAGAGCTAGACATTCTTTTATTTTTTCTTCATTGTTATGATTATAATTTGTTTTAAAATTTTCAAAGCTATAAGGATATTTTGATATATAAACTTTACTTTTATTTTGTTTGCTTAAAAGAATTGCTCCACTTGCTATTAACCAAATATCTCCTAAATGAGCTCCATCTGCAATTCCATAAATTTTTTTACTCATATTAATTATATATAATACCGTGCTCATTGAATATATTTAATATATCTTCAAATGTTTTAAATTTTTTAATATTTTTATTTTTATGAAATTGATCCAAATATATATCTTCATTTTGTTTAAAATCATATAAATAAACTGGTATTCCAACACTAGATCCAATATGAGCCATTCCACTATCAATACCTATAAATATATTTGATTCAGCTATTTTGTTAATAGAGCTTTCTATTCCAACATGCTCTCCAACAGAATTTATTTTTAGATTTTGAAAACTAATAAAATTAAGAAAAATTTTTTCTAATTCTAGATATGAAATATTTCTGTATTCATTTTGTGCGCTATTTTTTCTAGAGGTATAAATCCCTTTTTCTTTATCAAAAAATAATGAAGCTAGTTGTAAGGATATAGTATTCTTGTCTTTAGGTTTGTGTTTAATTTTTGTAAATACAATAGGATCTTCATTTAAAAAAGCTCCTCTGCTTATTGGAAAGTGAATAGTATTTTCATCATATTGATTTTGAAAATCATCAACTATTTCAATTTTTGCTTCTGTTGTGTCTAAAACATTTAAACATTCTATAATAATATCTTTTCGATCATGATTTTCGTAATCTGCGTATCTAGACAAATAGATTATTTCTTTATTTTTTTTACTATACAATATAGCAGAACTTATAGATAACCATATATCTCCAAAATGCGCTCCTGGATGTAATCCATAAATTTTTTTCATATTATTTTACAAAGTATTGATTACAAAAGCTTAGTAATGCTAGGATAACTGTTGGTGCGAAGAACCATAACCTTAAAAAAATTAGCATTCCAAAATGTAAACCTAGTGCGCAAAGAATGGCGAGAGGTCTTGTTTCTTTTATAAAAAAAAGAATTGGCGAAAAGAATTGAAAACACATTGTCCCATAATTTAAAGTTTTTGCAATAAATAAATTTAAAAACATATTTTTACATATTCTTCTGCCCCATGATTCAGATAAAGCAGCATTTCTTAAGGCTAATCCTTCTTGCCAGTATTTGTCTTTAAGTTTGTGTATGCTGGAAAGAAAATAACTACTTATAACTGTAAGCTGTATGATTCTTAAGCTCCAGCCATCTATGGTCTCGAGATTAGAAGAAAAGCCTAAAAAATAATCAATTGAGTATTTAGAGCCACAATCTATTAATAGTAATGAAAATAACATTACTCTGGCAAATACGTCTGCGTCGCTAAATATTATTGGCATTATTCTAGCTTGTAAAGACGAGTAAGTAATAAAAAAAATTAATATTGATAAATTTGTTAGAAAACCAAGAATAGAAGTCAGACCAGAAATCACAAACAAAGATAAAATAATAATTTGGGCTAGCTCTGATCTGAGTATAAATCTAAAATTAAATAGCGAACTTTGCCTTATGTAGGCTCTGTCGTAAAAGACTGAACTGTATAAACCATTTGGTTTAGAAAAAAGAATGACATATCTAAATATAAATAGAAACGAAGACAAAAAATATCCGCAATATAATATTCTTAATATTGCAGCAAAATAACTGGATATTTTATATTCAAAGAAAAAATTATATATATCTAAAGCGCTCATCGAAGTTTTTATCTTCCAGCTTCCAAGAAAATATTAATTCCTCTTTTATTGGTTTTGATCTATTTTTTACTATTTCGTCTGTTTCAAAAGAGCTGTAAAGTGATGAAAAAATTTCAAAAGAAAGTAATTGATCGTTACAATTATAAAAATACGCTTCAATTTTTTCTTTAAAATAATCATTCATAAATGCATTGAAATTATAAGAAGTATAATTAAAAGCCAAATGTTGTCTTACAAAATGTGGCCCTATACAAAAATTCCCAATTTTTTCATCTTTTCTTAGGTACCATACTTTTTTAGAACGCAAAGAGGTTCCTACTAGTTTAATATCTCTGAATTCATTATTCATTCCTAAAAAAAGACCAAAAGCAGAAAAAAATCTGCTCATCTTTACAAAAGGGTCTCGTTTTTTTAAAAGTTCAATATCTGTTTGTATAGTGTTAATTAATATTTCTTGAACCAAAAAAAATAAATATAATGAAATTATAATAATTTTAAAAAAAATCATATCTAATTATTTGTTGCGTTTAATTAAATCAACTTCAGTAGATGTAGTAATAAGTTTATTTTTAGTTTTAAAGAAAAATGTTTGATATAGTCTTCCTTCTTCAAAGATGTTTGAAAATCCATCGGCTCCACTGTGAGGTTTTTGAGATCTACAAAGAATCAATCTATTATAAACTGCACCTAAAGAGTCTATTAATTTCCAATTTTCTTTAGAAGTCATCCAATCGTAATTATTTTTCTTATTAATATTTTCCCATAAAAATAATCCAGAATCAATTGGCGCTTGTGGATTTAAATAAATTAAACCTACCCAATCATTATGCTCTAGCGAATTCCACCAATCGGTTACATGGTTATGAACAGAATCTCCTAATTTCTGACCAACTAATGGTTTTATATGAAATGTGCAATTCCATTTTGGGCTTTTTTTTGGTTCTTCATGATTTCTTTTGCCATCACTATCATATGGGTGTTTAGGCCTAGTCCTTTGCCAATTTTCTCTATCTAATTCCTCTCCAGTTAAGAATTCTAAATTTTTAATTAGACTTTCTGAAGATTTGAATGGGCAGTCATGCCATTCTTTAAAATTATTTGCATACCAATCTTCTGTGCCGTAAGGTAAATATCTATCAAATGTTAGTTCATGTAAAGCGTACTGTCTTACTTTATCTGGATCTTTATAAAAATTTTCTGCAATAATGATATCTTTTTTCAAGTTAATAAATCCTCTAAAGTTTGATTAAAGTATTCAAAATAAGTTGGACTAGACTCAAGGTCATAAAATTCTTCTTTTTTCCAGCGTTCAAAAGTAAACCCTGTTTCTTTTTTCTTTTTCTTTATAGCCTCTAGGTTTCTTTTAATAATATAGTTGGGGTCGCTATGAAACCAGTGAACTATTGCACTTCTATCAAATTTTGCACCAATATATCCATGATACGAATACGGACAAACTTCAAAAGCAAATAGTCTGTTATTTACTGGTTTTACTTCTTTTACCAATGAATCTGACTCGTAATTAGTATATACTCCTGTGCCTCCACCATCTTTTTCTTCTAAAGGAGACTTATTGTTTAAGTAGTAAATAATCGCTATTTGTCTAGCAATTTTAGATGTATTTGGTTGTAAATTTTTAGAGTCATCTTGGTATTCGCAATCTACACCTGTTAATTTTATTTTTTTATTTTTGTCGTTGATTGCAGAACAAATACCAAGATCTGCATGAGACCAACCATCTCTAGAAGGTTTTTCTTTTGATCCTTTATGTAAATGCACCGACATAGCTAAGTGTTGATTTAATTCAACGCCAAAAAGTTGGGCTATAAAATCTTTATATACTTCTTCTGCAAAAAAATTATATCCGTCTGTGAGATCTTGTTCTTTTAACCCATATATGTAAGCGTCATAGAGCAATTCTGCAGGACCTATTTTTCCAGCAGGTTTTTCTGTTTTTAAAATAAGAGATCCAAATTTTTTACATAATTTATTATAGACCTCTTCTGTAAAGAAATTATCTATTATAGCATGATTATAGGGCTCGCTAAATTTTTCTATTTTAATATTTTCTGATATATAAGGGTGACAGGTTATAGGTACAGAGTCCATAATAAAGATTATATTGAACAAGGGTTATTTTTTCAATATAATATTAATAATAATATGACCATTTCTACTAGTTTAATTTGCTTTGCTATAATAGTTTATATTTTGTATTTAGTAGAGAGAGTTAAGTAAAAATTAATTAAGTAATGGTTATTGTGATATATATTAAAGATCAATAAATTACGAAAAACAATTAGGAGAAACCAAATTGGTTAAATTCGTACTAGAAGCAGAATAAGAACTTCTGGTTGCTATTATTTGAGAATTGCTTTGACCCGTGGTGGTAATGCCGTTTATTTGAGTAGTGTACTGGTTTCCGCCATCCTCCTCATCATAATAGGTAAATCTTGTCAAATAAAAGAACCATCTATTGTTTGCAGCAGAAGAATGAATAAGATAGCATCCCGCTCCATCTGCAAAGGTTGTTTTATACTCAACGGTAAGATAAAATTCACTAGGAGGAACTTGCTTTTGCAATGGAATTGTAAAAATACCATTAACAGCAGAAAATCCAAGAGATTGTAAATATGATGTGGTTTCAGCATTTGTGTCGTTAATTAAAGCGTTTACTATGCTGGTTGAAGCTACATTAGGAAACCCACTGGGTGCTGTTCTTGGAATTTTGAAGGTTGTATTTTTTTTAATTATTAAGCTCATATATTAAGATAATTGATTTATTTCATTTTGAGTTAACGCTCTGTTATAAACGAAAAATGATTTTATTTTTGCTTGGCAATAACTATTCGTTCCCATGTTAGTTCCGTCTGGAGAACACAAACCATAAACAACTTGTTGACCATTATTATATGGATCACTTCTATTATGACTTATTGATCCTATTAATTGACCATTAATATAACCTTTTAAAGTTTGAGAAGTTTGATCATGAGTAAAACCTAAAAGATACCATTGATTAAAAGCTATTGGATCAGATGTTATATAACCATTTGGATAAGCCCAAGTTCCAAATTTAACTCTACCATTGGAATCAATTTCTATATTACTATCATGCCAACCAGCGCTAATTGTTACGTCTCCAAGTTCGGTGACTATATTCCCTTGACTTATTGGATAAATTAAAATAAAAATAGATTCACTTGTATCAGAAGTAAAAGCTGATATTAAACTATTTGTTAATATATAATCACTAGAACCATTTGTTATTATACTTTTCGTGTTTGAATCAAAAGTACAACCATTTAAATTAGCTATAAAATTATTAATACTTAAGTCGTTCCATACTGTACCAGATCCAGAATAAGAATTACTATTAGTAGAATCTAAATATAATACAAGTCCATTTAGTGATAGAGATTGAGTTGGTTCTCTTTTAACTATAAAAGCCATAAACTATATTACACTACTCATCCAAATAGGTTTTGATATCTTTTATTAGTTTTTTTCTCTTATTATGTTCTAGAACCGTAATGAAAGTAGCTAATGATACTGGAAAGAATACTCTAAGAAAGAATTGAAGGTGATCTTCCTTACTTAATAAATCAAAGTAATTAATATAAAGGTCACTTAGCCCCCAAAGCGTAAAAAGTATCGCAGGGACAAAAGTGATAAAAAAGAACTTATCATAAGTTTTTAAATTACCCCACCAATTTTTTATTTTGATCACCATACATAGGCTTACACAAGATTAAATTGGAGTTGCTTCTTTAGGGTTTGGCATGGAATTAACTGGTGGTATAAGTTGAGGATTAATTTGTGGAGATGAAGGTGGTGTGGAGTTGCTTGTTGCGTTTTCAGTTCCGCTTGCTGTATCA
>Ga0164294_10000774_pt1 | contig 30414 bp, 26 predicted proteins | sample GEODES005metaG_FD_111479 | JGI IMG/M metagenome (GOLD analysis project Ga0164294, IMG submission 111479) | Oligotrophic lake water microbial communities from Sparkling Lake, Wisconsin, USA - GEODES005 metaG | ecosystem: Environmental > Aquatic > Freshwater > Lake | place: USA: Sparkling Lake...
ACCGTAAGGGGTTAACTCTGGATTCTCCCAATAACGATCAAAACCCAAGGCTGTGCTGATCGAGAGCATATTATTTTGACTCACTCGGTAGTTAGCGTTGATGCTAAGCATCGAAGTGGTGATAATGTCACTCGTCGCATCGGCGCTACGTGTGATGTTATCATTGTATTCAACTCCTTGAATAAAGCCGAAGCCTACGTTCACCGGACCTACCTTTAAATTGCGCTTACCACTCAAGAAAGGGTCAGAAGTGTAGGTCGGAGCAAAGAAGCCCGTGGGAGTGGTGTATTGGCCAGAATAGTTGGTGTAATCTCCAACGCTGCGGGCTGCGTAAGCGCTGCTGCCACTGCGCACACTAGGACGACTGACATCACGAGCTAGCTCAAGATCTTGATTGCGACGTCCCATGCTGGAGCCCAGCGCATCGCGATAAACTCCGCTGTCGAAATCATAAGCAACGTCGCCGTCTCTGGTGGCAGCATTGGTGGCAGCACGTTCACTATTTTGTCTTGCCTTTAAATCATCAAAGAACATTCCAGTCTGAGAAGGAGACGCACCATATTGGGCATGGCTTTGTGATGAGAAGATTCCCTGAAAGAGAGCTAAAGCACAAAAGAGAGAGGCTGAGCGCCACGCGATGTTTGAGGACATAAATAAGGATGAGAAGGAGATTGAGGCAATCTAGTCAACTTAAGCTTGCACTGAAGCACGTTATTACGCGTTTTGTCCATAACAAAAACATCTTTGCTGTGACATTTTTGAAGGATATAACTTTGAGTGTTATTTCTTCAGGCCCCAAAACCGACCGAATTTAGACGTGATGTCCATTTCGAGTCGGTCTTTTTCTTTTGCTTAAAATCAAGTTCAAGCTGCACTTCACTATGCCGCGGACAGTTAAGATCACGTCTATTGACCTCAGTATCGGCAATACTGATGAGACCGCGAAGCTGTGAGAGAAGACGAGGTAATGGGGAGATCGAATATATCATGCAAGACTAAGTATGTTCAATTGAACAAAAAAGTCAAACAATTGTTTATATGAACACTGTTGATCTTATTCATCGCTCAGCAATAGGAACGACCTTTTGCCCATAAGGACGACCGACATATTCACTCAGAGGACGGAAGAGGCGATTTTCGCTCCATTGTTCTAACACATGGGCTGTCCAACCGCTCATACGGGCAATGGCAAAGATAGGCGTGAAAAGATCCGTTGGGATATCCAAGCTGTAGTAAACGGTAGCACTATAGAAATCGACATTGGCATTAAGACCTTTACGTTCGCGCATGATTTCTGCGATACGCTCGGACATCTGAATCCATTTGGCTTCTCCTAACTGGCTAGTGAGTTTGATAGCCATTTCACGAAGATGGGGAGCACGAGGATCGAGGACTTTATAGACGCGGTGACCGATGCCCATGATTTTCTTTTTCTGAGCCAGAGCGTCTTCAACCCAAGCATCCACATTTTCCAAGGAACCGATTTCTTGGAGCATGTGAATCACGCCTTCGTTAGCACCACCATGTAGCGGGCCTTTGAGTGCGCCAATTCCAGCGCTGATCGCAGAATACATATCACTCAATGTTGAGGCAACGACACGGGCAGTGAAGGTTGAAGCATTGAAACCGTGCTCGGCATGGAGGACGTAAGCCACATCCAACGTCTGCTCGGCTTCCTTAGAAGGAACTTCACCCGACATCAAATAAAGGAAGTGGGCGGCTTCGCTGAGGTCTTTCCGAACCTCTGGCAATTCCAGTCCTTGGCGAGCGCGATGGAAATAAGCAGCCACTACTCCGATCTGCGCAACGAGGCGAATGGCGGTGGCAAGATTTTCACCGACCTCCACATCGTGACGCTTCATATCATAGCAACCGAGCATGGAAACGGCGGTACGCATCACATCAATGGGACGCGCGTTTTTGGGAGCTAATTTGAGGAAATCGATCACTCCTTGAGGCAGTTCACGCTCAGCGCGCAGGGCTGTCGTTAATTTATCAAGCTCGGCCTGATTTGGCAGACGATTGTAAAAGAGCAAATGAACCACTTCTTCGTAGCTCACTTTACCGGCCAATTCATTGATGTCGTAACCGCAGTAAAAAAGGATGCCTTCCGCCCCTTTCACTTCTCCGAGACGCGTTTCTGCTGCGACGATTCCTTCGAGACCTTTGGATACAACTGACATATGAGTTTTTGGGTTGGGGGGCTAAGTTTGAGAATGCTGAAAGCGATATGTATGCCCAGTCGGGCAGAAAGAGTGGTTAGCGTAAAAAAGCAAGCCGACAAGTACTGGCGAAGGCTAAAAATTCGCACCTTAGAGAGGAGTCCTCTTTTTAGGCCAAAATTTCCCTCACGATGTGCCCATGGACGTCGGTCAAACGAAAATCACGCCCAGCGTGCTTAAAGGTGAGTTTTTCATGGTCGAGGCCGAGCAGATGTAATAAAGTGGCATGTAGGTCATGCATGTGGACTTTTCCATCAACAGCCATGTGCCCCAATTCATCCGTGGCACCGTGGGCAAAGCCGGCCCTCACACCTCCACCGGCCAGCCAGACGGTGAACCCATTGGGATTATGATCGCGACCCGTGCCGTTCTTTTCAGCATAGGGTGTTCGCCCAAATTCACCGCCCCACCACACGATGGTGTCCTCCAGCAGGCCACGCTGTTTCAGGTCGGCTAAAAGCCCAGCGATAGGTCGATCCACAGCCGCCGCATGATCACCATGCTTGGGTAAATTACTATGTTGATCCCAAGCTGGGTTGTTTGAATTGTCACCATAATTAACCTGAATATAGCGAACGCCCTGTTCAGCAAGACGACGCGCCATGAGACACTGACGTCCGAAGTTGTCTGTAACCTTTTCTCCGATGCCGTACAGCTTTTGTGTCGACTCGGATTCTAAGGATAGATCGAGCGCATCAGGGGCCTTTATCTGCATGCGCCAGGCGAGCTCGTAGCTTTCAATGACCGCTTCGATCTCTGAATCCCCCAGCCTGGCATGAGCTGCGTTCAGTGAACGGAGCAAATCAAACTGTTGCTTTTGCTGATCGGGCAGCCAGTGTTTGTTAACAAGATTTTTAATGCTCGATTCTTTCGCGGGCTGACCACTTCGTCCGAGCGGTGTGCCTTGATAAATTGCTGGTAAAAAGGCATTGCCATAGTTACGCGGTCCGCCATTTCCCAGGCTGGGGCTGATGGTAACAAAACCGGGGAGATTTTCATTCTCCGTGCCTAAGCCCTGAAGAACCCAAGACCCCATGCTCGGGCGTATGAAGCTGGTCGTGCCGGTGTGTAAAAAAAGCGTCGCGGGACCATGGGCCACTCCTTCGGTATGCATGCCGTGTAGGAAGCAAAGATCGTCGACATGATGGTTGATGTTAGGAAACAAATCAGAAGCCCAGCGTCCCGACTCCCCATGCTGAGAGAAATTCCACAGAGGCTTCATTAACCGCTGCGGGGCACCCTTCCCTGTCTTGGCGACAGTGCGCGCATCAGCCACATCAATGATCTTTTGATCGTCTTTAAAGAGCCGTACTTTGTAATCAAAAGAGTCCACGTGACTGACCCCACCCTGCATGAAGAGAAAGATGATTCGCTTAGCCTTCGCTGCATGATGCGGCTGGCGGCCGATCAGAGATTGACCGTTAGCCATGGCTGAGGCGGCTAAAGCACCGAAGCCACAACCCGAAGTCTGAAGAAAAGAGCGTCGAGAGCAAATCATCAGCCTTTAAACGCAGCAAAGCGCCTGCTTGTTTCAGCCACGCCCCCTATCAGTAACGCGGGACCCTCGCATCTACACTTTCAGACCATGCGGCGATACCACCATTCACATTCGTGACATTCGTGAAACCCAAATTTTGTAGCGTAGCCACAGCCTTAGCACTACGCCCGCCTAACTTACAATGCACATAGACCGGCACATTCCGAGGGATCTCAGCAAATCGAACACTCACTTCCCCGAGAGGAATCAAAACGGCCCCCTCGATACTAGCCACAGCGCACTCTTCTGGCTCACGGACATCTAGAAGAAAATGCGGAGAACCTAACTGACGGACTGTATGAAGTTCCTGAACACTGACAGAAGCCACCTTGGGTTCCTGAGTGATGCCACAAAAGCCCTCATAATCGACAGGTTCATGAAGGGTTGGTTTCTCGCCACAAACTGGACAATCTGGATCAGGGCGAAGATTAAAGGTGCGAAAGCGCAAACTTAGAGTGTCTACATGCAGGAGCTTTCCCACAAGCGGCTGGCCGATACCGGTGATCACTTTAATCGCTTCCAGGGCCTGCATGGTTCCAATGAGTCCTGGTAAGACCCCCAGCACGCCGCCTTCAGCACAGCTTGGAACCAGACCCGGTTTTGGCGGCTGAGGCGACATGCAACGATAGCACGGGCCGCCCAGATGAGGAGCGAAGACAGAGACCTGCCCTTCGAATCGCAAAATACTTCCGTAGATATTGGGCTTCTTCAGCCAAACTGCGACATCATTAGAAAGGTAACGGGTTGGAAAATTATCTGTGCCGTCAATGATCACATCGTAATCAGCCGCTAAGCTCATGGCATTGACGGCACTGAATCTTTCGGCATAACAACGCACTTCTAGATGTGGATTGATGCCAAGCAGTCTTTCTTTAGCAGCATCAAGCTTTGAGCGTCCCACATCTTTCTCTGAAAAAAGAATCTGGCGCTGCAGGTTCGACACCTCCACCACATCCGCATCCACCAGCCCCAGACAACCAACGCCGGCTGCCGCAAGATAAATGGTTACTGGAGATCCCAGCCCACCGACACCGATGCAGAGGACCCGTGCTGCCTTGAGTGCTCGCTGAGATTTGAGTCCGAACTCAGGCATCGCCAAATGACGAGAATAACGCAGGAGTTCGGCAGTCGAAAGATCGGTCATGATGGATTTGCAAGGAAGAGGGAAGATGAAGACACCTCCCAGAGCTCATGTGTGCCTCCATTTCACCACGAGCGTGCGCCCGCCAGGAATCGAACCTGGATATGCGGCTTCGGAGACCACAGATGATGCATTAAAAACGGGCTATGAATGGAGGTGTAATGGTTTTGTAATGGTTTTTTGATGGTATTCTATGCAATTCTGTGCAACTTAGTGCACTATGAGCCGCCAATCAGTTACGGTCAAGAAGGTCAATCACCCGCGCTATTCGTGGAGAGTCACTTTCACCCAAGGTGAGATTTACGCCCAGAAGTATTTTATCTCCAAAGCCGACGCCAAGAGTTTCGCAGAGCAAAAAGCTATCGAACTTTTAAATGAAGGCCGGAAACACGCTGACTTTACCGACGATGAAAGGAAGGCCGTCACCCGATCCCGTGAGATGGCCGCAAACTTTACCGCCGCAGGCGTCAAAGGCTTCACTTTGGATGCAGCTTTGACCTTCTACTCAGACCATTTGAACCTGCGCCGTCGTTCAGTGACGCTGTTGGTAGCCTATGATGAATTCGTCGACACTCGGCAGAAAGAAGGCGTTAGCGCCTCACACCTGCGCGATTTTAAGTATCGGCTAGAGCGTTTCGTCAAAAAACACGCCAAACGGCTTGTTGCTGAGATCAGCACAAAAGAAGTGGATGAATGGCTGTTCAGCCTCAAAAACTCCGCTCAATCACGCGACAAGCACCGCCGCCTGCTTCACAACTTCTTTGGCTACTGCTCCGGCCGTGGCTATTGTGATGAGAATCCAGTTTCACGCGCTGCAAAGGTAAAAGTCATCCGCAAGGCCCCAGGTATCCTATCACCTGCCGAGACAGCCGCCTTTCTTGCTGCCTCACCTGCCGAGATTGTGCCCGCCATGGCTATTGGCTTCTTTGCCGGACTCCGCACCGCAGAGATTGCCCGCCTTGATTGGAAGCAGATCGACCTCAAACGCGGCTTTATTGAGGTCACTGCCGCGAATGCTAAGAGCAGCCAGCGCCGCCTTGTCGCCATTACGCCGAATTTAAAAGCATGGCTAGAACCGCACAGGCAGCTTTCCGGCCCCGTTCGACTTTCCGAGATGAGGCACAAAGACCGCTTTGACATCGCCCGCGCTGAGACTGGCATCAAATGGCCTTCAAATGCCTGCCGTCATTCCTTCGCCAGCTATCACCTTGCCATGAATCAGGATGCCGCCGCTACCGCCTTGCAGCTAGGCCACGCAAACACCGCCGTGCTTTTCCAGCATTACCGCGAACTTGCCACGCCGGAAACTGCCAAGGCTTACTTCGACATCACGCCGGAGAAGGTGAAGCCCACAAACATCATTCCCATGAAGGAGGCTGCATGAAACCAAAGCAACACCAAGAGCTATCTCCCGCGCCATCACTGACACAGGAGCCGAATACTTATCAAATAGCCACGCTTGCGGCAGCTTTCATACGCCCGCAGGATGACATGGCGGATTCACGCTCCATGAAGCGAGTGACTAGTCTGGCTATATCATTGTGGAATGCTTCCGAGGATGCCGTTCATCAATGGAATGAATCGAAGGAGCGGCAGTCTCATATCAAAGATTATCAGGCCAAGGTTCCCCAAGTTCCAGAATGGCGCGACATCGCTAAAGAAAAACGCAAGCCAATCAGCTATGAGCGCGGGCTTGAGGTGCTTTTTAAATCTCACGGAAGGGGAAAGCGCGATAGTTTGATGCTGGATTTTTTAAATTACTTAGCCAGTTCAGAGCCAAAGGCCGGATCAATCGCACGCGACAACTGGAGACGAATGAAGAAGGGTTTCCAGCCAGGCGAGTTCGGAAGCTTAGCGGCACTTTTACCGCAATGGTTAAACGTGCGGCGTTCATTGACTAACTCAGTGAATGCCAAGCAGAGAAAAACTTCACGAAAAAAACCTTTGGAGGGGTAGCGGCAGCATATCGCTCTAAATCACTAGCTCTATTGGCGGCTATTCGCTGAAATCACCTGCCTGAATGCTGATTAGTCGCTGATTTCACTCTCCAGCAATTGGAAAAAGTGATGCTGTTAGATGCGTCTCCATGGACGCTCACTCTAGCTCACAACACCAATCAACCTCACCTAAACTCACTCGGCACCAGCTCGCCGCACACCTTGCGCTTTCCTTGCGTTATGTGGACGAACTGACAAAGCGCGGGAAACTGCCGTTCTTCAAAATTGGCAAATCCATTCGCTATGATCTAGCCGAAGTGGAAACCATCTTGCGGGCCAGTTTTCACATTCGGGCCAAAACAGGAAGATCAGCCAAAACTCCGCAAGGCTGAGCATGGAATACAGCCTCAAGAGACCATCCACGCGAAAGGCGTGTTTTGAGCTTTCGAAGCGGCCGATTGTTCCACCAAGACCAAAAAAGGGCCAGAGACAGCCGCGCCCATATTCAACCGCCGAGTTAGACGCACTATGGGCTACGGCTCACAGCTACGACTGGCAGGCTCTAGTAACTCTGAATCCACCACCTACGGCAAGAATTACCACTTGGCCACAATTGCGCGGCACTCTCGAAAAACTCAAAGTCACGCTCACGAACTGGAAACGCCGAGAGTCCTTTCCCGACTGCATCCTTGTCACTGAGTTTGATCGTGACACGATCCAAGGTGAGCAGATTGTGGCAAACTTCCATATCGGCTTTCTGGAGCCTCTAACAAAAGATCAGCAGAGGAAGTTTTGTGATTACTGGCTAAAGCAGCATGGACTTCCTGACAATCGAGGCCGTGCTTTTCAGCATGATGCGAAGGGCGGAGGGGAAAGATTGCAGAATTATCTCGCGAAGGACATGAGCCACCGAGGAGGCCAGAGCACTTATGTGAAGTATCCAGCCGCTTGGCTTCCAGAACGCACAGAATGCCGCCTCTGGTTTGCTGTCGGAGTGAAGCGAGCACCTGCCAAAAAGGGGGCCAAAATGCGCGCAGAAATAGGAATGCGCCGACGCCGCTTTGACAGTGAGCACGGGAAAACTCATTCAAGCACTCTGACAGTAAGCACAGGAACGCCTGACAGTGCGCACGCATCCACATACATAACCACAGAGGCTCCCACACTCAGACCACAAGAACCAATCACCAGTCAGGAAGTAAAGCAGCGGTCCAAACCCCGCACAGAATGCCCTATATGCTGGCAACGATGGGGCCGCTCTTTTTGGGCTGGCTCATGCAAGTGCAATCCTGGTTTTCCCTATTGCTAATCGCTCACGAGCTTGACTGTCGGTTGAATGAGCCTCAACCTCAAACTGCATGAGAAAATTCATTCTGCTACTAAGCCTGTCGATATTGTCGTCCTGCCAAACCAATTCAAATGGCTATCAAGCAAAGAGTGCAGCTGAAGCCAAGGCATATGTTAAACGCGCAGTTGAATTGGGAATCATCCATAGCGGAGGTGAGGCTGAATTACTGGCTCGCAAATCGGCAGGCAAGCCGCTTGAGGGAACATGGAATTCTCAGAAAATTGAGCGCTTTGCCGCAAAGTTTATTAATGCAAATCCGCGCTTAGTGGAAATCAATCTTGCCGCCACGAAAGGAACTATTACTGAGCGAGATAGATTGATTATGATTGCCGATCTTGAAGCCTCTGAAGCCGCGCAGGCTGCGGAAAGATCCGCCCGAATGCAGGCACTGGCCGCAGGACTGAATAACGCCAGTGCATCACTAAATCAAAGCACCGCCCAGATGAATCAATCCACGGCTAGAATGTTAACCACGCCAACATACACTCCTCGATACTCAACTTATCCTGCATACAGCCCTCCTAGAACAATCAACCTCCAGCCCACGTATGGAGGCGGCTACCGAGGAACCATCTACTGATAAGCTCATGACAAAATTAATTACAGATACCTCCCCATCCTCATGAAGTGGCTCTCCCTGATTATTCTTGCTTGTGCCCTGCACGTCAATGCTGGCCCCTTTATTATCGGTGAGGTTTTCGATGAATCCAAGTGGGAAGGAAATCCACGCGCAGAGATTAAAAAATCTAACGTGAAGGGCGGCGGCGATATAGTCTATCAGATCAAGGAAAGCTTGATAGGAAGGACACAGTTCACATACTATACAGTCTCATCAAAGACTAACCGCATATATCGTTACGGGGCAAAATTTACCTCCATTTACAAAGCGGTCGCATTCGCGGCGGAAGTATGTTGTGGAGAGGTTTCCCTGCCTGATGTGGCCATACAGGGTGGTCGCTTTCCGTTGCGGAATGTCCCAGGCGAAGTCCATAAGGACAGAAAATTCTACATCTATCTTCGGCAAGACAGCCTGATGAATGATGCTGAATTCGATTTAGACATTGAGTGCATGGACTACCGCTTCGAGAGCAAGTGATTTATGGTCATCGCTTCACTTTGCCGCGAACGTCTCGCCCGCATCCAGCGCGTTCTAAATCAAAACGCCGGAGCTTTGACCGTGCGCGACTTCGCCCGCTCCTATCATGTTTATGAATGGGAAATCAAGGAAGCCGCCGCGCTTGGCTGGATTCAGATCGAGACACGGAAGCCGCCCGTAGGCCGCCCGTCTCGCATCGTCAAAATAGTTAGCAAACCTGATACCGCGAAACTCCCGCCGTTTCGCTGGCAGATCGAGAAGCCAATCCGCATTCGACATTGGAACTTTGCCTTTCATTCCGTCTATTCGGCAATCAGGGGCGGGAGTAGCTTCTTGTGGCGCATACCGCCTTACACCGACGCCTATTTGAAAGCGTTCCCAGCCGCGAAGAACCGCCGCGCTGCCACTGCCAGCATGAGCCGCCTGCTACGTAGAGATGACGTGAGAGCCGCCCGCGCTTGGTTTTACTCCAAAGTCAGCCAGGAGATTCCAAGAGATGAACCCATGCCGGACACAGCCCGCGCCATTTGGCAACGCCTGCGCGAGCTTGGAAGCTGGCGTATCCGCCGCGCGTGAACCCTTTGGGAAACCTTTGGGAAACCTTGTGAATGCCTTGAGGTCACATTGACACCGGAGAACGGGATTAACCGTTACAAATCATTACAAGAAGGGCGGGACATTCTTCCTTCGCTTCAATTGGCGAACATGAAACCCGCCTTTCAATCATTGATCAGCATTCACTCTCCCAGGCTTCAGTTCACCCTGTAATGATTCTGTAATGGTTTTTTGTGCATTTTAGTGCAATTTCACGCATTTAACATGTTCAAAGGAACATTCTTCAGCGGATGTGACGATTCTTGGTAAATCTTTGATTTCCAGAAACTTAAGCCACTTTTACCTGCGTGCGCCCGCCAGGAATCGAACCTGGATATGCGGCTTCGGAGACCACCATTCTATCCGTTGAAATACGGGCGCGTCGCGGAAGCAACTTCATCGCATGAACCGACTCACTAGGCAAGTGCGGAATTCATTTCACATCACGCCAAAGCCAGCGGAGTGCATCAGGAAGAGCTGGGGCCATGCCTTTACTACCGTGGAAACATTGCGTCCAATCCATGCGGAAATCATAGTTCATGTACTTAAAGCTGGCCTCCATCATGCGATTAGCCAAAGGCCAATTACCGAACTTATTGTCCAAATCATTGACGCCATCCAAAAGGTAAACACGGATAGGCTTCCGTTCCGTTACGCGCAGAAGATAAGGGTAGGCATTTCCACCATGAATGTCGACAAATGTGCCGACCCAGCTGAGCACTTTGTGGAACTGATCTGGGCGCTCCCAGGCCGCTGTAAAGGCACAAATACCGCCTGACGACCCACCCGCGATAGCTCTTGACTCTGGCTCTGGGCGGAATTTAACCCCAAAGCGCTCCTGCACTTCAGGCAGAATCTCCTCCAAAAGAAACGTCACATAGAGGCTCCCAAGACTATCATACTCCAAGCTACGATTAGCCGCTTTCTCACCAGCCTTTTGTTTGAGTTTGCGTCCGGGATCGACAAAGACGCCAATTGTGACAGGCATCTGCTTTTGATGAATGAGATTGTCAAAGACGACACTGGCACGCATCGGCCCCTTTGGATCTGCATGGCGGCTACCATCCTGCCACACCATCAGGCAGGCCTCAGCATCTGGCTTGTACTGCTCAGGAATATAAACAGTCACCTCACGCACAGTCTCTGGAAAGAGACGACTCTCTCTCCACTCAAACTTCAGCAACTTCCCCACAGGCACACCTTTCTGAGGATCACTATCAGCGGTATAGGTGTAGTTTTCGATATGCACACTACCCGCCACACGCGCTGCCCCATCTACCATAATGTGGTAGGAAAAGTCCGTGAAATTAGGGAAAGTCTGCACCAATACCTGCAACCCATCATCTCCAAGAGAAGTCATGGCGCCAATCGCCGTTCCATCACCTCTAACAACTTGAGCAGGCTTCATATCCATCACTGCCCAAGCCACGGTCTGACCTTCGATCCGAGTGCCCGGCTTTCCTTGAAGCAGGCTTTGCTTTCCAAAAAGCCGCAGGACTTGATCATGCAATTCCTGGACTTTTAGTCCATCAGGAACCTTATCCAGAGCCGCTTTCAGTGCCACGGGAGATAACGTTGGCACCTTCTGGGTTTGAGCTAGGCCTACAGAAGCCGAAAGAAGGAGGAGAATGAGAAAGCGCATGGATAGGCGCACTCAAACGAAGACTGACACCTGAGCCTTCCATCAATTTACAAAGAAGCCGTCAGCGGCTTCTTGAAGACTGCTGCGGTAGTCTGCATTGCATTGGATTGGATATCTTCAACCATTCGGCGAACGTGCGGCCAACGCATACGGTCCTTCATGATAGCGACACTCCGCTGATAAGAACCCCATTGCAGCACTTCAATGTTCACGTGGCGCACCCCCCAATCATTCATCTGTTTGCGAGATGGTTTATAGATATCAATCGTTCCCGTGCCAACAAGAGCACTACCATAGTCATCAACGACATAGGTGACGTCGGGTTGACTGGTAATGCGGAACAAAGTGCCGACAGGATAACGCGACCAATCTGCCGCAGCACTACGAACGTTCCCAAATCTAAGCGTTGACCCAATGGCGTTTTTCGAACCATACACAATGTGATCAGCTTCATCGTGACAATAAGCTGTCGTCCGCACCACCATTTGACGCCCTTGCTCTAGAGAGGCCGTCAGCATCGGAGGATGAGGGGCTTTCATGACAAAAGCGTATTGCCGCATCTGCTCTGGCCGAAATGGAACACCCGCCGCTAAAGCTTGACGCACAACGTATTGAACTCCCGGTTGCAATGGTTTTCCGACTGTATGAGTCACTTGTTTTGTTGACCCAAAATCAAGCGGTAGACTGCATGAACTCATCATGAAGATCGCCAACAACGCGAAAAAGCCGCAAACCGGAGGATATGAAGTACTCATGTATTTTTTATGTTTATTTATAATTTACTGATAATTTTATAAATAATCAATTATAAAAATAATAAATAAATAGATTTTTAATACCTGTCAATGGTTGACCACTGAAAATTAAGACGATTTTGAAAAAACGAGATAAATTGTAGCCGGTCATACTGCGATCAAATGATGAACCAGCGGCCATTGAGCAAAATAACGAAGAATTGTTCGCTAGCATGGCTATCAAGGCATTCTCGACAGCTGAAAAGCTAAGCCACCCTCAAAGTTGCCCATTTCACCTTCTGGGTCACGGCTGTGCGTTAAGCCTTCACTAAGCTACAGATGCGCTCAGGTTTGCTCATGGGCTTGAACTGCCTTTTCTCCAATCTTGATAACACTAGGTATAAAAAATGGGCCGACGTGCAGGTCGGCCCATTTCACAAACTAACTCTAGGAATAGAGCCGACAACTCATTTATGGACTTACAGGCTTTGCGCCTTCTTTAAAGCAGTAGAGATGGGTGTGAGTGGTAATGTAAATGCAACCATTCGCGGCAACCACGCTGCTCAGCAGAGGTGATGGAAACTCGATGGTTTTGATCTCCTTGAGCTCTTTACCTTCGGCAAGGATGAAAAGCTCACCTTCTTCATTACCGATCCAGACTTTACCGTCAGCCACGAGTGGGCTGGCCCAGATGTGGCCCTTGGTATCAAACTTCCAGTATTCTTTGCCTGTTTTAGCATCCAAGCAGAAAACGCGACCGGTGTAGTCAGCGGTATAAACGAGGCCGTCTTTCAATGCTGGCGTGGAGATCGAGCGCTCAATGCCTTTGAACGTCCAGACTGCTTTTCCGGAAAGATCACCGGTTTGTTTTGGATCAATGCAGCTCAGCATCCCAACGCCTTCACCATGCTCTGGATCTTGTCCGATGTTTACATAAACGAGGCCGTCATGATAGACAGTGGTGCCAATGATTTCACTCGGACCGTCGTATTCGACATACTTGATCGGCTCACCCGCTGGATTCTTGCGATATTCAGGTGGGTTAGCATCATAACGCCAGAATTCTTTTAGAATATCAAAGTCATCCTTCTTCTCGGTCGCCGTATCCATGGAGTAAACCCAGCCGTCGCCAGCACCAAAGATGATCTGTTTTTTACCATCGATCTCAGCTAGCGTTGGGCTGGACCAAGAGCAGTGCAGAACGCGCTCTGAGGCCACATGGTCCATTTCTCCCATGAGAGTACCATCTTCTGCATTCAACATGATGAAGCTAGGAGCCTGGGGTGCTGGGATATTCGTGTGAGTCCAGTCTACACCATTGCAAGTCGGGGCAAAGAGTTTGCCATCCACAATCAGTGGATAACCCGCAGTCGCGTTGTGCTGGAAGACACCCAGCTCTTTATACATGTCGTAGACCCAAAGGATATCTGCGTCCGTCTTGCCTGGTTCGACAGGAACAGGCTTACCATCCTTGTCTGGGGCTGCCACAAAAGAGGCCTCATCTTGCATTCCTTGATTGCCATTGGACATACCATTGACGTCCATACAGATGATCTGACAGCGATTCCCGGGCACATAGGCTTTGTCACCGACGATGGTCGGGCTAGCACAAACGCCAAGATATTCCCAGTCGTTCACTTTGCCAGAACCCATCTTCGGTGAGACCATCTGCCATTTGAACTGGCCTGTATACTCATCAAACACCATCACGATCCCGCGGTCGCCGATGTGCTTATCATTGCGTGGGGATTCGTTATTGGTGCCGACATATACCTGACCACTGGCGATCATAGGTGTGCCGTAGGTCTGTGAGCCGAGTTTGGCCACCCATAGACAGTTCTTCGTGGTGCTCATGTCCACATCTTCAGCGCCAGGACCTTTATTGGCTTCTTCAGCATCAGGACGCAGGCGGCCTGCAATCTTTGGTGCTGCTTTCGGACCGAATTTCTTGCCGGGCTCAATGTCGATCGGCAGTCCCTTTTCAGCGGACACCATGTTACGGCTTTGGCCGCCGCCCCATTGGGACAGATCGGCAGCATGAAGAGAAGCGGCAGAAAGAACCGCAAGGAGGAGGGGTGTTTGGGGCTTCATTTGAAAAAAGAGGCAGCGTAAAATTACTTGTTCTCGGTGATGCTGAGGTTGTCTAAAAAGACGCGTTTTTGATTCATCGGCGTGAAACCGAAGATACCCGGGCTGCCCTGAGTATGAGCTTTGGCGACCTTGGCCTCGACGGTCCAAGCTTCCGGCTCTGGCTGGGATTTATCCCAGACCTTCCCCTTCACCACACCACTTCCATCAGCATTGACATCGACTCGTGTTTTCAGTGTATACCAGGTATTCGCACTGACTTTAAAGACAACCGCCTGTGCCAAGCGCTCCAGATTAGAGCTAATCTCGATCTTATTGGCATTGCCACGCAGACAAATCAGATAGCGCTGATTGATGAGCCCCAGATCAGCCTTGGAGCGTGCATTTCCATCCGTCATGACGTCAGCCTGCATCGTGTAATTTGAAAGGGTGGACGGAGCTACAAACACCGTGCCACGCTGAAACAACAGGCGGTCAAAACTTTTACCAAAGACTTTGTTACCGTCTTTTTCCATGACTTGGAATTTGAATCGGGCACCGATCCAAGGAAGTGGCGGATAGGCAAACTTGTAAGCTGGGTTAGCCGGATCAGCGGGGAACTCTTCACTCAGGTTGTAGCCTTCGAAGTCTTCAGTGATTGGCAATCCTTTCAGACCACGTCCACGGATCGTGCCAAAGGTACCATCTGGTGCAGTGGCTTTCCAGGCACCCGCACTGATTTTGGCATCTGCGGCGACGACAAGCTCACCCGCTTCATTAAAGCTGGCATCCATCGTGGCCTTCACCTTAGCCGTTGGCGGGATAAAGCTTTCCCACTTCACGCCTTCGACCTTATCACTCACAACCATACCATTGGCATCCACACTACGAATGCGGAAAGCCTGCTTGTTGCCGCGCATAATCACGGTTTCAGCGGGGATGATTTGCAGAGCCACCGCTTTGCCAGCAGCCGGCACTTCCAAGACAGGAGCCGCGTCGGTTTTGATGCCACTGTTCGGAATCGGGAAGCTGTAGAACTTCTCGGTTGTCGTCACATAAAGCACACCATTGCAGACAGTCGGTGCACCCAGGCATTGACCCTCAAGTTTGATTTCTTGGACGATTTCACCATCTTTGTCACCTGGTTTCACCACCACCAGCTTTCCTTCCATCATCGGGCAATAGAGCAGTCCATCGACATACAAAGGGGAGGAATGCAGGTTCGCATTGCTGAGTTTTTTCTTCCACAGATCAGCGCCTGTATTGGCATCAATCGCATAGAGTTCACCACCGTCCGTGAGTTGATACAGCGTGTCACCGACGAGAACAGGCGAGCTGCTTGTAGCACCGATTGGATTGCGCCAAGCCTCAACGCTGGCCTCCAGTATTGTCGTCTCTGCGCCTGGAGCCGTGGTGACGAGTTTCTCCGGCAATTTGATGGCTGTCATACGCCCCTTCTCCGAGCTATCCACATTTTCATCGCCATGAATGGCAATGACCTTACCTTTATGAAGAACCACACTTGGATTCATGCCGTTTTTGCAAAGTGGCATCCTCCAGTAAGGCTTACCGCTGCGGGCATTCACGCAGACAAGATTCCCACAACCTGTAGTGAAGTAGATCACTCGTTTACCATCGCGTGTTTCCAGAACCGGTGTCGAAAAAGAACTGTCCACAGGTGGGCTCACTCCAGGCAGGGACCACCAGACGAGTTCACCGGTTTTTTTATCGAAGCCATAAACGCGATCTGCAGCAGGACCATCAGCACCCCAATTAGAGAAGATGAAGTGAACGATCACGAGGTCTCCCTCGATCACCGGGCTGCCCACGCGTGAGTTCGGGAAAGTCATGCGTCCGAGATCTTCCATCATCGGCATTTCAAAGACCTTTTTCCCATCCAACTCATAGCAAACAAAGCGACCCGCATTGCTCACTAAATAAATACGCTTCGTTTCTGGATCCACGGTTGGTGATCCGATCGAATAGCGATTGTAGATAGAGTCTGAAAGGTAATCTGCGATCTCCACTTCCCAGAGCTTGGCCCCCGTCTTGGCATCCAGAACCGTTAAGATCTCAATCAGATCCGTCGTCTCACCGCGATATCCCCAGAGAACGATCTTGCCATCCACCACGACAGGAGTGCCGCGGCTCCGGGCATTGTAAGTCCAAGCCGGCGCTTCTGCCAACTTTCCAGCAGCAGTGTAATGCTCTAAGCTGACACCGTTTTGCAAAGGCCCGCGCCAACTGGTCCAGTCATTGGCTTGAAGAGAGTGGCTACCAGCAAAAAGCGCGAGCGCCATTCCTGCGGCACTGCGCATAGTGATAAAAGATTCCATGAATTAAAAGATAGGTCGAGGGGTGGGATTGAACGTCCTTGCAGCTGTGAACTTCTTCAATAACTTTTTCAGGCTATTCTTGTGTCCCGAAGTGCACGAAGCGCATCAAGCGTATGAATGAGTGAAACGAAGGCCCAGACCGACATCTTTCCTCTTGCAAGCACTCTTCAACTGAATCATTCCAAGCCCTAGTTATTGCACTTACTCACATGAACACTCACTTTCACACAGCCCTGTCAAGACGCTTTCTTCTAAAATTATTAGATTTTTAAGCCAAATTTGCGTGTCGAAAATGATAAAGTCACCTGTTTTTGCAAAATATAGGCCTGCGAGTTGACTCGGACGACAAAACTTTTTAGTCTATGCATGCCCTACCGAGCGGTTTCTCGGAAAGGCCGCGATGTTGCAGCTCCTTGAGCTTCTAACTTTCGTGCCAAGGTCCTCACTGTTGTTGGTTGCTGGATCCCAAAGAACCCTCTGGCTGAATAAGTCAGAGGGTTTCTTATTTTAACACCTCTTAGGCAAGCATTGGCGGATGCATCTCAAAGCGTGGGATCTTCACACAAACAGGCTGACCCGTTTGAGTCGTGCCAAAAAATGTCCCCGTCGCCGTACTCTCCGCCTTGATCACATGGTAACTGTTGTAGCTGAAGGTCTGACCCGGTTCTAACTTCGGAAATTGCCCAACAACACCATCACCTTCCACCACGAGCGTATCGCCATCCGTATCTCGGACGATCCATTTGCGGCCAAAGATACTGACCGTCTGGTCTGATCCATTGAAGATCGAAACATGATACACAAATGGATGCGGGCGATCAGGCGGCGCAGGCCGCGTCGGATCATAAGCAATATCATCAACACGGGCAGTCAGTCCGGTTAAATGCTCAAAAGTAACGTTCATAGCCATACCATAAACTCATTCGCAAAGGACAACAACCAAAGTTCCATGGCCGTCTAGTGAGCAACGCCACTTGTTTAAAGTGGCGGACAGAGAGGGATTCGAACCCTCGGAACATTTTACTGTTCACACGCTTTCCAGGCGAGCCCGATCGACCACTCTGGCATCTGTCCGTTTCCGCTGCTCGGGTGAGTAAGCGGGCGAGATACTGCCGTCGTCTCGGCATGACCGCAAGTTGATTTTAAACAGAGTTGCAAAGAGATAGCCGATTGGACGTTTACCGCCTACTCCATGACATCTTTCCAAACTTTCCTTTGCCTCCCTGCCCTTCTCATCACCCTAAGTCTTCATGGGCAGTCCAAGCCCCAATCCGCAGTGTCTAAACGCGAGGTCAACCCCGTTTTAAAAGCCATTGAAGATCAGCCTGGACTGCCTCGGGTTCTCATCATCGGTGATTCCATCTCCATGGGTTACACGCTGCCAGTTCGCCGCGCATTAGAAAGTCAAGCCAACGTTCACCGCATCCCCCAAAACGGTGGCCCAACTTCGAATGGCCTCAAAAATATCGAAAAATGGCTCGGCACTGGCAAGTGGGAAGTCATCCATTTCAATTGGGGCATTCACGATCTGAAGTTCTTGCCCGACGGTAAACGCCAAGTCGAAGCAGCCGATTACGAAGCCAACCTACGCACGCTCATAGCACGCATGAAGAAAAGCGGAGCCAAACTTATCTGGGCGACGACCACCCCGATTCCTGAAGGCGAGCTCGTTCCATCGCGTCGATTCGGAAAAGTCGCTGACTACAATGCCATCGCTGCCCGTGTCATGATGGAAAATGACATCATCATCAATGACCTCAATGCCTGGATCACTTCCAAATTAGCCGAGATGCAAAAGCCTCATGACGTTCATTACCTCGACAGCGGCTCGGACTACCTCGGCCAAAAAGTCGCCGCAGAAATCCATCGGGCCTTGGCCACACCCACACGTTAAGCCCCGCCCACGGGAGATAGAAAAGAGCAAGCTAGGGAGAAGAACCGTTCATTGCAGCTCGTTGTCTGCGTGCCACTTTGACCTGAATGAACATTGCCCTCCGTCCCGCCACCCTGGAAGTCCTCCACGCTTTTCGCCAACGCCGGCAAAAATTGCTGGCCTGCCGTGCTGCCTTGGCTCTTGGCACCGTGGCCTTGATGGCCTTTATCGTGATTGCCCTCTTGGATCGCGCCCGGCTCATGCCAGAGCCTCTGCGTCCTTGGCTTACCTTGGCCGCTTATACGGGGGCCGCCATCCTCGCTTGGCGGGTCGCCTGGCGCTTGATGGCAGAGGCCCGCGAGCCCATTGGCGCAGCCAGATTGCTTGAAACCGCCGTGCCAGCCATGCGCGAACGCCTCCTGGCAGCGGTCGAATTGGCAGAAGGTCATGGCACCGAATCCGCCGAGTTCCGCGAGCGCTTGCAAGACGACGTCGCCGCTGAGATCCAGACCATTTCTCTCTCCGCCGCCCTGCCCCTTCGCTCCATCAAAGCTTGGGCTTTGGGATTTGTTGGCACTTGTCTTCTGACCATAGCGCTGGCTTTCATCCCACAGCTTCATCTGCCCGGCTTCCTAGCTCGTGCAGCTCTTCCTTTCGCTAACTTCGCACGTCCTGCCAAGGTCCAGATCGTCATTGTCGCCCCCACACCCCCAGACACCTTGGTGCCCTTTGCTTCAGAGCTAGAAGTCGTCGTGGACATCATCGGCCCACGCCCAGATCGCGTACAGATCGAGTCCCAGTCCGGCGCTGCCAAATCACGCCTCTCTGAGATGCGCTTATCCAGTGGCAGTCAATTTCAGAGCCTACTGGCCATTGGTCAGGCTGATCTCCGCTACCGCATCCTCGCCGCAGATGCCATCACCCCCTGGTTCATCCTCAGTGCCCGCGCTCGTCCACGCATCCTTGAGTTTGCCCAGACCCTCGTTCCGCCCGCCTACAGTGGCTTGCCGGAAACACAGGCCAAGAGTGACCAGGGCGACCTCGAGGCCTTAGAAGGCAGCACGGTCAAACTTACCCTCAAACCCAACCAAAAGATCGCCAAAGCCGCACTGCTCATCAATCCTGATCACTCCGATCATCCAGAGGCCGTTCCCGCAGAAATCACCACAGACGGCAGCGTAGTGACCACCCTGAACGTGAAGCCCGAGATCGAGTCCTGGCAGATCGCACTCACCGCAGCGGAGACAGGCTTCAACAATGACGAATCCACCCCATGGCAGGTCATCACCATTCCCGACCTACCGCCTGTGGTTGAACTCACGGAGCCCTTGGAGCAATTGGAACTCCTCGCCGATGAAGCCATCCGCCTCAGCGGTTTCGCCAGCGATGACGTCGGTCTGTTAAAGGTCGAAATGGGCCATGCCCTGAATGCCGGCACTTTCACCTACCGCGAGCTCTCAGGCAAGACCGGCAAAGAAGCCCCCATCCAAACCCTACTGCCACTTGCTCCCCTACAGGTCAAGCCGGGCGACACCGTCATGATCAAGCTCGTGGCTACCGATTTAAAAAATCAGCGCACGGAGACCCAACCCATCCGCGTCATCATCCTGGAGCAGACCGTCAGCCCAGAGCAGCGCCAGTGGGCCGCCCAGACCCGACGCTTTGCCGCCCAGGCTGAATCCCTTTCCGATGCGACCAAGGACATGCGCAAAGCCATCGAGCAAGTCCGCAAAACCGAAAAGAACGCCACCAAAACACCACAAACTGAGCAAGACGCCAAGAGCGCTCTGGTGCGCGCCAAGACCGACTTGGAGAAAGTCACAGCCAAGGCTGATGACCTCTGGAAATCGCTGCAAGACAGCGCCCGCTCTGCCCCCACTCAGCTCGATGCCATGGAAACCCAGCTTCTCGGAGAGCGCCTCGCCCACATGCGCAGTGTCGCCTTAAAAGACATGAAGGAAGCCCTCACCAGCGACCTCGATCAAACAGAACCTCTCAAGAGAGACGCCAGTGAAGCGCAGTCCGATGCCGACAGCATCGCCAGTGCCGCACGCGCCTTTGCCGCGGAAGACAATGCCCGCCTCGTCGCCCAGCAAGCTCAGCAACTCTCCCGTCAGGAAGCACTCCTCACAGACCAAGCCCTGCCTGCCAATCGCGATGCCGCCCAGCGCCCGAAATGGCAGGAGCAGCAACGCGCCTCCATGGCCGCGAACGATCATCTCCTGAAGGAAATGGAGACCCTGAAACCCCTGATCGATGGCCGGCAGCAAAACCAGATCAAAGACTTCCAAAAACAAATCACCGAAGCCCGCACAGATCTGGAAAGCAGCCTCGATAAGCCCGACCAAGCCAAAAGCCCCGAGCACCTCTACGGCGCCTCCAGTAACCTCCAGCAGCGTCTTGCCCGCGCCGCCGAGGCCGCACGTGGCATCGCCCAAGCAGCCACCACCAAGTCTAACCAACTCCGTGAGCAGATAGCCCGACAGGAGAACCCCGCCATCGTCGCTTTGCAAGAAGCCAAATCGGCGCTGAATCAGGCCATTTCCGAAGCCAAATCCAAAGACCCAAAAAAACGTGAACGCGAAGATAAAGAAGGCCTCAAAGCTCCCGAAAAAGCCGCCAAAGAACTCGCCTCCGCTGCCAAGCAACTGGAAGAGCAGGCCGCCCTGCGCGAGCAAAACGCCAGCACCAACGATCAGGTCACCTTGGACACCAACCGCGCCAGCCGCGCCGCCGACAAGCTCACCACAGAGGTCGCTTCCATGCAGACTCTCGAGGCCAAAACCGAGATGCAAAAAAAAGCCGAACAACTCAGCGATGCCATCCGCGCTCTTGAGGCCAATGCCTTGGCTCAGACAGCCGTCAAAGCCATCGAAGAAGCCGCCTTAAACAGCGACCCCAACCAAACCGCCACCCCCACCCAGCCAGCCGATCAGGCCCGCGCTGCTGCCGAAGCGCTGAAACAACTGCCCGAATCACTCCGGCGCATGAAGCAGCCTAACCAACAAACCGCCGCCAGCGCCCAGCTGGCCGCCGATCAGAGCCGCAACGCCGCTGAACAACTGCAACAGCTCGCCCAGCAATCCGCCACACAGGCACCGGGCCAGATCCTCAACCAAGAGCCCGCTCAGCAAGCGGTCAAACAAGCCCGTCAAAAAGTCGCTGAAGTCGCCGAACAAATCGCTGCGCAAACAGAGGCCGCCCGTCAATCCCTCGCGCAGCTCACCCCGCAGGTCAGCGACATGATGAAAGCCGTGGCCCAGGACCTCAAACAAACCCAGCAGCAGACCCAGGCCGCCGCCGCCGAAGCTAGCGCTGAGAAACCCGTCGCCGAGGTCGCCCAAAAAGCCGCCGCGCTGGAAACCGCCGCCGCTAAGAACACTGAGAAAATGGCCTCTCTGCAAGCAGCCCTCAGACAGGAAGCCAATGCCGCCGACCTGCAAAAAGATCAGCAGCGCCAGCTCTCCCGCACTGCCGATACCGCCCTCGCGCAGATGCAGCAGAAAGCCCCGGAGATCGCCCAAAACCTCAAGCAGGCCGCCCAGGCCCAGACCAGTCAGCCGCAGGCCCAGAACTTGCAGCAGGCCGCCAAGGCCCAGCAGCAAACCGCCGAAGCCCTGGACCAACTCGCCAAAAACATGGCCAAAGCCGAACAAGGCCTGGAACTCACCGAGCAGGAACTCGCCGATGCCCAGAAAATGGAGCAAGACCTCGGCGTCAAAGAACCCCTGGATGAAGCCTACGAGCGCGCCCAGCAGCTCGCTCAAATGGCCCAGGATGCCCAGCAGGACCCCGGCAAAGTGTTAGCCGAACTGGAAAAGGAACTGCCCAAAAATCCCTCCATGCAAAAAGCCCTGGCCGAGATCTCCAAACAGACCGCCCAGAGCAGTGAGCAGGCCGTCACCGCCGAGGCCCAGCAACCCAGCAACATCGGCATGGCTGCTGATAAAGCCGCCAACGACCTCGCCCGCGTTGCCCGCCATCAGCAGCGCTTGGGTCAGGAAGAAGCCGCCCAGCAGACAGCTCAGGCCAGCAACCAGCTCCAGCAGCAGGCCCAAGCCGCCAAAGGTCAACCAAGCCAAGCTCAAAAACCCGTCGGCAATGAAGCCCAAGCCGCTGCTGCTCAGGCCGCCAAAGCTGCCGAAGCCACCGCCGCTGCCACCCCACCCGTCATGAGCGCCCATCCCCTGGCCCAAGTTCAGGCCGCCATGCTCGCTCAGGCACTCGACCAACTCGATGCCACCCTGCATCCTCAGCAGGGCAATCAACCCCAGCAAGGCGGCCAACAGCAGCAGCAACAGCAAGCTCAACAAGGCCAACAGTCTGCCCAAAAAAGCCTCGATCAAGCCCAGCAGAGCCAGCAACAGCAAATGGCCGATCAGCGCAATCAAGGCCAAACCCCCGGCTCCCAGCAGCCCGGCCAGCAACAGATGGCTCAGAATCAGCCCAAGCCCGGCCAACCCTCCCAACCTCAAGGCAGCGCCCAGACCGAAGGCGGAGATTTAAAAGCCCTGCTGAAAGACGGCGTGCTCGGAGCTGAAATGATCCTCGTCAACGGCGACTGGGGCCACCTGCCCAGCAAAATGGCCGAAGACCTCAGCGAAGCCACCCGCACCGAAGCCGCCCCCGAATACCGCGCCGCCATCGAAAGCTACTACAAAGCCATCGCCACCAAGGCGAAGAAGTGAAGGGTGAAATGGGAGCCGTTTGCGGTCGTTGGCAGTGGTTGACGATGGTTTGCCGTTGTTTCAAGCAGGGGCCTGTTCATCCTTCGCAGTCTTGCTACGGAGCACGGAATGAAGGACACGTCTGACCTCTGAAGCGCAGCGGCCAATCAGGGCTTCTTGGCCAGACTGAGGATCTGGTAGTTCTTGGCATAGGTGCCAAGAGCTTCGGTGGCGGCTTCTTTGGTCACGGCATCGCTTTCAGCCACGATGATGAGCTTTTGCTGATCCGCATTATCGCCAGCTTTCACATCGACGCTAATGATGCCGGGGAGCTTTTGCGTCAGCGCCCCCGTGATGTGGGCTTTGCAAGAAGCGCACACGACACCGGTGATCCGGCCTTCATAGGTCGTGGCTTTCTTTTCATCAGCGGCCTGGAGGCTGACGGATAACAACAGACTAAGAGTGAGAAGCAGATTTTTCATAGCGATCTTGAGGTTGGTGCAGGTACACTGACATCAAAACGCCGAGATGTGGATTTGTCCAGCATCTCGGCGTGCGAATCATTAACTTGAGAACTTATTTCTCGGTGGCTTCGCCAGCGGACTTCCAGCCAGAGATGCCAGCAGCCAGGTGCTTGACGTTGGTGTAACCAAGTTCAGCGGCCTTTTTAGCAGCGGACTTGTAAGCATTGCAACCTGGGCCACCGCAATAGGCGACCACGAGGGCAGCTTTGTCAGCAGGCAGGGCGGCAGCCAGTTCGGCACCTTTGGCTTCGAAGTCGATGGCGCTTGGCACGTGACCAGCAGCAAAGGAGTCAGAACCATTGACGTCGATGACGGTCACTTTCTTCTCAGCGATGGCGACCTTGAGGTCAGCGATGCTGATGTCTGGGAACTCGGCAGCCATGGCGGAGGCAGCAACGAGGGAGAGTGCAAGAGCGAGGAGTTTCTTCATGGGTGGTGGTATTCGTTAGGGTTGGTTTAGTTTTGGGCCGTTCATCTGTGTCAGGTGAAGTGGGCAGCAATCAGACGCACAATCTCAGCTTTTATTCCGAGGAAGTACGGTTGATTGGATGTCATTACGCGAAGCAGCGTTGAATCGTGCATAAAAAAAGCACAAAACGCGTCAGGCTGCGCGGCGATCCAGAGAAGCTGGCGATGCTGTTTTCACTCAGAAAGCCTGATTCTGGCACTAAGGCGGGGGTGAATCTGGGCTGATGCGGGCTTTTCAGAAAAAAACCTGAAGGACTGAATGGCGATGGAGATCAGCGCCACCAGCTTGGCAGGTCGCTGAGCGTGCTCTTGAGGATGCCACGGATGGCACGCTTTTCATCGGGTGGAATGTGGGCGTAGGCGAGGCTGGGATTCTGATCGCGCAGTCCTTCAGCCATCTTGTAATAAACACGCGCTTTGAGCTCGGGCGTGAGCTGTTGCCAGGACTGGGTGTAGAGCATGTAGCTGGCGCGGTATTTAAAGAGGTGGGTTTTGAGATCGAAGTCTTTGAGTGAAGCTCCGTTGCTGAGGGGCTTTTTGTTACGCTGGAAGTCCCGAATGAAAGTGGGATCGCCGTCGATGCCCTGTCTGGGCAGCTTGGCTTCGTCAGCAAACAGGATGTAGCGCGCCAGTTCGTCAGCGAGCTTTTCGATCTCAACCTTGAGGTTGGGGGACTGTTCCGCCTTGAGCTGACGCATGAGATAGACGCCATGAAACACGCGGTTTTCAAAGCCAAGCTGATGCTCATGGACGAGGTGCGGGAGGATGTCGCTAGTGGACAGCAAGTGGGTGTCGATGTCCCACATCTTGCCGGCTTCGACGCTGACTTTTTGCAGACCCTTGCTGGAGCGGGTGACGCCCATGAGATTGGCGTGGGTGTCTTTTAGGTGATGATCCCCTGTTAAGAGCCAGCCTCCGAAACGATTCTCTAGGGGGATTTGGTGGCCTTGTTCATCGCGACGGTAGGTCTCTAAACTGGCACCACTGAGCATGGGCAAAATAGACTCGGCAATGAGGCCGGGAACGCGGCGCGTGGCATTGCCAGCATGACAATTAAAACACTTCTCTGAGCGGCCGATGAGAGGTGTGGGACCACCGGGGCGGAGCCGATCAAAGATGTAGAAGATGGCGGCATGAGTGGGGTCCATGCTGATGACCTCGACCTTTCCCCCGGCGACATAGCCAAGATAAGTGTCCTCATTGAAGTAGAGAGCGCGCGGGTTCCGAGGATTGATGATCTCACTCTGCAACGAGGTGGCGGAGAAGAGCTGGAGCTGGGAGGAGACGGGAATGTCTAAAGCTTTGAGGATGCTGGTGAGGAAGGCTTTGTCGTCGCTGGTATCAAAGATTACCTCCCCTGCGTTGACTTTGGCAAGCAGGGCCGTGAAGCGATCCGTTGGTTGATGCTCGAGGTAGAGGTGCGGGGCTGATTTGAACTCGATCACGGCTTCTTTCGCGATCTCTGCCACGGTGATGAGCGGCAGACAAAGGAAGAACAGAAGACGACTAAGGCACATGCAATCCATACGATGCTGAAGCTGAAAATGTTCGAGCCTTTTGGCAATAAAAAAGGCCGCCTTTGCTGGCGGCCTTTCGTGAGGAAGGGTTTCCGAAGATTACATCTGCTTGCAGAACTCTTCAAAGCGGTCCATGCCGTCGTTGATGACGTCGAGGCCGGTGGCGTAGCTGAAGCGCAGGGTGTATTCAGAACCGAATGCGACGCCTGGAACAGCTGCGACCTTACCTTTGGCGAGGAGTTTCTCGCAGAAGGCGAGGGACTTCATGCCGAGTTCTTCGATATTGACCAGGAAGTAGAAGGCACCCATGGGCTCCATGACTTTCAGACCTTTGATGGCCTGGAGGCGGCTGAGCATGTATTGACGGCGAACGTCGAACTCGTCACGCATGTCAGCGACGATCTGCTGATCACCCTTGAGCGCAGCGATGGCACCATATTGAGCAAAGGTGGTCGGATTGCTGGTGGTATGGCTCTGGATCGTGTCGATAGCGTCAGCGATCTTCTTCGGAGCTGCGGTGTAACCGAGGCGCCAGCCGGTCATGGCGTAGGCTTTGGAGAAACCATTGACGGTGATGGTGTGGTCGAAGATGTCCTTGCTGATGCTGGCGATGGACACGTGCTTCTCTTCACCATAGACGAGTTTTTCATAAATCTCGTCCGAGAGGATGAGGATGTCTTCAGCAGCAGCGATCTCACCGATGGCCTTCAGCTCGTCGCGGCTGTAGACGGCACCGGTCGGATTGCCGGGCGTGTTGATGATGATCATCTTGGTCATTGGGGACATGGCGTCCTCAAATTCATCCGGGGTGATCTTCCAGCCGTTTTCAAATTTGGTCTCAACGATCACTGGAATACCGCCAACGAGCTTTACCATCTCAGGATAGCTGGTCCAGTAAGGCGCAGGGATGATGACTTCGTCACCGGGATTTACGCAGGCAGCGATAGCATTGTAGCAGCTATGCTTGGCACCGCAGTTCACGCTGATCTGGGAGGGGTCATATTGCAGGCCATTGTCAGCAAAGAGCTTGGCAGCGAGGGCTTCACGAAGTTCGATCAAACCGGCGCTTTCGGTGTAGCGAGTCTTGCCAGTGTTGAGGGCTTCGATAGCGGCAGCGGTGATGTGCTCTGGGGTATTGAAGTCGGGTTCACCGGCGCCGAAGCTCAGCACATCGACTCCCTGTTTTTTTAAGGCCTTGGCTTGGCTTGTGATAGCCAGAGTCATGGAGGGAGAAAGTTCTGCGATGTGGGTAGCGATGTAGTCCATAGATGAAAAAGGGCGGGCTGGAGGGTAGTGACAGGGATTCCCCTGAACGGGCTGGCTAAAAAGGAGCGGAGGGACCGTTTGTCAATGACTCGTCCAATTAAGCCTGCCGACCTTTGCTAAAAAGACCGTATCGAGGGCTCAAAATGTAGGCTAGTAGGAAAAATCCACCCAAAACAAGAATGATGGTGGCGCTCACGGACCAGCCCAGCGGATAACTGATGAAAAAGGCCAGCACCGAGCCAAAGGCCCCGATCAAGCCACCGCCCCAAAAGAGCGTGCGGGCATTGTCTGTTAGCAGATAAACCGTAGCGGCGGGAGCCACCAAGAGGCCAACACTGAGGATGCAGCCCACGGCTTGCAGCGATGAAATGAGCACTAAAATGGTGATGGCAAAGGTAGCGTAATTTAAAAAACGCACTGGCACTCCGAGACTGGCCGCGATGTTTGGCTCAAAAAGATAAATGAGCAGCGACCTCTGGAGTGCCGTCAGGGTAATCACTGCAATCAAGCTGATGCTGAAGGCGATCCATAGATCACTGTCCGCCATGCCGACAATGCTGCCGAAGAGCCATTCATCTAGTTTTTGACGGATATTCAACTGGGTCAAAATCAGGTACCCTCCCGCAAACGCCGTGGTGTAAAGAATGCCCATGGAGGTGTCCTGATCCAATCGTGAAGTGCGCGAAAGAAAGATCGAGCCAAGTCCCACAATAAGCGCGGCGAAAACAGCGCCAGCCAGCGCGCTCCAAGCCGTCAGTCCAACCATCAACACCGCCAGAGCTATGCCAGGCAAAAGGGCATGCGAGAGCGTTCCGATCTTCAGCGCCGACTTCCGCAAGACGACAAAGGCACTGACAAAACCATTCGAAAAACCGATCATTAAGCAGGCCAGCAGCGCCCGCTTAGCGATGGGCTCGGCGAGGAAATCGGTGAGGGTTGGAAAAGAGGTCATGCAATTAGATTCGGCTGTTGGCGATCATTGCCCATAGGCTTTGCCGATGTTTTCCGGCGTAAAGCAGGTGGCCACATCGCCAAAGACAACTTGGGAGCGTTTGATCAAAAGCACGTCATCAAAGAAACCAGTCACGGTCTGCAAATCATGATGACTGGCGATGAGTAGTCGCCCCTCGGCGGTGAGCTCACGGAACAAGCGGCTGAGGTTTTCTTGAGCCGGTTTATCCAGTCCTGTGAAAGGCTCATCCAGCAGCAAAACGTGGGCTTCCTGAGCCAAGGCGCGAGCAATGAAGGTGCGCTGCTGTTGACCACCGGACAGCGCATTGATCTGGCGATGCTGAAGGTCGAGCAGATCCATGGCCGTGAGCGCACGCTCAACGATCTCAGCATCGTGCTTGGAGTAAGTGCGCCACCAGCCGAGATTGGGGTAGCGGCCCATCTCAACCAGGCCACGCACCGTGATCGGGAAGTTCCAGTCCACATCACCACGCTGTGGCAGATAAGCGATTTCATGACTGCTACGCGTCAACGGCTGCCCGCGCCAGATGATGCTGCCACTATCCGCTTTCATGAGGCCTGCCAAGGTTTTCAAAAGCGTGCTTTTGCCGGCTCCGTTCGGTCCGATCAGAGCAATGCTGCGGCCGCATTCCGTTGCGAAGTCGATCCCGTCCAGCGCTAACACTTCACGATAACTCACCTTCAGATTCCGCACCTCCAAGCGATGTTGATCCGCATGGCAGCCCCCGCCACCCCAGCACACATGTTCTTTGGGAGTGGAATGAGGCATTACCAAATAAAGGTGAGAATTTCGTTCACAGCAGTCCCGCTAGACCAGCGTGTCTGACTGCGAAGCTCGTGGCCATCCGGCTCGATCTCCAGAGTTAGCGCCGTTTCAGGCGTTCCCTTGGCCCAGCTAGCCATCAGTTCCAGATCATCGCCAGCCTTGGAGATCTGCATTTGGATCTGGGTCTCGCTAGGAGACCCCGCTAGATCTACAGCAGCCAGCAGTTCCCTGCCCGCTTGTTTAAGACTGATCGAAGTGGGTCGATGGGCATAGCGGAGTCGGATCAGAGCTGGCACCGTCTCCACCTTGGCCACAGACGGTTCACTCACCTTTAGAAGAGAAGAGGGCACGTTTGCAGAACTACCCGTCAACTGCACCAGAGGAATGGCCAGTAGGCCAAAGGCTAAAGCGAGCAGAAAGATCTGGAGAGGAGGGAAACCGCGCATTAGTTGCAATAACTCGGTTATAAGCGCCCTGACGTCAACACGACCCTTGAATCTTCAACTCAAGGATGAAAACACCATGGATACCGTGACGACCATCAGCATTTACCGCCCAAGTCACGACCTCAGTTAACGATCAAAGAAGGAAGCTTCGTCACGGTCAGCCACTTTAAGATAACGATAATAGACCTCCAACATCAGTGTGCAGAGACATTGACGATAGACTGGATCAGGGGCATCCCCCCCGGGCCAGTTAGCACGACCTTTTTTAAAGCTGCCATCTGGAGCTTGAGCCGAGAGGATCTGCGGAAGGAATTGCTGATTGTAGAATTTCCAATCCTCACCCCCAGCCTGGAAGAAGGCCTGAGTGTAATAATACCAACAGTATGGATTGCAGTTTTTATTCCAGTCCAGAGGCTCTGCCTCGAGGAATTTGTGGAGAAATTCGATCGAATCTTTGATCGGCTTCGTTTTGCCCTTGGAAGCTGTCTGAAGAGCCAAGGTGCCGACACCTGTTAAACTCCATTGATTGTAGTGGGCATCACGGTTAGCAACTCCGAAGCCACCATCCTTGGATTGTTTCACGAGGATGTAATCCACCATCTTATCCATGGCGCTGTGCAATCCATCAATCTTCAATCCGCTGTTTTTCGCCGCTTTGAGCGCTTGGAATTGCCAGCCAGCCAGAGACAAATCCTCGCCTTTGCTGTCTTTGTTGTAGGCATAGGGTTTACCGGCGTCGATACCGCCATAGCTCCATGAACCGCGACCGTTCTGATTTTCAATGATCAGCTTCACGCCTTTGACAAAGGCATCCTTCATGCCAGGTAGCTCCTTGCTTCCGAGACGGGCCAAGGTGTACATTTCACCCAGCGCATAGGTTGCAATGCCGTGCGCGTAGGTGCTGCCGCCACTTTTGATCTCTTCTCCAATATAGCCGTATTCGTTTTTGTTTGAGAGTTCGATCAAAAAGTTAATTCCCTTCAAAACGGTATCTCCATAAAACGGAGACTCCGGTGTTTCGCAGCGGCCCAAATAGCAAAGAAGTGCCAGACCCGTCATGGCGGCCTTGTTAGGCCCAGGCCAGGAACCATCTGGGTTCTGTTTCTGTTTCAGCCATTCCAGAGAATTGGATACCACTCGCTCACACTCGGGACTACCGCCGGTTTCAGCCAGCTTCTTCAACCGTTCCTGCGGTGCACAACGGCTACGCATCGACGGTGGCAGGCTGACAAATCCCTGCATGGCTCCCATGCCCATACCG
>Ga0164294_10000775_pt1 | contig 30387 bp, 25 predicted proteins | sample GEODES005metaG_FD_111479 | JGI IMG/M metagenome (GOLD analysis project Ga0164294, IMG submission 111479) | Oligotrophic lake water microbial communities from Sparkling Lake, Wisconsin, USA - GEODES005 metaG | ecosystem: Environmental > Aquatic > Freshwater > Lake | place: USA: Sparkling Lake...
CGGAACTTGTCGGCCAGTGCGCCAGCGTCGAGGTCGGAGTAGTTGTCGTGTTCGTAACGGCGGACGGCGACCAGTGCGTCGACGACAGGATCGCCGAGGATCGTTCGCATTCGTTGTGAGCCATCCATTGCCGCGATGGCATCGGACTGGTTATCGGAAAGCTGAACCGCACCGGCGGCGCGGCGTTCGGACTCGGTGAGCGACTTTGGGTCGACGGTGATCTCTGGTGGTAGCGCCGTGTTGTTCTCGATGCCGTCCAGGGCCAGTCCGAGGATCGCGGCGGTGGCGAGATAGGGGTTTGCGGATGGATCGATGATCTTCACCTCGACATGTGCCCCCCGGGGATTGCCGTACGTCGCCGGCATGAAACGCACTGCGGCTTCTCGATTCTCGGTGCCCCAGCAGGCGTAGGCGCCGGCCCAGCTGCCGGGTTGCATCCGCAGTCCAGAGACGATCGAACCACACAGAACAAGCTGGGCGTCGGCCAGACCGGAGACGACGCCGGCGATCGCTGCGGCACCGTCCGCGGTGAGGCCGTGTGCGCCGGATCCTCCGGAGAGCAACGGCGTCTTATGTCGGCGCAGCGAGAAGTGTTGATGGGCGCCCGACCCGACGCTGTCGGCAAACGGCTTCGGCGACAGGCTCACCCGCATGCCGTACCGGCGGGCCGCTCTGCTGATCAGGATTCGGGACAGAATCAGCTGATCGGCCGCGGCGACCGGCGAACGGGGCGATAGCGAGATCTCGAACTGGTTCACACCGTATTCGGGATGGAACTGTTCTACGCCGACCCCCGCGCGCGCCATCGCGGCCATCGCGTCGCGGACGAAACCCTCATGCTCGAGCACGCCTGCCAGCCCGTACTGCGCCCACAGTTCCCCCGGTAACCGGTCGCCGGCCGGATCGACGAGCAGGAATTCGATTTCGTGGCCGATCCGCGCACTCAGACTGGCCTTCGCCAATCGCTGTTCGACCCGCCCCAACGTCCCCCGTGTGCACGCGGGTACCGAGTTGCCGTCCTGGTCGAAGAACCCCCCTGGCGCCCAGGCGAGTCCGTCGTCGATGACGCGCAATGCGTCGACGTCGATACGTACCCGTTGGTCACCAATCACACTGATGTCATCGGTGAAGGCGATACCTGCCTGGTCGATCGCGAAGCCGTGCCAGGTCGGACTCGCCCCCAGCCCGGGATCAGCGAACCTGGCAGCGCCGCCCGCCGGTATGGTCTTCGCTAACGTCAGGCCCGCCGGGTTGACGATGGTTCCGACGATGAGGCTGGTGCCGTCGGCAGTACGGGTCTTGCTCATTGTTCGGTCAGACGCGACTGGGCAACGTCAAGTGACACGCTTGCCCCATATCCAATGTGCGTAACATCCGGCCCATCCCGAGCCACATGGCACACGACATCGTCAGGTCGGCGAGGAGTTCATCGGAAAAGTGCTCTCGGCACCGCTCCCAGAACGCGTCGTCAGCACGCAGTGCGGTGTGCTCGGTGGCGAACCGATGTGCGAACTCGGCGGCGATGCGCTCCTGTTCGGTATACCCCGGCCAGCTACGCCACTGCAGCGCATGCGTGTAGAGGTCCTCATCCACGCCGGCTGCCGGACCATCGGCATCCCGGGTGTTCTGACACACCACACATTCGTTGTCGTAAGCCATCACGATCCGGGCGATCTCGCGCACCCGCATCGGCAACCGGTTGCGGTTGTACACCGCACCGCTGAACGCGGCCATCGCTTTCCCCAGCTCCGGGGACAGCGCTATCCAGCCCGCCACGTCGTCGTCTGCGAAATCTCCGATTCGGCTCATGAGGTGATGGTAACCGCGCAGCCCGCTACTGCCCCTCGGTGATGGTCGTTTCCGAATCGATGATTTGCATGGCATCGATCAGCGCACCCGCCTGATCCGGTTTGGCAGTGCCCAGTACGGACACGATCCAGGCCGTGCCGTTCGGGCTGGGAACGACGATGTTCCTCCGTTCCTGCAAGAAGTTGCCTGTTGCGGGGGCACAATCCTGGATGTCCTTGAAACCTTGGAAGCCGCCGATACTCACGTCGGCGACGACACCTTGGAAGGCGCAGTCGGTATTTGCTTTATTAGCCACTCCCGATGCCATGAAATTCGCTTGGTCGACACTGTCAGCGGAAATCAAACCGACGATAATCGTTGAGGCCTCAGGCGCTTCGTCGTAGTGGACCGCCGCTAAGTCAGCCTCGAATGTGTGAGCATTAAGAAGCGCAGAGTCACCGGACCAGCCGGGCAATTCGGGCAATGTGACGATCGGAGAGCCGGGCGGACCCGGTTGGGTCGCTGCGGCTGGTGCACTCGATGCAGACGCGGAGGAAGCAACCGACTCCCCCGACCCTGCCACCGAACTGCTCGACGCACTTTTCGACGCGGACCCGCAGCCTGCGAGCGTCGCGCTCAGCACCAAGGCCGCCACACCCGTTACGGGCACCAGCACAGTGGTGTTTCTCATCGCTGAAATCCTTCCCATAGACGCCGGAAATCCAATGGGATTCTGCACTACCGCCTGCTCCCAACTCACGGATTTGGGCGGAAATCCAGGTTTGTGGGGCTCGAACGGCGTTTCCGCTAGCCGGCGGCGTTGCCCGAACGTCCTTTGGTGAACTCGGCGAGCGCATCGGCGTTAGCCTGCGCCCCCATCATTTGGGCGAAGTAGGCGTCTTCACGGGCCCGAGCGGCGGCGACTTCCGCGCGATTCGGTTCCACCATCGTTTGCTTGACCGCCATGAGACTTGAAATCGGTTTAGCAGCGAGTACTTGGGCGTACCTGCCGGCATCCACCAGGAGCTCGTCAGGCTCGCATACCTTCCACACCAGACCCATCCGCAGGGCCTCGGCGGCGTCGACCCATTCGGACGACATCAAAAGCCAGGCCGCGTTCTGCCGACCGATCAGTTGGGGTAGCAGGTACGACGAGGCCGCCTCGGGTGCTACCCCAAGGCTGGTGAACGGACATTTCAGCCGCGCAGTGCTGGACATGAAGGCCAGATCGGCGAAACCCAGGATGGTCGCGCCGATGCCCAGACCTACACCGTTGACCGCGCAGATGAGCGGTTTGGGAAAAGCACCTAGCGCGTCGATCAGTCCGGGGAAGCCGTGCCTGCCCGGGGTGAAGTCGGGGTCGGTGATCCGGGCCTGCATCTCGGCGAGATCCTGTCCGGCGCTGAACGCTCGCCCGGCGCCGGTGATCATCACGACGGCGATCTCAGGGTCCTCGGCCGCAGCCGACAGCGCATCCGCAGTGGCGTCATAGAGCGCCTCGTTGAACGCATTGAGCGCACCCGGCCGGTTGAGGGTGATCGTGCGGACCTGGTTCTCGTCGGCGATAAGCAATGTCACGATGGTCAGCCTAGTCAGTCGACGATCGGCCTCAGGGTGTGTTTGGGTTGCTGTAGATGCGGGCGGGTGCGATCAGCACCACAGCGCGGCGCTGCTCAACCATCTCCCGGTCATACTCAGCCCAGTTGTCGTGGGTGCCGCCACATGCGGAGAACACCTGGCGCAGCAGCAGCCGCAATTGATCGGGATCGTCCAGCCAGTCCGCCGCATCGTCTAGGCCGATAATCTCGGCTCGCCCCTCGACGGTCGCCCACTGCCATCCGTCGCGGAACGTCACGGCCAGTTGCGGTCTCATCCGCAGATTGCTCAGCTTGACCTGTCCCAGAGTGACGAAACCCAGCACCGGCTGCCCCGTCGCCGGGTGGGCCAGTGCTCCAGCATTGACAAGCGATGCCTGGATGGTGTGGTCCGCGCGCAATGTCGAAACGACGGCTAACCCTTGATCCGCACGTGCAAGCGCGACGGCCTCATGAAGGGTGATCATGGTCGGAACGGGCTTGCGAACACGTACCGCCCGGTGGGCACGGTGTCGATGTTGACGTTGGCACCGAAGGCCGCGGTGCTGACGACCATCTTTCCGAGTCGATCCTGCAGATCGGCATCATCGGCGGCGCCGAAGAACGCGTGCAGGCTCTTGGCCGCTTCAATCGGGAACAGTTCCTCGACGATGGCCGACAGTGGCGGAGCATCTGCGGTCAGCGGGCGCACCACGTAGTTCTGCACATACCCGAAGGTCGACTGGGTAGCGATGGCCACCGGCGTGTGGTCGCGATGCCAGCGGGTGAGCCAGATCGATTCATCCATATCGGCCGGACGGCGAAGTAGCGCGATATTCGCCAGACCAGGCGCCCGCGCTCCGGGCTCAGACTGCGGAGGCGGCATCGGCACCGACTCAGTGACGAGATAGGCGGCCACCGTGTCGGCCTCCGTGCCGAGTATCGATAGGGCGGCGGTCATCTGCTCGCCGTAGTGCTGCTCGACCCACAGGCTCACCAGCGCCTGCACCGGCGGCTCCAAGGTGGTGAGGGTCATCAGCGACTCGCGCACGGGGGCGTCGCGCACGTTGATGATCAACCCGGGAAGTTGCAGCTCCAGCAGTGCGGTGGCCACCGGACCGCACAACCGATCGGACCACTCGTCGTCGGCGGTCTCGGCCCGCAGCGTCACGATGATTTTTTCCATCGCCGTCAACCTCCTAGCTCGGGTGAGTCGCGCAGCCAACGCGGTGTGATGAAGACACCCTCGGCCTCCACCGTGATGCCCTCGGCATCGGAGATATGACCGGAACAGTAGGTCTTCACGCCCTCGGTCCGGATTCGGATCGCTGCGCTGTGCAACGGTCCCAGCTTGGTCGGGCGGACATATCGCATGGTGATAGTGCCGGTGAAGCGCGGCTGGCGGTCAACACTGGCTGCCTCCCCGAGAATATGGTCGAGGATCAGGGCCGCCACCCCGCCGTGGACATGGCCCGGCGGGCCTTCATAGGCGGCACCGAGGTGGAAGTCGGCCGACACCCGTCCCGACTCATCGCGACGCGTGATCAAGGGCGGGGCGCATGCGTTGCGGATCCCGATCACGGCATTGCCCCATCCCATGCTCTCTCCTGAGGTGGTTACCCGAACGCCAAACGCGCCATCGAGTTGCCGCTCGCGCAGGCGCGCGACCGCGGCGTCGATATCCCGCGTCACCTCCGCCACCGTCTGCGCGTCGGCTTCGGTCCGGATGGTGGCATCGACGAGGGAGCGCACCGACTCGGCAAGGGGTTCGTAGATCCCGCGCAACCGCGCGATGTCCTCGCTCGACAGATCCTCGGTGGTGAACTCCAGCACCCTGGCACTAGAACACGTCACCGGTCGCGGTGTCTAATGCGGTCTGGCACTGCGGAAGATCTGGCACTGCGTAGAGTAAATGACCATGCCCGACAGTGCGGCCACAGGCGGGCCGGACTGGGTACGTCACGCAATCTGGTGGCACCTCTACCCGCTGGGATTCGTCGGCGCCTTCCCTGCCGCTACCCCACCCCCGCCTGACGAGCATCGCCTCAACCGGATCATCGACTGGCTCGACCATGCCGTCGAACTCGGCGCCTCCGGAATCGCACTGGGGCCGGTATTCGCCTCGCGCACCCACGGCTACGACACCACCGACCACTACCGGATCGACCCACGGTTGGGCGACGACGCCGATTTCGACCGGCTGACCGGCGAGGCGCACCGCCGAGGCCTGCGAGTGCTACTCGACGGGGTGTTCAACCACGTCGGTACCGATTTCACAAAGTACCGGCAGGCGGTCGAGAATCAGGATCCGGAAGCCGCAAGGTGGTTCGGCGGCCGGCCCGGACGCTTTCACACCTTCGAGGGACACGGCGAGCTGATCACCCTCAACCACACCAACCCTGCCATCGTTGATTACACCGTCGATGTCATGAACCACTGGCTGGGCCGCGGTGCCGACGGGTGGCGGCTGGATGCCGCCTATGCGGTGCCCGAGGCGTTCTGGGCGCAGGTGCTGCCCCGGGTGCGCCGGACCCATCCGCAGGCGTGGTTCGTCGCCGAGGTGATCCACGGCGACTACAGCGCATTCGTCGCTCGATCCGGTGTCGACTCGGTCACCCAGTACGAGCTGTGGAAGGCGATCTGGAGCAGCCTCAACGATGGCAATTTCCACGAGTTGGACTGGGCAATGCAGCGCCACAACGGATTCCTCGACCGGTTCGCCCCGCTGACATTCGTCGGAAACCACGATGTGACCCGCATCGCCAGCCAACTGCGGCAGTCCGAGCACCTCAGCCACGCCCTGGTCCTGCTGTTCACCGTCGGTGGGGTTCCGGCGATCTACGCCGGTGACGAGTTCGCCTACCAGGGCGTCAAAGAGGACCGCGCCGGAGGTGACGACGCGGTGCGGCCGGAGTTTCATCACCCGCCCACTGATCGTGACAGCACTGCTCTCGACGGCGCTGGTCTCGACAGCGCTGCGCGCGACACCCTGAACCTGCACCGATACCTGATCGGACTGCGCCGCCGGCACCCCTGGCTGTGCGAAGCCAGAACGTCGGCCCTGCGACTGGAGAACCGGTTCCTTGCCTACGAAACCCGCCACGGCGATGATGCCCTGATCGTCGCACTCAACCTCGATGACACCGCGATGGCGCTACCGGTCGCCGAGCTGACCGGCCGCCCGGCTCAGGTGGTAGCGGGCACCGGCGCTCCCCCGCAGGAGGTGCTCAGCCAGGTCTCGGTACCCCCGCAGGGCTGGTTGATACTCACACCGAGATGACGGTCGCAGGTACGGCACGCTGCGGATTTCCCCGGTCCCGGTGCCCGGACAGGCTACCCTCGGCGATGGTTGCAGTCCGTGCCACACGGCTGGTCGGACCGATGAGAGGAACGTGATGTCGGCACCGTCCGCGTCCGCAGAAAGCACGGCCCGCTTCGGTGGGCGCGCACCGAAGCGGGGCCTGCTGCGACGGCTCAGCATCCAATCCAAACTGCTGCTGATGCTGCTGACGATGAGCGTGCTGGCCACCGCTTTCGCCGGTGGGATCGGGTTCCAGTCCGGCCGCAGCTCGTTGCGAGAGTCATCGTTCGAGCGGCTTACCGCGACCCGGGAGGCCCAGTCCCGGGTACTCGAACTAGGGCTCGCCGACCTAATGAGCTCGTTGGTGATCTTCGCCGGCGGCGAGACGGCGAACGAGGCGCTCGCCTCATTCACCAAGAGTTTCGATCAACTCAGCAATGCGACGATCAACCCGGCCCAGACCGCGGCGATCGGCGACTACTACAACGCGAAGTTCGGAACCGACAAGATCAAAGAGGCCGACGGCAATCTCGACATCAACGCTCTGATCCCGACATCGAACGCCGCCAAGTATCTGCAGACCCACTACACCGTTCCGTTCACAGACCGCGCGCAAGCGGCGCGGTTCAATGACGCCAAGGACGGCAGCGCCTGGTCGGCGGCCAATGCCCGGTACAACAATTATTTTCGAGAGATCACCACCCGCATGGGGTTTCAGGACGCCTTCCTGATCGATGCTCGCGGGAATGTGGTCTATAGCGCCTACAAGGGTGTGGAGCTCGGGACCAATATCCTGACCGGTCCGTATCGCGGCGAGGGCAGGATGCCCGAACTGTTCCAAAAGGCGATGGCGACTAACGATATCGACTTCGCCGCGAGTACCGATTTCGCGGAGTATCTTCCCATCGGCGGACCGACGGCCTGGATGCTGACACCGATCGGGCCGCCGGGACGGGCGGCCGGCGTTCTGGTCTTGGAGTACCCCATCGGCCTCGTGAACAAACTCATGACTGCGGAAAGGCAATGGGAGCGCGCCGGGATGGGCCGGACCGGTGAGACCTACGTGGTTGGCGATGACGACCTGATGCGCTCCGATTCCCGGCTGTTTCTCCAGGACCGAGAGGCCTTTAAACGCGATGTCGTCGCGGCCGGAACCCCGCCGGAGGTGGCTGCTCGCGCGCTGAGCCAGGGAACCACCGTGCTTGTCCAGCCCGTGGGCACCGAGGCCACCGAAGCCGCACAGCGCGGGGAGACCGGGACGCTGATCGCCACCGACTACCTCGGGCACCGCGCCCTGCAGGCTTATGCCCCGCTGAATCTGAAGGGGCTGGACTGGGTCATCGTCGCGTCAATCGATTCCGACGAGGCCTTCGCCCCGGAACGCGACTTCGCCCAACGGCTGACCCGTTCGGCTGCGCTGATGATCTTCATCGCGTGTCTGGCCTCGATGATTTGGGCACGGCTATTCGTCCGGCCGATCAAAAGGCTTGAGGCAGGTGCGGCACAGATCGGCACCGGCGACTACAACGTCGTGATCCCGGTGGAATCGAAGGATGAATTCGGCGATCTGTCGGCGACGTTCAACGAGATGAGTCGCAACCTCGCACTCAAGGAGCAGCTACTCACCGAACAACGCAGGGAAAACGATCGCCTACTGCTGTCACTGATGCCCGAGTCGGTGGTGGAACGCTACCGCGACGGCGAAGAGGTGATCGCCGAAGAGCACCACGATGTCACTGTCATCTACGCCGATCTCGTCGGCCTCGATGAGATGTCCAACGAGCTTTCCGCCGATGAGTCCCTGGAGATCATCAACAAGCTGGCGCGCCAATTCGATGCCGCGGCGGACACCCACGGTATCGAACGTGTCCGGAGCACCCACAACGGATACCTGGCCAGTTGTGGATTGACCGTGCCGCGCCTGGACAATATCCACCGCACGGTCGATTTCGCCCTCGAGATGCAGCACATCGTCGACCGCTTCAATGTCGAAACCGGCCGCAGCATCCAATTGCGGGCCGGTATCGACACCGGAACCGTCACCAGCGGTCTGGTCGGTCGGGCGGGGTTGGTCTATGACCTGTGGGGTGGCGCGGTCCAACTCGCCTCGAAGATGAGGCGCGGCACCGCCACGCCCGGGATCTACGTCACCGAGGACGTCCACGACGCCACCCGCGATACCAAGCGCTATGAGTCCAGCGGAACGGTCACCGTCGGCGACCGCGTGGAACAGACCTGGCGGTTGTCAGAGGATCAGTCGTGAGCAGCGTGCTGAGCGCTCCGTGGTTCTACTGGGCGCTGATCCTCGGGATCGGACTGCCGGTCACACTGGTGATTCTCACCGAATTGCAGCAGTCGCTGGCCCGGCGGGAGAGCTTCCTGGCCCGGCCGGTGGGCCTCTTGCGGACCTACATCGTGCCCTTGGGCGCCCTGTTGTTGGGGATTGTCAAGACCACGAACATCTCCGTGGAAGCGACCGGGGTCCGGATCATGTCCACGGTCTTCGGCTTCATCGTCCTGATCATGGTGCTGTCCGGGGTCAATGCCACCGTATTCGCGGGCGCGCCCAAAGGTAGCTGGCGACGGCGGCTGCCGACGATCTTCATCGATGTCGCGCGCTTCGTGATCATCGCGTTGGGCCTAGCGTTGATTCTCGCCTATATCTGGGGCGCCAACGTCGGCGGTTTGTTCACCGCGTTGGGTATCAGCTCGATCGTGCTGGGCCTGACCCTGCAGAACTCCGTGGGCCAGATCATCTCAGGCCTGCTGTTGCTCTTCGAGCAGCCATTCCAGATCGGTGACTGGGTGCAGACCACCTCCGCCACCGGCCGCGTCGTTGAAGTCAACTGGCGGGCAACACACATCAATACCGGCAGTGGACTGGAGATCATCCCGAACTCCGTGCTGGCGGGGCAAGCCTTCATGAATCTCAGCCGTCCGCCTGGTGGACACACCATCACCGTGACGTCCAAGTTCTCCGGCGCCGATGCGCCCGATGATGTGTGCGCGCTGCTGACCGACGTCGCCGCGGATCTCCCGCAGTTGCATGCCGACAGCCGGCCCGTCACCACCGTGACGGGCAGCGCCGAATACACCACCGTCATTCCGGTGCGCTCGCCTGCCGACGATGTCCTTGCGCGGTCGACGTTCCAGCGGTGGCTCTGGTATGCGTCCCGCCGCGCCGGCCTGCATCTTGACGGCATGGAGGACGAATTCCCCACCCTGGCGCGCCGGGTGGATGCGCTGCGGAAGATAGCACCGGTGCTGCGGGCCACCAGTCCGGATTTGGAGGCTCTGCTGCCCCACGTCACCGTCGCCCGGTACGGCGCCGACGAACTGATGCAGAAGAGCGGGGACATACCGGCATCGATGTCGTTCGTCGTCAAGGGCCGGGTCCGACTGGTCGTGACAGGTACCGACGGGTCCGTCATTCCGGTCGGCACCTTGCACCAGGGTGACTTCATTGGTCAGACAGCACTGACTCGCGAGCCGGTAGTGGGCAGTGCCTACGCACTCGGAGAAGTCACGGTGTTGCAGATTAAACGGGACACCCTGGAGAAGTTGGTGTTCCGGAAACCGGAGTTGCTGCAGGATCTCAGCCAGGCGATCGATGAGCGTCGCGACCGTGCACGTGAGGCCGCGTCACACGATAAGCAGTCCAACGCCGATGCTGAGTCCGCCGCGTCCTAGACAGCGGGTACTCATTACACACGCTGTTCTACGCGTGATCTGATCGTTGCTCAACTGCGACTTGACGCACCGCGTCGCGTACCGATCGGTGATGCCGGTCGATGTTTGACTAGCGCCACGCAGCGATTGATCGCTGTTGGAACGCGTACGAAAGGTGATGGGATTCGTCATGAAGATTGTCGAGAAACTTCGAGGTAACTGGTTGCGCCGCACGACTGCGGCCGCCGTGGCGGCACTGTCTCTGCCCGGCTTAATCGGCGCTGTCGGGGGATCAGCGACAGCCGCCGCCTTCTCCCGGCCCGGGCTTCCGGTTCTCTATCTGGACGTGCCGTCGCCGTCGATGAGCCGCAATATCCGCATTCAGTTCCAGGGCGGCGGAGAGCACGCGGTCTTCCTGATGGATGGCCTGCGCGCCCAGGAGGATTACAACGGCTGGGATATCAACACCCCGGCATTTGAGTGGTTCGAGAACTCAGGCCTGTCGGCAGTCATGCCGGTCGGTGGACAGTCCAGCTTCTATTCGGACTGGTACCAGCCGTCACAGGGTAATGGTCAGAACTACACCTACAAGTGGGAAACGTTCATGAACCAGGAGTTGCCGGCTTACCTGCAGGCCAACTACGGCATAAATCCGAACGGCAATGCGGTGGTCGGTATCTCAATGGCCGGCAGTGCGGGGTTGACCTATGCGATCAACTACCCGCAGAAGTACATCTACGCCGCATCGCTGTCGGGCTTTCTCAACCCGTCCGAGGGCTGGTGGCCGATGTTGATCGGTCTGGCGATGAACGACGCCGGCGGTTTTAATGCACAGAGCATGTGGGGCCCGTCTTCGGATCCGGCTTGGCGGCGCAATGACCCGATGGTCAACGTCAACCAACTGGTGGCCAACAACACTCGCCTGTGGATCTACTGCGGCACCGGCACACCGTCGGATTTGGATACCTCGGGCGGTGGCGGAAATCTGATGGCAGCCCAGTTCTTGGAAGGTTTCACGTTGCGCACCAACAAGACCTTCATGGATAACTACCTGGCGGCGGGCGGACAAAACGCCGTGTTCAACTTCCCGGCCAACGGGACCCATAGCTGGGGTTACTGGGGTGCGCAGTTGCAGCAGATGATCCCCGATATGCAACGGGTTCTGGGCGCCACCCCATCCGGCGCCTGAGTATCCGCTAAGCAACAGGCCTGCCGCTCTCCCCCCGGAGCGGCAGGCCTGTTGTGATTGTGCTCCGAGGTGACCGTTCCGAGCAGGCCCTAGTGCGACCGGCCGAGCGTGGCGGAACCGTCCGCATGAACCGTCACCTCGGCGCCGGCAATGTCACCGGCGACAGTGGCTGCAGCCTCGTCAGGGTCGGAGATGAGGGCCCATGTGCGGGAGCCGTCGGGAGTCCGCACAGCAAGGAAGGCCTTCTCCGGCAAGCCTTCCCGGTTGAACGGCGTCGTCCATGACTCCACCGTTCCGATTCCCTCCCACTCGATCAGCGCGGTGCGGGTTGGTTCGCGGTCCACAGCAGCCTGAACGTCCTCCCAGCGGAACGGTTCCGCCGGTGGAGTCGCGCTGTACACGCAGAAGCTGTGCTTGGTGAGGTATCCGCCGTTGGCGGTGATCAGGCCGCAGGACCCGGGTTTCCCACGCAGCAGTTCGGCCATCGTTGCAATCGAGTGCATGACATAGTTGTTCCACGGCCCGCCGCCAAACGTCAGGCCACCCGTCACGGTGAGCGGCCTCGCAGAATCGCCGAGGGGCAACCCGATCTCGCGTGCGGCCACCTGCACCGCCGATGGAAAACAGGAGTAGACGTCGATGTAGTCGAGATCATCGGTACCGACGCCGGCGAGTGCCAACACCCGTTGCCCGCCTATCCGGATCGCCGGAGAGCGGTGCAATTCGTAGCGCTCGGCCAGACCGTAGGTGTCATGCGAGTCGGTGGCCGCGTGCGGAAAGATCCACCTGTCTCTCGGAATCTGCAGATACTCGGCTTTCTCCACCGAACACAGAATCACCGCAGCGCCCTGGTCGACCATATTGTTGGAATTCATCAGCTTCGGGTAGGGCCAGCTGATCATCCGATTGTCGGGTCCGGGCTGCCGGATCTGTTTGCCCGACAGTGCCTCGCGACTCCAGGCGTGTGGGTTGGCCTGCGCTACCTGACTGAATTGGGACCACAGCTCCCCGATCCGGAACCGATTGTCGTCCATCGATTCTCCGTCGGCGATCCGCAGTGCCTGTTCAAATAGCGGGTAGACGAATGAGGGCGGTATCAGCCCAATGCGGTCCTGCCCCGGACCGGTCATGGGTACATCCTCGGCCCCTGGCGGGATCGGGATGCTGTCGTCCTGCACTGTCCATGCAGGACGAATTCCTCTGGCCCGCAAACGCATCCGGGTTCGCCAGGTCTCCGCACCGGCGAGGAGGACGGCGTCTGCGCTGCCTCGCTGGATATCGCGGCAGGCCTGGTTAAGCAACGACTGCGGGGTATTGCCGCCGACGCCGCTGTACCGGGTGCGTGCATCACGCGCCCCGATCCGTTGACCCAGCAGCAGACCGGGGTCCCGATACCGCCAGGACAGCAGATTCACCACGCGGATGGAATCCAATGCCTGCAGAACGCGGGGGTCGGCCGCTTCGGCGGCCGCGACGGCCATCAGATCGACCGGCTCCACATCAGGTGCTTCGTCCCGCTGGTTGACCTGACCGACACCGACGAGCACTGGCGTGCGTGGGTCCAGGCTCATATCCGGCGTCCTTCTGTCGGCATGCGGGACGCCGACTTTGACGCCCGTCAAAACCTAACACCGGAACCAGTCACGCGACTGATTGCTCTTTAGGCCAGATGCTCGCAAACAATTGAGATCCAGGAGAGTCATAGCCTCTACTGCGGAAAGTGCACCGGGCCTGTAGGCCGAGCAATGGAAAAGCCTCCGTGGTGGCACCAGTCGTGTAATCATGTGGCTCGTCGCCAAACGAGAGCAAGGGGCCAGCGATGCCGAAGCCGTTCAAGGGAGTCATCTCACTCGACGTCCGCGACTCCGTGCCGGACTGGGGACCGTATGAACTGACCAGGGCTCCCCAGGGTGCCCCCAACATCCTGGTCGTGCTCTATGACGACACCGGACTGGCGGCATGGTCGCCCTACGGCGGCCGGATCAACATGCCCACGCTGGACCGGTTGGCCGACAACGGGCTTGCCTACACCCAGTGGCACACCACCGCATTGTGCTCACCCACCCGGTCGACGTTTCTGACCGGGCGCAACCATCACGTCAACCGCAACGCGGCGATCACCGAGGGCGCCAACGGCTTCCCCGGCGCATCCGGGAGGCTGCCGGCCGAATGCGCGACCATCGGCCAGATATTGCAAGACAACGGGTTCAGCACGTTCTGGATCGGTAAGAACCACAATGTTCCCGAGGAGGACATCTCCGCCGGCGGCAGCCGCTCGGAGTGGCCGCTGTCCAAGGGCTTCGACCGGTTCTACGGTTTCCTCGGCGGCGAGACCAACAACTGGTATCCCGATCTGGTCGAGGACAACCGTTTCATCGAACCGCCCTCAACCCCCGATGAGGGTTACCACCTGTCCAAGGACCTCGCTGATCAGGCCCTGCGGATGTTGCGCGATCAGCACTCGGCCACCCCGTCCAAGCCGTGGTACATGTGGTTCTGCCCGGGCGCCAACCATGCTCCGCACCACGCACCACAGGAGTACATCGACAAGTACAAGGGAAAGTTCGACGACGGCTACGAGGCGTACCGGGAGTGGGTCCTGGCCCGGATGATCGAGCGCGGTGTGATGCCGAGCGGCACCGAACTCACCCCGCTGAACCCGATGCCGGAGGACATGGCCAACGATGCCGACTATGTTCGCCCGTGGGCCGAGCTCAATGATGACGAGCGCAAGCTGTTCGCCCGGATGGCCGAGGTGTTCGCAGGATTCTCGGAATACACCGACGTTCAGGTCGGCCGGATCATCGACTACCTGGAGCGATCCGGTCAGCTGGAGAACACACTGATCTTCTACTGTGCCGACAACGGCGCCTCCGGGGAGGGCACGCCCAACGGGTCGGTCAACGAGAACAAATTCTTCAACGGCTACCCGGACAGCCTCGAAGAGAACCTCGAGTACTACGACCAGCTCGGCGGACCGGAAACCTATAACCACTACCCGACCGGCTGGGCCGCGGCGTTCTCCACCCCGTTCCAGATGTTCAAGCGCTACGCGCAGTACTCCGGCGGCACCTGCGACCCGATGGTGATCCACTGGCCCAAGGGCATCAAATCCTCCGGCGAGATGCGTCACCAGTACCACCACTCCACCGATGTCGTGCCGACCATCCTTGAGGTTGTCGGCTTGGAGATGCCCAAGGTATACCGCGGGGTGGAGCAGTATCCGGTCAACGGTGTGTCCATGCGCTACAGCTTCGACTCGGCGAAGGCGCCCACCAAGAAGGAGCGCCAGTACTACGCGATGCTGGGCACCCGCGGTATCTGGGAGAACGGCTGGAAGGCATCCGCAGTACATGCGCCGATCAGCGGTAGGGGCCACTTCGACGAAGATCGCTGGGAGCTCTACCACGTTGACGAGGACCGTGCGGAGTCGCGCAACCTCGCCGATGAGTATCCGGAGAAACTTCAGGAGCTCATCAAAGTGTGGTTCGACGAGGCTGACGCCAACTTCGTTCTTCCCCTTGATGATCGGACCGCTGTCGAGCAGCTCGGACTTGACCGTCCGCAGGCCGAGCCGCCACGCTCGCGCTATATCTACTACCCCGACACCGCCCCGGTACCCGAGGGCGCTGCAGTCAACGTCCGTGGCCGGTCCTACAAGATCCTCGCCGACGTTGAGGTGACGAAAGACTCCGAGGGCGTGATCTTCGCCCACGGGTCACGGTTCGGCGGTCACACGCTGTTCATCAAGGATCGCAAGCTGCACTACGTGTATAACTTCCTCGGGATCAAACCGGAGCAGACGTTCGTCTCGCCTGAACTCAAACCGGGAAAGCTCACCCTCGGGGTGGAGTTCATCCGCGAGGGCGCGGGCGAACACGGCGAGTCACTGGGAACCGCGAAACTCTATGTCGGTGATCAGGTAGTGGCGGAGGGGCCGATGCGAGCCCAGGTCGGCAAGTTCACGCTGTCCGGCGACGGGCTGTGCGTCGGATTCGACAGCGCCGATCCAGTGAGCCGGTCGTACCCGCCCGGCGGCTACCCCTACACCGGTGGCGAGATCCTCGGTGTCGGCATCGACGTCGGCGACGACGTGTACCTCGATCTCGAACGTGAGGCCGCCGCGGCTTACGCCCGCGATTAGGACTCAGCGGCCTACGCCCGCGATTAAGCCGGACCGACTCGGTAGATCGACTTCAATGCGAAGAATTCGTCGAGACCCTCCGGGCCGAGTTCGCGGCCGATACCGCTGGCCTTGACCCCACCGAACGGCGCGCCCATATCCAACTGGTAGTCGTTGACTCCGATGGTGCCAGTCCGGACTTCGCGGGCCACCTCGGTGGCGCGTTCGGTGTCGGTGGACCACACCGTGCCGGCCAACCCGAACTCGCTGTCGTTCGCAAGCGCGATGGCGTGTTCGTCACCGTCGTAGGGGATCACCGCCAGCACTGGTCCGAAGATCTCCTCCTGGGCGATGCGATCGGAGTTGTCGACATCGGCGAAGACCGTCGGTGAGACGAACCAGCCCCGCGGCTGATCCTTCGGAACGCCCCCGCCGACAACGAGTTTCGCACCGCTGCTCTTACCGGCTTCGATGTAGTCGAGCACGCGGTCACGCTGCCGCGCACTGACCACCGGACCGATATCCGTTGCCTTGTCCAGCGGGTCGCCGACGTTAAACCCGTTCACCAGATCGGCCAGTGCCTCCACCACCTCGGCGTAACGGGATCGCGGCGCAAGGATGCGCGAGCCAAGATAGCAGGTCTGGCCGTTGTTGACGAACGATACCGAACGCAAACCACGCATCGTGGCGTCCAGGTCGGCGTCGTCGAGGATGATCGCGGCGGACTTGCCGCCGAGCTCGAGGGTGACGGGCCGCAACAGCCGACCACAAACCTCGCCGATGATCCGACCCGCGACTGTCGACCCGGTGAAGCTGACCTTGTCCACACCGGGATGGGACACCAGATGTTTTCCGGTCTCCACACCGCCGGGCACGACGTTAAGTACACCCGGCGGCATCCCACACTCCTGGGCTGCCTCGGCGAAAACCAGAGCATCCAAGGCGGTTTCGGGTGCAGCCTTGAGTACCACTGTGCACCCTGCGGCTAGCGCGGGTGCGAGTTTGAATGCGGCCAGGGCTTGCGGATAGTTCCACGGGACGATCGCGGCAACCACTCCGATCGGTTCGCGGCGGACGATCGTGTGGCCGATCGCACTCGGCCGAATCTCCTCGATCGGGGTTTCTGTGATGAGCTTGGCGTAGTAACCCAGCAGCGCGGCCGGGAACAAGCCGTTGGCGCCCCGGGATAGTGACATCGGCATCCCGTTTTCGCGGGTTACCAACTGATCGGTGGTCTTGGCCCGCCGGTGCAATGCCGCGGCGAATCCCTTGAGGATCTCCGCCCTGTGGTCCGGCGATGACGAACTCCACTGCCGCAATGCTGCCCGCGCGGCGGCGACGGCCGCGTCGATGTCGGCTTCGGTTCCGCTGGCACCGTCCCCGATGAGCTCACCGGTTGCGGCTTCCAGTACCGGTTCACATTTGTCGGCGAGATGGAACTCACCGTCGATGAAGACCTTGGCGCTCGCCGTCGCTGTCATGAAAGAACTCCTCTGCTTGCGGTGACATCTTCACTTTCAAAGAGCACACCATCGGCGATCAACCGGTTGATCTGGTCATCGGTCATATCCAGGATGTCGCGACAGATCATCCGGGTGTCCGCACCGGGCAATGGCGCGGGCATCTGGCCAGCCGGTGGGATGTTCCGGTACTGCGCCGGCCCTGCCTCGCTTGGCAGCGGATGTTCCAGTAGCGGATGGGTCATGTCGTGCAAAACTCTTCGCAACACCAGTTGCGGATCCTCATAGACCTCGTCGGGCCGGTTCATCGGACCGGCTGCTACCCCGCGGGCCTGTAGTGCTGCAGCCACCTCGTAGGGCGAGTGCATCCGCGTCCACGTCGCCAGCTCGGCTGACGGATGCCCGGTCACCTCGGCGACCGCCTGCCGGTCGGCTTCCGAGGCCAATGAGACCACGCACCACTCGTCCTCGCCGGCGCATGGGTAGACTCCGTGGTCGGTGGAGTCGGGATGCAGCGCATCGGCATCCGCGCCCAGGATCACGTAGCTGGTGTCCAACTGGTTGATGACGGCCTCGGCTTGCGAGACGTGCACCTGCGCGCCCACACCGCAGCGAGTGCGCCGGATCAGCGCGGCCAAAGCACCGATCGCGGTGATCCGGCCGACGACGTGATCCGGAAACACCGTGGTTGCGTCGAAGAATGGATGCCGACGGTCTTTGGCCGCCGCCTCCTCCGAGGCCCACAGCCGGGTGAGGCCGGTGGCCGATCGGACCAGTGGTCCGTATCCCATCCGCGTGCTCCACGGGCCAGTGTCACCGAATGCGCTGCTCTCGGCGAGTACCAGACCCGGATTCAACGACCGTAGATGTGCATACGGAAAGCCCAGTGCAGCAAGTGTTCCCGGCTTGAAATTCGCGAAGACCGCATCCGATACGGTGACCAGGCGTTCGAACAGCCGGGCGCCGGCCTCGGTGCGCAGGTCCATCCCCAGGCCAAGATTGTTGCGGTGCGCCCGGGCGAAGGAATCGCCGATCAACTGATCGGGGAGCTTCTGCCGCAGTCCGTCCGGGTAGGCCGCGCTCTCAATCTTGATGATCTGTGCGCCCAGGTCACCAAAGAGCCGGCTCAGTTCCCCGCCGGCGACAATGATGCCCAAATCGGCGACGCGAATCCCGTCGAACGGCCGGTCCCCCACCGTGCCGGTGGGCGCCGGTGTGAACTGCGGCGCCAGCCAGTGCGGTTCATCACCGGCCCATGCCGCCAATTCCGGGGCCGGCGTGCGATAGCCGGCGCGTTCACCATCGACAACCCAGTAGCCGCTCGGGATCCGCGCCCGGACCCCCGGTGCAAGTTCAGCATCGACCAGGGCACCCACTCCATTGAGGTGATCGGATTGCAGAACATCAGCCGGGGTCAGTACGGCTGCGATCGGAACACCGAAAGACTGACCGTCGGTGACTAGTTTTTCCATCGTCTGATCGGCGAACAACGCGCCGATGAGGGGCCCGAGTTCGGCGAAGGAACGCACGCGCGCGGCAATGGTGTCGAACCTCGGGTCCTGGAACTGCTCCGGCTCCCCCAACCAGGCCCGCAGGCCGCGCCACTGTCGCGGAGACATCACGCAGAGTCGGACGTAGCCGTCGCTGCAGGCAAAGATCGGGTACGAGTCCTGGTTCTTCGGCCTGCCTCGCCAACGATCGGCCCGGTTACGCGCGGTGGCGGCCTGCCCCTGGGTGCCGAACGGAGGGTCCAGCGTCAACACCACGGCGTCGTACCGGGAGAAGTCGATGTAGTCACCGATGCCGCACCGCAACCGGTTGAAATACGCCACCAGCACCGCCCACGCCGCCTGCACTGCCGCGGTAGCCGAGGCTATTCCGTCCGGTGGCAGTACCGGCTTCCCGGCCGTGGGTCCGGACCGCGACAACGCACACGACATCGCGTAGAGCACCGGGTCGGTGGCCTGCCAGGAGACCAGCGGACCCGCTGATCCGAAATCGGTGACCCGCATGGTGACCAGATGGTCAAACCGGTCAGCCAGCTCCTCGCAGGACGTGCCGAAGTCGACCGCCAGTCCCGGCAAGCCACTGTCGATCACGATGTCAGCCTCCGCCGCCAATTCCGTCAGGCGGCGCCGATCAGCTTCGCTGTGCGGATCCAGCACGGCAACACGCTTATTCGCATTGTGCAGAGCGAACGGGATACTCACGCCGTCCAGGGTCGGCAACACCGAGCGTGCCCGGCTACCCGTAGGCGGTTCAACTTTCACCACATCAGCGCCCAGATCGGCCAGCAGCCGGGTGACGCCGTCGCCGTCACCGTCGCAGAGGTCGAGCACCCGCAAGCGGGCCAGCAGGGGCTCGTTTCCGGACTCGTTTCCAGCCGCGTTGCCGCTCACAACCATGCTTTCCCGGGCCTTCCTGTTCCGGCCTACTCCGGCGACGAGCTTAGCCACCCGGGCTCGCGAGTAGAATGGGAGCCACATGTCTGACTCAGTCGCCGTGATCGACCCTGCTCACCCTGCCCAGCCCCATCCGGCGCTGGCGCAGCTGGCGGCCCTGCATCAGTTGCGGGTCTATATCGACATCGGTGTGGTTGTCGTCGTACTGGCACTGGCAAACCTGATCGCGCATTTCACCACGCCGTGGGCCGATATCGCCACCGTACCGGCGGTGGCGATGGGTCTGCTGCTGCTGGTGCGGGCCCGCGGTCTGGGCTGGGCTGAACTGGGGTTGGGTCGCGAACACTGGCGCTCCGGCGCGCGCTACGCGCTGGCCGCAGTCGGACTGGTTCTCGCCGTCATCGTGGTGGGCGCGCTGTTGCCGTGGACGCGTCCGATGTTCCTCAATAACCACTACGCCACCCTGTCGGGCGCGCTGGTGGCGTCGTTGATCATCATCCCGCTGCAGACAGTCATTCCGGAGGAGCTGGCGTTCCGGGGTGTGTTGCACGGCGCGCTGGACCGGGCCTGGGGCTTTCGCGGTGTGGCAGCCGCCGGATCGCTGCTGTTCGGCCTGTGGCATATCGCCAGTTCGCTGGGGCTGACGAATGGCAACGTCGGCTTCACCCGGATCCTCGGCGGCGGCGCTTTCGGCATGCTGGCTGGAATCGTGCTCGCGGTCCTGGCCACCGGAGCAGCGGGATTCGTCTTCACCTGGCTGCGCCGGCGCAGCGGCAGCCTGATCGCACCTATCGCACTGCACTGGTCACTCAATGGCATGGGCGCCCTCGCCGCCGCCATGGTCTGGCACGTGTCGACCTAAGGCAGCAGCGCCTAAATTTGAGGCCCCTGAGGTAGGGACCAAAGCCACCCGATCGGGGTCTTTCGGGACTGTGCCCCGGGCGCTGCGGTGGTGATGGTGTGACTATGAGTTCACAGTCGCCCGATAGCGCGATTATCGGAGCGGCTCTGGCTCTCGCGGTTCGGGCGCCCTCGATACATAATTCCCAGCCCTGGCGGTGGCGGGTCGGCGCGGCGAACGTCAATCTCTTTATCGATCCCGCCCGGCGACTGTCACATGTCGACCCGGCCGGGCGGGGAATGGTGCTCAGCTGTGGGGTTGCATTACAGCATTTCACTGTCGCGCTGTCGGCACTGGGCTGGGCTACGGAGGTGCATCGTTTTCCCAACCCGCGAGACTCCAACCACGTGGCCAGTATCGACATCATCGGCAGTTCGACCAGTGACGCTGATATCGCGCTGGCGGCCGCGATTCCGCATCGGCGTACCGACCGGCGCTCGTTCTCGTCCTGGCCGGTGCCCGGCGCTGATATCGCCACTCTGGCCGCCCAGGCCGCGCGCGCGGGTGTGATGCTGCGGCGGGTGGCCGACGAGGGCGAATTGGCCGAGGTTGTCGCACATGCGGTGCGCGAACACATCAGCGATCCGGCTTACCTCAAGGAGCTGACGATGTGGAGCGGGCGACACGGAGCCGAATCGGGAGTGCCCGCCCGCAACACTCCGGCCCCTCGGAAGAGTGTCGCCGGTAAGAGCGGATTGTTTTCGGCGCGCGTATTCGCCAATCCTGTTCTTGAACAACCCAACGGGGTCGAGGCGCGCGACGATGCAGGCGTGGTGTTGATCCTGGCGACCACGACCGACGATCAGGCGGCGCTGCTACGGGCGGGCGAGGCCACCGGCGCGGTGCTGTTAAGCGCCACCGCGATGGGCCTGGCCAGTTGTCCGCTGACCGAGCCGCTGGAGATCGCCGCAACTCGTGACGAGGTGCGGACGAAACTGCTTGGCGGAGAGGGCTTTCCGCAAATGCTGCTGCGAATCGGATGGGCGGCGGTCAACGCCGATTCACTGCCCGCTACGCCACGGCGTCCCCTCGCCGACGTCGTTGTCGGGGTCGGTTAAACCCGTGTGTTACGCCCTGACACTGACCGGAAAATCAGCAACAGAATCACCGCACCCACCAAGGCGCCCAGGAATGAGTGTCTGATCGGCGGCGTGATGTCGAATTGGTGCGGGGAGAAAACCAGGCTGCCCAGCGTGCCGCCCACCCAACCACCGGCAATTCCCAGCAGGCTCGTTTGAATCCAGCCCAGATGTGCACTGCCCGGGACGATCATTTTTGCGATCCAGCCCACGAAGAGGCCCAGGAGGACCATCCAGATGATGTTCATGATCATGTCGTGCTCCCATTGGCTCGTCGAACATTCACTAGTCGAACATTCACTAGTCGAACACCGTGTCACGGCCAGCAGGTCTGTCGGCCGTGTCCTTTAGGTATAGCGACGCACGGTAACGATTAGCATGCAGAAACGGCCACGATCACGCGGCGAGCGGGAAACTCAGCCCCCGGGCATCATCTCTGGAACAGGTGTTTCGACCGGGATCGGAACACCGATCCGGTTGCCCGGCACAGGTGCCGGAGCCGGCGGCGCATTGGGATCCGGCGGCGGCGGTGGCGGCGGCGTGTACGGCTTAATGGACTGGGCCAGCGCCTTGGCTGCTGCCACGTCGATGGGATCCTTCGCGGTGCCCAGGTACACCACGAACCAGCGCTCACTGTTCTGGTTCCGCGAAGCCGCGGGTGCCGCCGTACCGACCACGCCGGCCCAGATCTGGCCGTTGGGCTTGCTGGCGTCGGAGAACTTGACGTCATAGGACGCCGCTGCGCCGGGCATGGTCCCGGCCTGCAACTGACCGGTCTGCTGGTTGATCCGGGTGCCGGGGAAGGGCATGAAGAACTCGCCCATATCGGATGCCAGTCGGATTGCGGCCTTGCCGTTGTCCTGCTCGGCACCGGCGAACAGTTTCAGGTCCAGCCTGCCCAACAGAATGCTGGTGTCACTGGCGGTCGAGGCCGGCTGCCCATTGATCGCCGGCGCGGTCTGCTTGAGCAACAATGCCTGGCCGTAGCTCAGACGCGACGCGTCGGCCACCTCCCACCCGACCGGCAGCAGGTAGCTGAAGCCGCCGGCGGAGTTGGTGACCCGGCCGGGCTCCAGCTCCGGGGCCGGTGGCGGCGCATTCGGGTCCACCGGGGCCGGTGGCGGAGCATTCGGATCCACCGGGGCCGGTGGCGGAGCGTTCGGATCCACCGGGGCCGGTGGCGGCGCGTTCGGGTCCGCCGGGGCCGGTGGCGGCGCATTCGGGTCCGCCGGGGCCGGTGGCGGCGCATTCGGATCCGCCGGTGCCGCGGACGCAACTGTCGTCGGAGCCGCAGGCGCGGTGGGCGTCGCTGCCGGGGCCGCAGGCGCGGCGGTTGTTGTGGTGGGCGGTACCGGGTCGGCTAACGCGGAATTCGGTGGCAGGGCGATCGTGATTGCGCTGGCACCGGCCACCGCGGTCACGGCGAACGCCGTCCACAGGCCCGGGCGTCGCGAGGTGGGTTCCGGCTGCGTCATGGCAAAAACCTACCGTGTCGCGGCCCTGACGCAAGTTCGTGCCTCAGGTGTGTCCAGCGGCCGGGTACAAACCGACCGCCTGGGTCTTCACGGTGAAGAACACCGCCTCGCCCACCTGCAGCCCGAGATCGACGACGGCGTCGGGGGTGATGTCGGCGGCCAGACCGGCAGTACCGTCGCCCTGCTCGTCGGCGCGAACCCGTACGACCGCGCCATTGACCTCGAGGCCGGCGATCCGGACGCGAACACTGTTGCGGGGACTGCCGTGGGGCCGGTCGCGGTACACCGCAACTCCGGCCGGCGAGAACACCGCGACGACATCGCGTCCGACAGCGAGATCCTCGGCCGGGATTCCGTGCCACACCAGATCGGCTGAGTCTCGCAACGCACCGGGCTCGGCCAGCACCCCACGTACGAGATTGACTCCGGCAATGCGGGCGCCGAAAGTACTGCGCGGTGCAGCCAGGATCTCAGCCACGGGGCCGGACTCGACCACCTTCCCCGCTTCGAGAATCAGGACCCGGTCGGCCAGGGTGAGGACGTCGATCAGATCATGGGTGATCAGTAGCGCTGCCCTCCCGTCCGTGGCGAGCATCGTTCGCAACACCGTGCGCACCGATGTCGCACCCGCAATGTCCAGCCCGGCCAGTGGTTCGTCGAGAAGTAGCACCTCCGGCTCAGCAGCCAGGGCCCGAGCGAGCGCCACCCGCTGGGCCTGACCTCCTGACAGTTCACCAGGCTTGCGGTCGGCGAGACCCTCGGCGCCGACCTCCGCCAGCCAACGCTGCGCGCGGCGCCCGGCAGTTGCCCGGTCCGCGTGCCGGCGTGCCCCGAACATGACGTTGGCGATCACGCTCATGTGCGGGAACAGCAGCGGCTCCTGCAACAGCACGCCGACCCGCCGGTCATGGGTAGGCACGCAGACGCCGCGGGCGGTATCGGTCAAAGTCCGGTTCCCGACCCGCACGACGGCATCGTCAGCCCGCAGTAGCCCGGCGATCACCGCAGCGGTGGTGGACTTGCCCGCGCCATTGGGGCCGAGGACGCCCAGTACCTCTCCTGCCGCGACCGTGAACGCCACGTCAAGTTCGCGACTGGCCACTCTGGCGGACACCTGTAGTTCAGCCACCGGCATTCCACCCCGCGATCCGGCGACCACCCAGCCCGATGACGACGACCATGGCGATGACGATGAGCAGAACCGACAACGCCACCGCCGCTTCGGGATCTCCTTCTCGCTGGAGGTAGATCTCCAACGGAAGAGTGCGGGTCACACCCTGACGAGATCCCGCGAAAGTCAGGGTGGCACCGAACTCCCCCAGTGCCCGGGCGAATGCCAGCACTGAGCCGGAAAGCAGACCCGGCGCCAGCAGGGGCAGCGTCACCCGCCACCACACCGTGGCCGGCGATGCGCCCAGCGTCGCCGCCACCATGTCGTACTCCGACCCCGCCGTGCGTGCGGCACCTTCGAGCGCGATCACCAGGAAGGGCAGTGACACGAAAGTCTGGGCCAGCACCACCGCCGTCGTCGTGAACGCGATCCGGACACCGGCCGCCTCGAGATAGTGCCCCAGCAGTCCCAGCCTGCCGAAGACGTACAGCAACGCGATGCCCCCCACGACCGGTGGCAGCACCAGCGGCAACAGGATCAGCGGGCGGAATACGCGGGCCAGCGCTCCGCGATGACGGGCCAGTACCAGCGCGAGCGGGACGCCGAGCACCAGGCAGAGCAGGGTGCTCGCGCTGGCGGTCCGCAGGCTCAGCAGAAGCGCCGACCGCGAGGCCGGACTGGTAATCAACGGGCCGAACCGCGCCCAGTCGACTTTCACAGCGATAGCCAGCAGTGGCAGCACGACGAAGATCGCGCCCGCGGCGGCCGGCAGATAGACCCAGCGCGGCAGCGATACCCCGGGCGCCCCGATCGGCCTCATGGCGTCTCACCCTAGGCCCGGGCCCGAACGCTACCGTCGAGTAACCTTCGTGCTGCAGGCGAGGAGGCACACGATGGACGTATTGATTACCGGTGCGGACAGTGAACTGGGGCGCACGGTCGCGGAGACATTCCGGGCCGCCGGTCATCAGGTGGTGGTCAGCGGCGTGCGACGCGACGACCTTGAACTGGTCGCCAAGGAACTCGACGTTGACGCCATCGTGTGCGACCCCGCCGATGCGACGAGCCTCGCGCAGGCCCGGTCACAGTTCCCCCAGCACCTCGACACCATCGTCACCGTGCCCGGTGCGGTCTGGGTCGAGACCGAGCCCCGGGCGTTCACCGCGGCTGACACCGCGGCGGCGTGGCGGTCCGCCTTCGACCGAACTGTCCTATCCGCGGTTCTGACCGTGCAGACCGTTGCCGACAACTTACGATCAGGCGGCTCGATCGTGGCCGTCGTTGCGGACAACGCCGCCGAGTCGGGGCCCGGGTCCGCCCCCTGGTCTGCCCCGATGGCTGCCGCCAAGGCTGCGCTATCTAATTGGACGGCCGGCCAGGCCCACCATCTCGGGACCCGCGGTATCACCATCAACACGGTGGCATGTGGGCGAACCGCTCAGCCGGGCTATCTCGGACTCGCCACCTCGCAGTCGCCGGTGGCGACCGAGATCGCTCGGCTCGCGCTGTTTTTGTCCACCCCAGCGGCGCGGCACATCACCGGTCAAACCCTGCACGTCGGTCGCGGCGCAGCGGCCACCTACGGCTGATTGGTTCGGGTTCGGCGAACACCGCTGGAGCGTTATTGTCGGCGGGTGACGATTCGACTCGGTTTCCAGATCCCGAACTTCTCCTACGGCACATCAGTCGCAGAACTGTTCCCCACGGTGATCGCGCAGGCTCAGGAGGCGCAGGCGGCCGGATTCGATTCGGTCTTCGTGATGGACCACTTTTACCAGTTGCCCATGCTCGGTTCTCCGGACCAGCCGATGCTGGAGGCCTACACCGCCCTCGGCGCGCTGGCGGCCGTGACCGAGGGCGTGTTGCTCGGCACGCTGGTCACCGGAAATACCTACCGCAACCCGACCCTGCTGGCCAAGATCATCACCACTCTCGACGTGGTCAGCCAGGGACGCGCCGTGCTGGGTATCGGCACCGGCTGGTTCGAACTCGAACACGACCAACTCGGCTTCGAATTCGGTACGTTCACTGAGCGGTTCGCCAAACTGGATGAGGCGCTGGAGATCATTCTGCCGATGATCCGCGGCGAGCGGGTGAGCTTCTCCGGCGAGTATTACCGGACCGTTGAGGCGTTTGCCGAGCCGCGCTACCGCGATCACATCCCGCTGATGATCGGTGGCAGCGGCGAGAAGAAGACATTCGGCTTGGCCGCCCGGTACTTCGACCACCTCAACATCATCGCTTCGTTCGCTGAACTTCCAGGCAAGGTGGCCGCTTTGGCTCGGCGCTGCGAGGAGGTGGGCCGCGACCCCGCCACCCTGGAGACCAGCATGCTGCTCACGGCGGTACCGGACGCATCTATGACCGATGACATGCTGCCCGGCGAGATGCGGGGCCGGATGGTGGTCGGCAGCCCTGAGAAGATCGCCGAAGCGGTGCAGACCAACGTGGTCGACGCCGGCATCGACGGTGTGATCATCAACATTCCCGTGTATGTCCCGGGGTCGATCACCGCCGTCGGCGAGGCTCTGCGGCCCGTCCTCGGGGTGTGACCCGGCGCGACACCCGAGAGTCGGCCGACTACCGTATGAATCGTTCTCCACAGTCCTGGCGCAGTCATTCAAGGAGCGAAGATGAGCCATCCCGGCGCCACTTCATCGGATAAGCACAGGGTCGTCATCATCGGCTCGGGTTTCGGCGGCCTCAACGCCGCCAAGAAGCTCAAGCGGGCCGACGTCGACATCAAGCTGATCGCCAAAACCACCCATCACCTGTTCCAGCCGCTGCTCTACCAGGTGGCCACCGGGATCATCTCGGAGGGCGAGATCGCGCCACCCACCCGGGTCATCCTGCGCAACCAGAAGAACTGCCAGGTACTGCTCGGCGAGGTCACCGGTATCAATCTGAAGAAGCGCACCGTCGACTCGCTGCTGTTGGGCCACATCTACAGCACTCCGTACGACACATTGATCGTCGCCGCAGGCGCCGGTCAGTCCTACTTCGGCAACGATGAGTTCGCCGAGTGGGCGCCCGGCATGAAGACCGTCGACGACGCCCTGGAGCTACGCGGCCGCATCCTCGGAGCCTTTGAGCAGGCCGAGCGCTCGAGTGACCCGGACCGCCGCGCGAAACTGCTCACCTTCGTCGTCGTCGGCGCCGGCCCGACGGGTGTGGAGATGGCCGGTCAGATCGCCGAGTTGGCCGACCACACGCTCAAAGGCGCATTCCGCCACATCGACTCCACCAAGGCGCGGGTGATCCTGCTCGACGCCGCACCGGCCGTGCTGCCACCAATGGGCCAAAAACTCGGACTCAAGGCCGCCGCCCGCCTGGAGAAGCTCGGTGTGGAAATCCAACTCGAGTCCATGGTCACTGATGTCGACCGCAACGGCATCACGGTGAAACGCAAAAACGGAAGCACCGAACGCATCGAATGTGCGACGAAGGTGTGGTCGGCGGGAGTCGCGGCCAGCCCGTTGGGCAAGATCCTGGCCGACCAGTCCGGAGCCGAAATCGACCGGGCCGGACGAATCAAGGTATTGCCCGATCTGACAGTCCCGGGTCACCCGAATGTGTTCGTCGTCGGTGATATGACTCTCGTCGAGGGCGTCCCCGGCCAGGCGCAGGGCGCGATCCAGGGCGCGCGGTACGCGGCCAGGCTACTCAAGGCAGAACTCAACGGCGCGGATCCGACAGCCCGGGAACCGTTCCAGTACTTCGACAAAGGGTCGATGGCCACCGTGTCGCGGTACTCGGCGGTGGCCAAGGTGGGGCCGCTGGAGTTCGGTGGCTTCATCGCCTGGCTGGCATGGCTGTTCCTGCACCTGATCTATCTGGTGGGTTTCCGTGCCCGGCTGACGACGGCACTGTCGTGGATCGGAACGTTCATCGGTAGCCAGCGCGGCCAACTCACCATCACCGAGCAGCAGGCCTACGCCCGCACCCGGATCGAGCAACTCGAGGAGATCGCGGCCATCGTCGAGGACACCGAGAAAGCCGCCTCCTGACCGGAACAGGGGGCAGCCGACCGTGGTGGTGAAACCCGACGAACTGGTCTACCGGCTGCTGCAGCGCCTGCCAAACAGACTGCTGTCGCTGCGCTCCATTGTGATCGTGGCCGCACTGGCCGTGGTGGTGCTCGTGCTCACCCTCGGCGTTTGGGTATGGGTGGGCGTCACCAATGACCAGTACAGCCAACTGGACCGGCGCCTGGACTCGGTGAGCAGCCTCGGCGACTTCAGCACCCTGCTATCCGGCCCGCCCGCCCCCGGCACGCCCAGCCCGGACGGCAACCTCGTTCGCACCGTTCGAGTGGGCTCGATGGCGATGTCAGTGCCCAACAGTGTGGTGCTGCCGAAACTGGCCGACGGTTACGACAACACTGAAATCAACGGGGTCGAGTACCGGGTCCGTACTTTCACGGTGGGCGGCGCGTCGATCGCATTGGGCGCGCCACTGGCCGAAACCCAGCGCAGGATAAGCGAATTGCACTGGCGGGTGCTGCTCATCTGCGCGGGTGTGATCGCCGGAACCGTGGTGGTCGGGTGGTTCTTCTCGTTGATCATGATCGACCCATTCCGGCTTCTGGCCCAGCAGGCTCGTGCCATCAATGCGCAGTCCAAGCCCGAGGAGGTGCAAGTCCGCGGAGTCCGTGAGGCGGTGGAGATCGGCGATGCGGTGGAAGGAATGATCGCCCGCATCGGTGACGAGCAGGGACGAACCAAGGCCGCTCTGGAATCGGCGCGCGACTTTGCCGCAGTCGCCTCTCACGAACTGCGCACGCCGTTAACGGCGATGCGGACCAACCTGGAAGTGCTCTCCACCCTCGAACTGGGCGACGAGCAACGTCAGGAGGTCATCGGTGATGTCATCCGCACCCAGAGCAGGATCGAGGCCACTCTGACTGCGCTGGAGCGGCTGGCCCAGGGTGAACTGACCACAGCGGACGATTTCGTTCCCTTCGACATCACCGAACTCCTTGATCGTGCCGCCCATGACGCCGAGCGCACGTATCCGAGTCTCCGGATTTCCCTCGTGCCCTCGCCGGCGGTTCTCATGGTGGGATTGCCCGTCGGATTGCGATTGGTCATCGACAATGCCATCGCCAACGCGGTCAAACACGGTGGCGCCACCGAAGTCCGGCTCGCTGTCGCGAGTTCGGCAGCCGGCGTCATGGTCACCGTCGACGACAACGGAAGCGGTGTACCCGAAGAAGAACGCGCTGCTGTCTTCGAGAGGTTCTCCCGCGGTACGACGGCATCGCGCTCCGGTTCCGGGCTGGGATTGGCACTCGTGGCTCAGCAGGCCGAATTGCACGGCGGCACAGCTTATTTGGCTGCGAGTCCCCTTGGCGGTGCGCAATTGGTCCTGCAGCTGGCCGGTCGCTACCGATAATCGCGTTACCGCTGTTCTTCCAGGTTCTGGAGCCGCACCTGCCCGCGAGCAATCAGCCGCTTTCCATCGTCACGGATGGTCACCAGCCACAACTGCTGTCGGCGGCCGCGGTGCACGGGCTCGGACACCCCGTACGCGGTGCCCTCGGTGATGGCGCGCAGAAAGTCGGTGTTGTTGTTGACGCCCACCACGTTGCCGCCGCCGTTTTCCTTGAGCCACACATATGCCGAGACGCTGGCCATGGACTCGACCATCGAGCACCAGACGCCGCCGTGCACGATGCCCATCGGCTGCAGCAGGTGGGGCTTGACCTCCAGCTGCGCCTTCATTCCATCCGGTGTGATCTCGGTATAGACCAACCCGAGCGTCGCGTCGTAGGGCGCGGAGAATTCGTCCGGAAAGCGATCGCTGTCAGATTCCACGGATGTGTGTCTACACGCTGACCACGCCATCAGCCCTCCCGGGGTGCGGCAATTACGACGTCCGGTAGTAATGGCGGGTATGCTGTTGACATCCAGGTGAACGGTAAATGTTAGTGGGGTGAACTTCGATGGCGAAACTGACAGGTCTCGGCGCCCTGGAACGTGCTGTGATGGACCACCTGTGGGCCTCGGCTGGGCCGCAAACCGTGCGACAGGTGCACAACGGGATTTCCGTTCACCGTGATCTGGCCTACACCACCGTGATGACGGTTTTGCAGCGTCTTGCCCGTAAAGGACTGGTCATCCAGATACGCGACGACCGCGCCCACCAGTACGCCGCCATGCACGGCCGCGACGAGCTGGTGGCGGGTCTGATGGTGGATGCACTGGACCAGGCCGCGGATTCATCAGACCGACGAGCCGCTCTCATGAATTTCGTCGAGCGCGTCGGGGCTGAGGAAGCCGACGCGTTGCGCCGCGCGCTGGCCGATCTGGAGGC
>Ga0164294_10000776_pt1 | contig 30387 bp, 11 predicted proteins | sample GEODES005metaG_FD_111479 | JGI IMG/M metagenome (GOLD analysis project Ga0164294, IMG submission 111479) | Oligotrophic lake water microbial communities from Sparkling Lake, Wisconsin, USA - GEODES005 metaG | ecosystem: Environmental > Aquatic > Freshwater > Lake | place: USA: Sparkling Lake...
AGTAATCATATTTTATATCGTGCTTGTTACCGTGACCGATCAACACAATATCATATAGTCTATCTACACTCCTAGTTCGTTTAGTCTTTACAAAGTTCAGTATATCTATGTGTTCTATCTGTTTGACATATTTTGTTTTTTCTATGAATGTTTCACGGTTCACAAGATATGTATTTCCCCAATGGCTCCACTGTGTTCCGAAAACATGCACCATCTCTATCTGCCATCTGCTAGGATAGAAATCAAACTTGAAATCTGTATAATCGATCTCGCTGTTTAATACCCAGAACAATTTAGTGTTGCTCTTATTGCAGCATCTGTTGATAGTATCTACCCAACTACCTAGATATCGTGTTCTTTGTAGTTTAGGAAATCTATTTTTTAATTCTTCGTATCTATCTTTATTATCAACTAATCTCTCTATGTAAAACATATCTAGATTATGATCTATGTTGATATCCTGGTCAGTTATATAGTTATACTGATTGAATCCTAATTTATATAATGGACCGTTGACATAGTATATCTGTATGTCTTTGCTCAATTCGGTACCGAATGCATTTATGTGCATGAAGTTTTCTTCGTTTGGTGCCCAACTGAATTTGAATTTATCATAATTCAAATCACTATTCAATGCCCAGAAAACTTCATCAATGTGTTCTTGAATCAAATCTTCTAATGTAGTTTTTATCTCATATCTAGGTATGGGGATACTAGTGTTATAACTCATTAACTTAGCTTCGGTCGCATTCGGCACTATGTATAGTGGACCGTTGTTAGCCCATTGATATATGAGAGGTGGAAGTGTTGCCTCAGGCCTCCAACTAAAATCTATCGTAGTTATATCAAAGTTTTTTCTGTATATCCAATTTTTGCCTGTCTCACTTTTCAATCCTATCGGGCTTACATCGTTCCTATATATGATTATCTCGCTAGGCCCCGACGAACATAACCAAGTGCCGCTGTCTTTCTGATGTAGGCTAGGCCATACGTTGTTATGTTCTTCGCTCCATGAATCTTCATCAGGCAAGAATTCAAAATCCCAATCCCAATCAAAATTGTGGTAATCACAGTATTCATTGACTATCCAAAAATGCTCAGTGGTAGATTTATTTTTAGCGTCCTGTAATGAAGTAGCATGTTTCTCTCTAGGATGAGCATTAGGTTTGACACCGTAATAGAATACATCTCTCAACATGTTTTACAAAAAGAATAAAAATCACCTAGTTCAGGAAATGTCTCCAAGAAATTAGTACCACGCCTACGGTCATGCTCATCCATGAAAGCTACGAAATTCCTCCTACTGATATTAGTTTGTTCGTTTTCTTTGTGGTCTCTTGCTAGATAATATATACGTTTTAATTTATCTGCTTCAAATTCAAAAAATGCTTGATTAGCAGTACCACTCCAATGAGAGTACTCTAAGTTTTTATACATATGTGTCACTTGGTCATATATCATGTTGAGCATATCTTTTTTGATTATGAATATAGCTTGATGATCAGGGAACCTCAGATATGGAATATCTAATAGCATAGGAGTCCTGAGATTATCATACTTTCCATACATATTTTTAACCTCTAGTATATCGTTTAAGAATCTAGTGTATGAAGGTACGCTCAATATATTGTAGGTGCTCATCACCGTGAATTGAATCTTAGGTATCACTCTGAATGCTTTGTGTATGTTAGATAACCATTCATCATAGTTCATACCATGACGTATATATTCTGCTTGCTTCCCGTATGCCTCTGCGCTAGTGAACAATTTGAAATTCTTTACCTTCTTTTCATCAATAATGATCTTTATCTTTTCTAAAAATTTATCAAAAACCTCGACAGGTGGATTCAAATTAGTATTGATACTGACTTCTAAATCAGGATTGGGGTTCTCAATAATATAATCTAAAACTTTGAAAGTGTTCTTATTCAATAATGGTTCACCACCTGTGATCCTGAAATGTTTTAGATTTTTATACATAGTAGGCCACCACTTCCAGAATGCTTCTACATATTGATTGTCATCTTTGTTAGGGATAGGCATCATCTTCTGTGACTTTATCCATTCTAGATTATTGAATCTGTCAGTCGTTGGATAAGCGCCATACTTCTCTATCTCTTCCATCCATTGACTGCTGATATGAGGAGCACAATAGCTACACTTGAAATTGCACACATTACCAAAGCTTACTTCAACATAGCTAGGGTCTACATTATTATCCCATGGTTTAGAAATGATATCATCAATATACGGGCGGGCCCATTGCTCTGTGCTTTTATATATCCTATCGCTGAGATTGTCACCTTGATCTTCTACTTTCCAGCAGTAATCACATTCGCTAGGTCTTTCTCCATTCAGCATCAATTTGCGTTGTTCTTTTTTATATGCTGAATTGTGTAGTGCTGTAGGATTTTTATGTATCTCATCTAATGAGACTAGATGCGTTCTAGGATGATGGCAGCTATGTGTATGGCCATTCTGTAGATGCATTGTGACTTGTTTCCACTTAGCCACGCAAAAGCTAGAACTAACATTATCTAATTGTTGTTTAGTATCCATCAATTGGATCTGATATGGATTGTTTTCGTTCATATTACCAACCTTCTATTTTTCTTATCACGTCCATCTCAGTCACTAATGGCCCCAGATTACGAAAATCTGCTTTATAATGTCTCTTAAAGAATTTACTTTGTTCTCTATCTAATGTACACATTGGCAATCCAAGTTTGTCGTGTAGTCCTGCACCTAATAGTTCAGCTTCACGTTCTGGATCTCTGTTGTATTCTTGTTCTTCCCACATTGTTACATAGTTATCAAACCATTGAACATTGGTATGTTCCCAGTTAGACAACATAGTCATGTATGTTCCTAATCGTGCGCCATAGATAGCCCACATGCCATTCTCAACATCTGCACCCACATTGTGCCAGATAGTCAAGTTGTTCATGTTACGCATAGCTACCATTTCTTTGAACATTTGTATATCAGGTTTTCCACCTTTATACAAACACATCTTGACTCCTTCACGGAATCCAGCACGCCATGCTTGAAATGGAGTATAGTTAGGATATGTCGTTGAATAACAATCATGCATAGACCAGTATAAGTTATCTGTGCTGTCTAAACAGAAGTCGGCAATTCGTGACACATCCCCATCAGTTTGATTCTCATGTGTTTTCATCTCACGCACATAAGTCTTTGTCCAGCTACTCATTCCACCGTTACCATAACATAATCCATTGATGTTATTGATTGCTTTCCAACGGAACTGTGCTTTATGGAATCGTTCGTCTTTACCAGTAAAGTCTAGTTGTATGTTGAAGAAACTTTCTTCTGGCATGTTGTCACCGTCAATCAAAATGAATCGCTCAGTGGCACTTGCTAGTCCTGCTGCTTTGTGTGCAGCATCACTACCTTTGACTCCGTCGACTCGTTTAGCCCATGGAACTATGTTTTTAATCTTAAGCCAAAATTCTTCTTTCTGTGGCTCGTCATAGCTTAGATAGATACAATCTAAATCTGCTACATCAACAATATCATAACTCATAAGTTTTTAATTTCCATTTAGTATGAGGCTCTATAGGTTCTACTATGATGCTTATATCTTCTGTGCTACAAATAATACCGTCATCACTTGGCATTAATTTATGTACCACTGCTTCTGCATTGAATCTTGAAACTTTACCATCAATGACTCTAACATCGGGCCTAGCTTCAACAAAGGTCATTGCATCTATTACGATGTAATTTCCCTCTACTGACTTATCGCCAGTATAGCATAACACTTTGCCTTGCTCGTCATAATATAATCTGAACTCAGGTGTTTCTAGTTTGGGTGCTTCCCATATTATTACATGTTCTTCGGCACTCATACTACTATCTTATCACAAAAATTCTTCACATGATAGTGAAATGGATACTGTTGTGGCACAGTCTGTACCCTAATCTGATCGGGCAAACATTCATATATGAAAGTATCTGTCCAATTTTCTGTAGGAGTACCGTTGATATATTGTTTCATATGCACCATACTCATCTCAGTAAACGATGGTAGTGTAGTGTTTTCTACTCCCATAATATGGCAAGCAATAGAATAAACCCAATCAGTGGTAGCTAATTCTTGTGGATTACATTTCAATATCTTTTTATATTCTTCCCAGTTAGTGAATATTTCTTTTACCAACATAAAGAATTGAGTTGCTACTTCTGATTTCTTGAAATAAGTCATGGCATTGTAAACATCTGGCAATTTATTATCATCGATGAATCTGCGATAGAATCTTATATCAGATATCTCTTGTTTAAAATTGCGTATGGTACTAGACACTACAACATCTCTATCTTTAAGAACATCCCACCAATGATCGATGTTGCGTGGAATATACATATCAGCTTCTAGTTTGATTGTGTAATCATACGGGCTAGCTTCATATACTTGCCAATCATTAATAAGTTTCCAATTACTATCAGTTGCCAAGTCACCATAAGGTAGCATGTCAGTAGTGATGATAGTTATGTTGGCATCTGGCATCACTCTCAATATGCTTTTACGCAATACGTCAGCACAATTAGTATAGCTTGTACTGTCAGTATCCTGAGCCATTATGACGAATCCTTTATTCACTTATCAGCTCCATAAAGTTTTCTTTGTTCATAACATGAAAGTCCATATCTTTTATGTTGATGTATTCTTTGCGAATCTTGCCTCTTTGCCAATTGTCAAACATTACGGTATATTCTGTGTTATATTCGTCATTATTGTTTCTATAAACGCTAGTATTCTTACCCACATGTAACAAGTTCCATGGTATAACATCTTCTATTGGTGTAGTATGTCCATTGACTATTCTAGTTGCTAGTGTTAATCCATAGTCATTTCTGAAAGTTGCAGATATAAATCCATGTATGTTTGCATAGTGTTCAAAGTTATTCTGTACCATTTCTAAGCAATTGAATATTTGTTCTGCTCTTTTTGTTTTCTTAAACATGACTACAGTAGCCCACAACGTATTAAAACTATATACACTTAACATTTCTTGTGCAGCACCAGGATGCATCAGAAAACTAGTGTTATCATGGCAGCAAAAGTCTGTAGGTAAATCGAAAATCTTTAATAGTTTATCTGAGTTGACCATGTAATCAGTATCTAATAGAATAGTCTCATCATACGGACTAAACTGATATGCACGATATCTGCCTTTATTGTACCATACTCCCCAATCTCTTTTGTTAGTTTTATCAGCAGTAGCTATAACAATGTTATCAAATTGATATGATTGTTTGACTGGTAATGATTCACTATCTGTCACTAATGTTACAGGTAGCCCCAAAAAATGATTTATGCGTTTGGCAGTTACTACTGCCATTTCGTAGTAGTTATATTTTGGGCTGTTGAATGCAAAAAGTAATGCCCCTCTACTCATCTTTTACTTTCTAACTCTTTCCATTCTTTGTACCACTCTAGCATTACTTGATTGTATGTTTCCTTGAGCAATACAAGTAGTTTATCACGATTTACTTGTACAGGATTGTTAAATGTGTCTATCAAAATAACAAAATTATCATCCATAATACTTAAAAAAGTAATGGTTTGTAAGTCAGCTTTCCAAAGGCCACTTTGGTCAGCTACGATCAATTTACTATCGTATTTGTCTTTTAGATATGCTTTGGCTGAGTTATGATTGAAGCGGGCTTTAGCTTCACTGATTAATGATGTTGTATCCATGTGTACTCCTAAGAGTATTTAGATGGGTACAACAAGTTTGATAAAAATTATGCGCCGGTTACCGAACCAGTAATTGAAATAGTTCCCCAAGTGTTGGCTAGGTAAGTAGTTTCTGGTGCTTGTACAGTTACTGTGGTGCTTGAACCGGTTCCTACGGTTAATCCATCTGGAATTTCATCCCAAATTGTAAATAATGTGATGACACTTCCTGTATCTCCGTTTACTCCTTGTGTGCCATTGCTTTTAGCAATAACACGAATAAAGGTACTCAAGTATCCTGAAGGGCCAGTAGATGCTAGTTGAGTAAAGATATTTGCATTACTAGTAGTCAATGCAAAATATCCATTATTTGGTAATATAGTTGGGGTGTTTCCGCCACCGCCTATTTTAGTAACACCATTAAATGAAACACTAGAGATAGTTATACTTCCCGAAGAAGGAGAACTTAATACTACAGTACCTACATTGCTAGCTAAATTATTGAATAATAGATTAATACCAGTTGTGCTATTAGCGTGGGCACATGTTACTTTTAATTGTCCGCCTGCATTAAAGAAATATCTTGCTGCATTACCATTTGCAAAAGTTACAGTATGTGTAAATGTAGCTGCTTGTGTCCAAGTAGTACCAAGAATTGCAGTATTAGCAACAGTAGAGCCTTGTGTAGCTGCATTTAATCTGGGTGCATATATGGTTGTTAGATTTGTAGGAATAGCTGACAAGTAAGTTATTGTATTACCGGCTGCCGGGGCAGTAACTGTGGTAATTGAAGTGCCTTGATGTGATGCACTATTTGCTGTTTTGTTAACTAAGTTAGCCCAATCTGCTGCGTAAACTTGTGTACCTACTGTTACATTTCCTAAAGCAGTTTGTCCATACCCAGCGGTTGTTCCACCGGTGGCCCACACTGTGTTCAATGTTCCACTACTAGTCACTGGATCTCCACCTACTAATGCGTTATAATCTGCTGCTGCTATGTTTCCGTATTGTGCGTAAGCCATTTTTATTCCTTATCTTGATACAGTAACAATTGCTAATACTGTTCCAATACTAGAATCAGTTTTATTTTCTAGTGAACGTCCAATGACATTAAATGCTGTTGCTTCGCCTGGCTTAGCTGCTCGTGCGATACCTTCACCTGCACTAACTAAACGATCATTCTTTTTAACTATACCAGTAACTTTAACTTGTACACGACCTGTCATTGCTACAGGGGGATGTGTAGTATCATTACCTGCACCTGAATTCATCAAGTAAGCCGCAGTATTTGAGATTACTCCAAAGATATCTTCACTTAGTTCGTATTTGACACTAGTAATTTCTTTTTCACCGCCTAATTCAACTACAGTGCCCGCATCGTAATAAGCATCTGCTTCAAAGCGTTCTGCTAAGTCAGCGTATGTTGCTTGTAATCTACTACCAGTTGTCAATGTCCAATTACCAGTAAGTTGTCCTGCAACTGTGTTTCCACCGGTTGTGATATTTGCTGTTGTAACACTAGAAGGGGCAATAACTCCGGTAAATTGACTAACTGAATTTGCTCCGGTTAGATAATCAAATACATTTGCATTGTTATACGTACCAGCAAAGCTAATTGCGACACCGTTAGCATACATGTACTTGTCTGTCCTAATACCATATGTGTTACCGTTATTATTGATTACAATGTTACCAGCGTTAACATAAAGTCCAGTGCCTGCTATAGTGTTAGCAGTACCAGTTCCGTTAAGAGTCCATGTTCCAGTAATATTACCAGCTGTACCTGCAGCGCCTGTTGTTATGTTTGCTGTGTTTAGTGTACCAATATTACCAGTTGTTACGTTTGCATTCGCAATTGTAGCATTAGCAGTTACTGTAGCTAGACGTACTGTTATTGTATCAGCCACTAACGCATTAGTTGCAGTGATATTATTTGATACTAAATTTCCAGTGACTGTTACAGCACCAAAAGTAGTTGTTCCGCCGCTAGCAGTTGAAGTTAATGCTAACCAGCTACTAGCTGTAGTTGTTCCGTCTGCTGGGCAGACGTACATTGTGTTACTGTTTGTATTCCACCATAATTGACCAGCTAATGGGTTAGCCGGAGGGCTAGCATTGGCATAATTTTCTAGTTGGTGAACAAAGTTTGTATCCACGTACTGACCGTACCCGGCATAGTTCCTGCCAGGTAATGCTAGTGAAGTACTGCTAGTATTGATAGTACCATCAGCAATGGTTGTCAGTACTTGACCATTACTTTTTACTATTGTATATGCCATGTTGAAATTGCTCCGTTATCTGTTATTTATCTTAAATTGTTACTAAGTTTGTCAAACTTTGAATTCTAACTGTATAATCAATCTGAATCTGTCTGTTTAGACTCTTTTGTACCGGGTGAAATATTACGTGTGTTAATAGCCTTGTGAGAACATTTCCATTAACGTCAGTTCCGTTGTTTCCCAATAGTCCCAATTCGTCAAAAACGTAGGAACTATCAGTCTGAGTACTGTTATCAAACGCAGCTTGCCCTGCAGGTTCGCCGTAGTCTAATAGACATTGCACTAAAATATCAGTATAAACTTTACCCGTAGTGTGATTTACTGTCATTTTATTACGTGTAGGATCCAGATTGAAAACGCTGGTATCGTCTACGATTTTAGCGTATGTCTGATTGTACAATGCAGCATTTTGACCCGTGACGTTTGGTGGAAGATAAGTGATGATTCCAGTGTCAGAAACGCTTGCTCCACCGTTACCAAACGCCATTTCGTAAATTTCTCCGTAACCACGACTGCTTAATGTGTCAGCAATAGCTATTGACATATTCTCGTAATTAATAGCATTTTTCTTATCTACGAATATTTCCCCGTTGTTAGGGTCATAGATTTTCAAAAATCCTTCTATTTTGTATGTTAGTGTTATTGCTGACATTAATTATCGCCTCTTATTTGTACTAATACTTCTTTAGTATTAGGGTCCGTTATCTTTACGCTGGAAGAAAAGTAAAATCCACCGTGTTCGTTGGGTTTAGTTTCCTGTCTTTCAGGTGATTTATTTTCACTATTTTCTTCCATTTTTTCGTTCATATATTATTTATCTTTAAGTTATATCCGTTCTTAAGAAACTTGCACCCTGAGTATCTGCAATCTGTAATGGATCTCCATCCACTGTATTATAAATTCCTGGTACTGGATTCCATGTCTCAGAGTATAATACATCTGACATTCTATTATTAGGTATCAATCCAAACGCTTCGGCGTATACTGGAATATATGTTTGCATTCCAGTTCCATTTGCTCCTCTGGTCAATTGAGATACTGTATTTTCAATTAGATCACACTCATTGAATCCAATCTGTTCACCGTTGATATATAGTAATCTTCCTTCAACTGTAGTGATAGTTAGTGAATTTCCTGCTGAAACTCCGATTGGTTGAATCTGTAATATTGGAGCAGTATTTTCTAAAACTACAGTAAAATTGCTGCTATTTACCAATAATCCAGTAGTATTGTTGTATACTTGTACGAGGCAGATAACATTCTTATTAGAAGTCAATCCAATGTTAAATGTCCCGTCAACTAATGCAGGAGTTGTTACTATTTGGACTATTGAATCTGTTACTCTAGTAACATCATTTAAGTAAATTGTATCTTGTAGAATTTCCAATGGAGATACTAACCAAGTTCTAGTTTGATGATTAGCACGATATACTGAACCATTGCCTTCTTGAGATACGTTTAATAAATATGTTTCTTGATTTGGAGATGCAGTTGGCATCATACTTGTAATAATAACTTCGTCTCCTGTAACTATCTCGGATAGAATACTTAAGTTATTGTAAGAATTTAATCTTAATGAACTTGATGGAACTCTATATCCATTGATAGTGACCCATAATCTATCTACATTGACTTGCTCATACTGTGTTACAAAGATAGAACCAGTTGCATCTACTAACTGAACTTCTTCTTGGTACGGGAATTCTGTTTCACTAATAGTAAATTCTTGTAATCCACTAGCAATACCAGTTCCAGTACCAGTTCCACTAGCAGTAAAAATTCCACCTATTACTGGACTACCAGTAGTCCAGTCATAAGAAGATGCAATAGCTTGCCAATTAGTAGTGCCTACTACAACTATTTCATACTGATTTCCTATAATAAAATTTCCAGCAGAAATTTCAGGTCTTACTGCATATATATAATATTTGTGTTTAGCTAAAATGTTACCTAATATGTTTGTACCTATGCTAGCAGCATATTGAGTAAAATATACAGGAGTATTTGGTATTAAAATATCAGTATTATCAACGGTTATTCTATTGCCATTATCATCAGTTGATGTTGCAAAAGTATTGGATATAGTAAATAGACCATCTAACCATATATAGCCACCACTGACATATGAAGAAATTGTAGTTACCGGATAATTAACTGCATATAATGCTGGGTTATATGGTTGGGTATACAATTCAAATTGTGTATTTGATATTGGTCTAACATAATATAGATTATTGTTTAATTGAGTTGACCCAACTACATCATCAACACGCACTATTGAATTTAATACAAAATTTGGATTTATACTAGTAGTTACTATTGCTCCGCTTGAACCACCTACATATCCTATTAATGTAGCAGTTACTGCGGCTGTAGTTACAGTAGGTGATATACTAAATTGATCTTGTATAGTAAATGCATACGCTGAACTAGGGTTAGTTGTTATTGCACTAACTGTGTAGTTAGTTCCAATAGCATTGACCCCGTTCACTGTGGCCGGGACCGCTGTTCCACTACCTGATCCAACACCACTTGCGGTGAATATTCCACCCACTACTGGATTTCCATATATCCAATTGTATGTAGTTGCAATTGATTGCCAGTCTGTGTTGCCCAAACTAGTTATGCAATACTGTTCGGCTATTGTGAACGAACCAGCATTTATACTAGAAGTCTTAAACTGTATAGATTGCCCAACACTTAAGTTAAGCGAAGGATCTGATGCACTAATTAATGCATTTGCTAATTTTGCTGTGCCATCACCAGACCCTACGGTAGCTGCGGTAAACAAGCTACCAACTGCGTAAGTTACTCCAGTGGTTCCAGCAACAGTATTCCAATCTGTCGTAGTACCTAATGATACAATGATATATTGTTTAGTTGTTGTAAATGCGCCTGCTGTAACAACTGTAGCTGATCCAGCTTGAGTACTAGTAATACCAATGGTAGCACTAGTAGGTGTAATAACATTGTTTATGTTTGTTATAGCTGCTACTGTAAATCCATTTACAGATGCTGTCATTGAACCTGAAGTTGTGGCCAGTACTGGAGAAGTTCCGCCTACTGTATCAGATACTGTAAATGTTGTAGAATCAATAATTGATGTGACATAATAAGTTGCCCCGGCGGATAGTCCACACCCTGAAATAACAGTACTAAAGACTAATGGATAATTAATTGACAATATACTTGTATCTGCTGTTGTCAACCAATATTTTGCTTCATCAAAATCACTTTGATCAAATCCAACAATTGCAGTTCCAGTTCCACTACCTACCCCAGTTGCAGTAAAGCTAGCTAAGTATGTTGTTCCTGTACCTGAACCAGTTGCTTGTGCAGTAAATAGTACATTTTGTGCGGCGGACGCAGTTATTGTAGTACTTGCAACCGTTTGAGTAGCACTTACTGTATATGTACCAACACCGCCGGAGCCTGTCAAGAATCCAGTAATAGTTGTTCCTCCAGTCACCCCTGTACCTGAAAGAACTTGATTAATAGTTAAAATATGTGCAGATGCAGTTCCTGTTCCTGTTCCAACTACATTACAATAAAAAGTAGAACCTACTGCATAAGTTATACCAGTTGTTCCTGCAATAGTATTCCATTGTGCTTGTGTAGTTGTTCCCAATGCTAAAATTGCATAATTAATTCCAACAGTAAATGATGTAGCTACAGTAGATGTCAATGATTTAGTAACAGTTAACACTCCAGTTAAAACACCGTTAATTGTTTGATTTGCTATAGTGCCTGTAACAGTACCAGTCGCACCTACAGCAGTCCAATTTGTTGTTCCTGTTGTATTGACAATATATTGATTTCCAGCTAGTAAACTAGTAGCTGCAACTGCACTAGCTCCAATGCTTGTCCAAGTTGTAGTGCCAATTGATTGAATAACATATGGTTCTCCTATGACAAATGTTCCAGCAGTACTTATTTGATCAAAATTAAACACACTAGCGGTAGTATTAGTCACTGTTACACTAAACAAATCAGTACCCGGTGTTCCAGTGATACCGTATTGTGTACTAAAGTACTGACGATCAGTTGAATTATATGAAGTAACTGCTATACTAGAATTAGCTGCCGGCGGCGAATTAAACAATATTGAGTTTTCATCACTACTTATTGTATATGCACCATTTGTTTGACGCAATCCATTAACTTCTACAATAGCATTAGTTGGATTGATATCACCTACATAATAATTTAATGCAAATGATGCAGTAGAACCGTCTCCTACAAATGTTTGAGTCTGTGGTAGTGTATACGCATACTGAGTAGGTTGTGTTTGTCCTAAGAATGAGTACGCTAGATAATCTACTGTATTATCATAATTAGCTGCAAATATTATTGAAGCAGTTATTCCGTTATCAGCAATTCCAATTGAGTAATCATTAGATATAAATTCTGCACTACCAGTGCCATTTGTTAATTGAAATACCGGACCACCAACAGTTTCAGAAATAGTGAATTCATTGGCATCATATATAGATTTGATATAATATGTTTGATGATGTACAATTCCACCAAATATTGTAGCACTAAAGACTATAGGAGTATTTATGATTAATCCACTTGTAGTGATTGTTGTTATAGTATTAGTTGAGGCTTTGGTTCTTAATACAGTAGCAGTATAACCTAATACTAATAAATTGCCATTGTGATATACTGCCGGCGGGGTCCATGCTGCACCTAATCCAGTTTGGATGATAGCATCCATAAGTCCGGATGCAGTAGACAAGAAGAATATGGTTCCGGCTGAGCCAGTTGTTGAATTATAAGTATCTGATATTGTAATTCTATTAGTTACATACCCAATAGATTTTACATAATATGTTTGATCTTCAACTATATTTCCAAATACATCACCACTAAAAGTTATAGCCCCATTAAGAACAAAATCTTCTACACTATCACATTGTATAGTATTGTTAATTCCGTTTGTTGATACTGCATACGCGGTGATAGGACTAGTTGTTGGTTTGATTAATCCAGACCCTTGATATATTCCTGCACTAAAATTTGCATTTACATCAATTTCATTGAATCCAGTAACTTCATTGTACCTAATAGGATCAGCTTCAGTATTTGATTTTACTAATTGATCTCCATTGCCTACTTCATATACATCTATTCTTAGTGTATCATTTGTAGTACTTGAAACATATGTTATAGGATTAGCTAAAATTACAATCTTGTTTATCCAATCAATTTCATAATCAATACCCAATATCATTGTAGTACTCAACTCAGTGGTATAATCTATAAGAAACACACTTATTTGAATAGGAACATTTACTACATTAACAAAACTATATTCAGTTTGTGTTCCTGAAGTGGGTGATAATTCTAATGAAACTACATTATAGCCAATATTTTGATATATTGTTTGATCCCAGTTTGTTCCGGGTCTAGTATTTACAATCATGGTAATATTGTCAGTTACTACACCAGCAACTAATTCTTCTGGACCATATCCTTCTGTAAATGAATCACCTTGAACATTATAGATTGGTTCAGGTGTGTTAACATAATTATCAAGCGACCAAGTAGTACCATCTGTACTACGCAACATAGTATTATTATATCCTACTGCGATCAATGTTCCTGAAACATTTTCAGAAACACTACTTTGTAGATTTTCTGTAACATTAGAGGTTCTTTGTGTCCATGTAATACCGTTGACTGGTGCAGTTAATATAACTCCATTGTCTCCAACTATAATAAACTGTTGATAGTATGTACTCCAAATTATATTATTCAAATTAGTAGCCACTGGGGAAGTCTGTGGGAACCAAGTTGTGCCATTAAAACTAGTGTATATAATTCCATTGTCACCTACTATTACAATAGTTTGACTATTTCCTGCAATACTGTTTAATGAGAAAGTTGTATCAGAGAATGCTACTTGATTCCAAGTAAATCCATCTGTGCTAGAATATATTATTCCTATATTAGTAGGAGCAACGGTTCCACTAGATGCAGTTTGCCCTAAACCAACTGCAATAAAACCAGTAAAACCAGCAGTGCTTACATATGCAACACTATTGAATTCATTAGTAAATCCATTGGTAAATGTAAATGTTTCATCCCATAGATAAGGTACATTGTCATTAGGTTGTGTTAATGAAGTAATAATACTACTTCCAACTGCAACAGTAACTTCAGCAATACTAGAATATGTTACACAATTTAATGTTACACCTGAAGAACTCAATAATATTGGATCAGTTGAATTATATATTGAGGTTGTGGCCCAATTAATACCGTCATCACTTGTTAATATAGGGGTTGCTGTATTATTTGAAGAAAGAATAAATTTACCATTAATACCGCCAGTGTAAATGATAGAAGTTATATTGATTGGAGTATTTGATAACTTGTTAATAGTCCAGTTAGATACCGTGCTAGTATTAATTGAAGAATAGTCAGTAGAATTTGATGCTATGAAATACGTTGAATTTTTAACTGTAATAGATTGTCCATTAAGTCCAGTTGGATAAAATGTATTGTCAGTTAAAATTGTATCCAACGTGTATTCATCTGCCGGTGCAAATGGATTACCTGAATAAGTACTGTTTGGATATGTTATTCCGCTTACTAACTGAGTAAGGTCTACACCTGGCATGTTGACAGTAGGTTGATAGTAACCTATAATTCTGTCTAGTGCATTTAAGTTTCTATTATCAGGTGATAACAATTCCCATTTACCAATAATAAATTCATTGTCATTATTACTAACAACACATTGATATACTCTATTGTTAAATTTAACTATACTAGGACTAAAGAAGAATGGTTCTGGCAACACAGCATAGTCACCTGAAGAAGCCATTGTCATTGACCCGGTAGCATCTGTTAATTGTACCAATGAACTTAATAGTGCCGGCAATGTAGATATTCTTACTGTAGTTGAGGTTGGTTTATCATATATATAATATGTGAGACCTAAATCAACGCCACCAAAAACTGTTCCTGTAAATATAACTGGTTCGTTAACATTGAAACTAGTAGAACTTGCTACTGTAATTCTGTCAGATGATGCTACTGTTTGTGTTGCAGTAGTAGATGTTATTCCTGAATATGAGAAATTCTGTCCACTTACTGGTGCAGTTAATTCTGGATTAGAATATACTGCTACTTGATTTGATGATATTACTTCCAGATAATATTGTTCTACCACACCTGCAGGGGTACCTACACAAACTGCTGATGTGATACCACCAATTGAGTCAATAGTCAATGCTGTTAATGTTAAATCATTTGCAGGTGTAGTTCCGCCAATACTTGAACCTGCTATGGTTACAGTATTATCAACTGCGTAACCTTGACCAGAATCAGTGATTATTATTCTATAACCACCTAATATATAACTTACATCAAAGTTAGGATCAGTCACAACGTCTTGTACCATTGATACTTGTGCTTCTAATACATAATGTGTTCCAGAACCAGCTGTAGTAGTTTTGATTGTTACTCCACCTACTGCATAAGTTAAATTAAAACTGTTGCTAACTTTGTTAGCAACATAATAAGTAGTGTACACGTTAAACGGTGCAGGAAGAGTCCCTGTGCTACTTAAAACAACTGCTGTTCCATCAGGGAACGCTGAGCCATTTGCTACAGTTATTGTAGCAGCAGATGGAGTAGATGTGTCAGTGATAGTCGCAGCTTGCGTAGAATTTAATAAACTATTAGCAACAGTTACATAACCTTCTCCACTTAATGTCATTAATCCACTATCAGTAGTTACATTATACACTGACCCAAACAATTGTTCTTCTGAGATTGTAAATCTACCAGTGTCTGTTGGCGGACTATCATCTATAGAGAATACATAGTATACTAGATTTAGTGATACTCCACCAATTGAAGTTCCACTAAAATATATTGGCATACCAACGTATAATACATCAGTTAGATTAGGATTTAATGATAATGGTGCAGTTAACCAATTAGTACCGGTTGTAGTATTTGTTACGGTTAATGCAGTAGTACCTGTTCCCGTAATAGTATATGGTCCACCTGTTGTGGTCAATCCACCAATGTCAGCTTCTACATTAAACTTAAGACCGTTATAGATGTTAGATAATCCGCCACTGAAATTAGAAATACAAATTCTGTTTACAGTTGCTAGAGTAGCTGACATACTTCTAGTCAATAGATTAGAAATAGTACCTGTTAATCCACTGTATTGTTGTGAAGTTTGATATAGTGTAAATTGTTGTCCTGTAATTTGTCCTGGACTTACTGGTAAGTTAACATTTAATGTCAATGATCCAGTACCATTTGTTAAATTAACTGCAAGGTCTTGACTGTTGAGCGTACAAGAACCAGTAGCAGTAGTTAATATTACTGCATCACCATTTACTGAACTTGATATTGAAAATGAAGTTCCGTTAGTAAATTTTTCTCTTACATAATATGTTGCACCTGCAACTATGTTACCAAATGTAGTGCCGGTAAATATTATAGGCTCATTTATAGTTAAACCTTGCGTAGTTTCACAAGTAATAGAATTGTTACTACTTGACGTTGCAGTAACGGCAAACATCACTGGTAACTCATTTGTAGCAGCCATTGTAAATGTTTCTAAATCAATTACTGTTAATACATAATATATTTTGTTTTCTACAATATTACCAAATGATTCATTATTGCCTTCAGTATTAGTTACAAAGAACAAAGGCATTCCTGTATAGAAACCAACAGTACCATTTTGCCCAGTTGGTGTTAGTAATACTGTTACATTGTTTGTAGTAGCAGCAGTAGCAACTGCATTTCTCAATCCAGTATAGTTAATAGTAAGTATAGCTTGATTTGTTAGTTGACCAACATATAAAGTTAATCCTGCTGTAACAATAGTAGCTGTATTCTGTGCAAAAACTGCACCCGGAACACCATTGTCATCAACGGTGTCAGAAATTGTAAAACCAGTATCTTCTAATATTGCAGCAGTGCCTGTTCCACTAGCCACAAATTTTGAAATTACAACATCACCCACTACATAAGTAACACCCACTGTATCAGCTACAGTATTCCAATTTGTCGTGCCTAATACAGTAATTACATAGTTATATCCAATATCAAGATTAGAAGAAGAAGTACTAGACGCATTTGGTAATTGTACTAATGATTTTACATAATAAGTAGTGCCATCGACTAAAGTAGTACCAATTGTAGACCCTACAAATTTAACTGGCATTCCTATATAGAAACCAATTGTAGAACCAATATCACCGGCAACTGCTGCACCACCTTCATTAGGATTAATTCTTATTGCATTTTGATACGCTGTAGTAGAATAACTAGAACTAAAAGTTTGCACAGTATTTCTAGTTCTAGATGACCAAGTTAATGTTTGTTGATTTTCTGCATCTAAAATTTCAAAAGTTGCGCCAGCAGCACTTGCCAAGATTGAATCAATAGAAGGATACTGAGAATTTAATTTAATAGATGATGCTGCTATTTGATTACTATTATGTAAATCACCTGCGTAGAAAGAACCATATAATCCACCTGGTGCCCAATCAATGACTTGAGAATTATATGTAGTTCTATCAAATCTTAATGTTACTACATTTTCTCTGATTGGCATTGAATTTGAAATACAGTATCCGATTGCACCAATGCTGAAATTTTGAGTTCCTGTGCCAGTAGTACCAAATACTACTCTAGCGTGGTCTTGTATCGCTTCTTGGTACGTTGTATAAAGAGCAAATACTGGTGATGGAGTAATTTCTAACAAGTTTACATAATATGCTTGACCTTCGACTAATCCTTCTATTACTGTTGAATTAGAGCCAACTGTATATGTTATTACATCGCCAGTTTGTAAATCATATGCAGTGTTTATATTGATAGTATTATCCAGTATATTTACTTGACTACTATCAATTGATAAAATATAAGCTGGATCAATTACAATGTTAGGTAGTACTGCATACCCAGACCCTGGATTAATTACTTCAACCCCAATGACAGTACCTAAACTCATTATAGCTTGTAACTGAGCAGGGACTCTTGGTTCTGGATATATCGTAGTATCAATATATGCAGTAATCTGAGGAGGATTTACATAGTTTCTACCTGTGTTAAGAATAATCACAGGAGGAAGATCCATAAAAATATATTCGCCAGGTAAGTGTTGGGTTATAGTTGTACCGTTTATTCCTCTTGACAAGCCGGTTAGTTGACTGTTTAATAAATCTTTTCCACTATAACCTATTTGTTCTTCGCCAATTGTGATAGTCCCGTTTATAGGAAATCCATAAACATTGTCAACATAGCAGTATACTGTATTCAATGACATATAAGAATCTAATACGCCAATTTGATAATCTTTTTGTCCAATGTATGATTGTGTCTCGTCTACAAAAATACCAATACTCAATCCGTAATTATTATACCATTGACTATATGCATTACTATTCCATATTGAACTCGTAGGTGGATACTGATACACATTGTCGCCGCCGTTATAAACTAATTGAGGAGATACAAATTCACCAATGTTTGCATTCCATTGTGCAGGTAAATCAAAGTCAGTTATATCGCCTTCAAATATATCAGTACGTGTATACTTGAATAAAAACTCTTTGATTACAACATGATAAGGTTTAACTTCATTCAAGTATCCTTCTAAGAATAATTGATTATCTGAACGGAATACTTCTAGTGGTAACAATTCACGAATTGTGTGAGACACATCTAAAAATGATGTTTTATTTAACCAAGTTAAGTAATTTTGACTTTCAATTGTTTCACTTTGAATGTAGTCAAATAATAGTATTAAACTCTTGTTTCTAAAAATCAATAATTCATTTGTGTAAATTTCTTCATTTAACGCACGAACTATATAACGTGTTTCAGTTGAAGGATATGAATCAAATGGGGTGGTATCAAAGAAGTTATCACCAAATCCTAATCTAGCACTAGGGTAATCCCATAATACAGATGAAAATTCTATTGTACCATTGTCTAATCCAATCCTTGTCCATACTCCGTCTGCGCCATATATGTATGTTTCCCCGTTGCCTGAACCATTAGCTAATACTTTTACAATTGTTCCTGACGATACCTCTAAGGTAGATAAATCTGCATATAAAGGAACTTGTATTGATGCTTTGGTATTATTATTATAACCAGTTGCCCACCAATTGATATAATTCCAATATTGTGTAGTATCAAATGACTCTCCTGTTTCAGTCAAGAACACTGCATTTCTAATTTCAGTAATAGGAAATTGAGCAAGTACAGTATTAGCATATTGTAGATAATTCTTTAATGCCCCAAATCTGTTATAGAAAAACCCTTGTCTTGGTCTAGCTAAAACACCTGTCTGTACTGCTTTTGGTAGTAGCGGATCAGGTACAACACCGCCTGCGTTGTCAACACCACACATGCTATCTAACATTCTATTGTACAACCCAATTGGTTGTTCAATGCCTACTGCGCCGCGATATTGATATCCAGCACCAGACCCCGGAGTGCCCGGCAAGAAATCATCAGCGTAATTAGCGCGAATTAAACTATATTGATTGTGTGGAACATCATCATTAGCTCCTGTTGCATAACCAATATTCAGAACCGTATCATTTGCATTAATGTATGCAAATGCATTATACAATGCATACACACTTGGTAATAATGGTGCAAAATAAGTTATACCAGTTGATTGCGGTTGTATTATATAATATTCTAACACTGTATCAGATAATGTTTTACCTAATTTTTCAAATATTATATTTGTATTTCTTGCCCAGAAATAATAGATAGGGGCAATTAATCCTTCAGCATTTATTACACCACCCACTGAGTAATTATCTATATTGTACGGGACTCCCGGACCTGTATATTGTGATGGGGGTACATTGCTGCTAATCCATGAATATACCGCTACATCGCTGCCTGGAAATACACGGCCCCACCATTGACTATTGTATGAAACATCATTTTGATGATAGTTCATAAATCTAGTATTAGAGGTATTGAACCATAATTGACCTACTTTATCACTTGACCAAACAATACCACCTTGGGTAGTAGTTGGACTGTTATATCCAGCTGGATCATTGTTTGATGTAACGTCAATGTTCTCTGCTACTGCGCCTAATAATTTACCTTGTAACGGGTCGATATAATCTAAATTTTCTAATGTATCATTAGTTAATGCACTAAACAATTGAATGTTAAAAATTCCATTAACATCAACGATTGGTGCCGAACTTCTATATACTGCCCAGTCAGGGGTACTACTTTGACTTATATAAGTAATAACTTGCCCATTATATCCTGTATTAGGAACAAAGTTAGGAGTACCAATTGTTACATGATTGCTATTAAAATCTAATGCTGTTCCGTAATTTGGTTGAGTACCATAATTTATATCTAAAGAATTTGTACTCTGTGCATATACAAAATTACCAGGGTTATCTATATTTTCGTTATATGCTGCCAAATAATCAAACATATAAACAGCGCCAGCATTAGTGAAAATATCTATCCATTGAGTAGCATTATTATCAAAAACTGTATCATTGTCTAATTCATCATCAGTAAAGTCAAATGTAGTAGACGAATAACGAGCACCAACCGGAGCACTTGCAATAAATGACCCAGTGTAAGATTTATCAAATTTTACAACAGTTCCAAATTGAGTTCTACCGTCTAAATGAGGACACATTATCTTTTGTGTTTGTGTATAAATCGTAATACCAATCTCACTCAGAGTAGCATTATCAACTACTGATAGTGATAGTTTATTACCCGCTGTTCCAATTGTAGTATCAACTAGTGATATTACTAATTTACCATTAAGTGTGGTTGCATATACATTTGGTATTGAAACAATGTTTATGCTGGTAGCAGCAGAAGTAGCATTACCTATTGGCAATATTACATTGAATCCATTTATTAAAATAGTTCTAGGAGTAGTGATAGTACATGTAGTATCTCCTACAATCATGCCATATTTTTCACCAGCATTTGTATATCTGTGTACCGCACCTTCATAATTTTTATCACTTAATTCATATGGTGCACCAATCAATATCTCATTTGCATAACGATTAACATCTACACTAGTGCCAAACTCAACACCCACTCTTGGTGTTTCTTCATTAGTTAATGTTTGTGTCAATACAAAATTACTACCACTGATATTAATTAAATCACCTGCATTTATTGTAGGTAATTGTGAACTATAAACATACAACGAAGAACCAATCACTGCATAGGTGTTATCACTTAATAGTGTCCCATTGACTGAAACAAATAACGGGGTAGTTTGAACAGTAACTGTCATACTACCACTATCTGTTGCTAATTGAATGTATGATGCTGCATTGCGAGTTAACGCAATTCTAAATGTAGTGCTAGTTGGTTTATCATAGACATAATAAACCGTATTAGTAGCTATTGCACCTGCTGATATCAACGTGCCGGTGAATACTACAGGATCATTTACATTAAATCCTGCACTACTACTTACTGTAATTCTGTCAGTTGTGCTATCTGTGGCAGTGGCAGTTTGCGTTACCGTAGTTGGAGTCCAAGCTAAAGGAATTACTACAGGAACAAAGGCTTGATTACTAGTTCTTGAAATTGTATTTTGTACAGTTCTAGAGAATACATAAGTGTAACCATAATTTTGAGTATTTACATCATAATCTTTATATGGAGTACCTATTGCTACAGTATCACCAAAATAATCAGTAGCAATAGAGTATCCAAATGTGTCTCCACTGACTAATCCAGCTACAGTGATTCTAGTAGAATATTCATATAAATCTGTTAATACAGATTTACGATAAACATAAACATAATTGTTATCTATATCAGAAATATATAACCAATTTTGATCTCCGGACAATGCAGTTGAAGTTCCCCATGTTGTTACTCCAACTGGAGCAGCAATTGTTTGATATAGAGATAATGTATTAGATAAAGTGGTATTTATTAACTGATAGATATAAACATTAGGTGAACCAGTTGGTTCTGATATAACAAATAAATCATCAATATATGATATATTAGACCCAAATGAATCCCCATATGTTAGAGTTTGAATAGAACTATAAGAATTTGTATCAGAATAGTATCTATATCTATTAACTTTTCCAGCTGCACTATCAGCAATTAAATAACCCAAGGTATCAGTATAAGCAACTGCACTACCAAAAGTCTCGCTACCCAATTCTGTTATTTCATTAGTATATTGATAGTTTAGACTCTTACGATAAACTGCCCAGCTACCATCATTGTTAGTATCAACCCATACTTTTAATTTGTTGAATTCATTGTCTAGTAAAGGTAAATTTATAATCTCTGGTGCAGTAGCTACACGTTGATTTTGCATTCTAAAACCAACCCCTTGTCCAGTTAAACTAGTTATGTTAGGGTCTAATGAAAGATTGATGATAACTCTGTATGGATCTACTACTGCTGCAACAACGTAATAATTGTCAATTGCAAGATCAAAATTAACTACCGCAAAAATCTGATAGGTTGTTAAATTATGTGCTTGATTAAATCTAATTGTTACCGTGCCATTCAGATTATTTTGTGCTGAGATTACAGAACCTAAACTAGTAGGAGTATAAACTTTCCAATCTGACAGATAATTTGCTAACCAAGTATAATCACGCACATAAAATTCGGTTATTGGGATTGTTGTGCCAACTGAATTTTGTGCGGTTGATAAGCCAGAATAATAATAACTAGCCATTTTAACATCATCGTAATTAACATATCCTGCTGTAGGATATAATTCAGATGGATATGTATTGGCTATCGTAGGTAGTATATCAACATCAGTTATTGGACGACCATAATTGAATACGCTATATATAGGTACTTGTTGTTGTACTCCATCTATAGCAATTCCATTAGTTAAACCTACAATGCTAGGATTACCAGTTAATTCTGGTTGATTTAATTTGAATTGAATAAAGTTGTTATTTAATACGCCGCCAAACTCACCTGATTTGATAGCCCAATTTTCATACAATTCATAGTCAATACCGCCTTGCGCTAGTGTAGCACCCTTAAATGCACTTGCTGCATTTAATGTACCTTTATCTTTAATCATGTTCTTATAAACATTGACTTGCGTGATGTCAGTTAAGTCAGCTAATGCCATATAGTCTCTTGGACGATATCCAATTAAACTGAAACTCAATAAGTCTGCATCATTTTCTAAGTTAGCCCTGTTAACATCATAGTACAATGTACTTTCATATGAACGAGTTTGACTATTAGGCAATAAGCCTTTTTGTATTTGATCGTAATCTGTTTGCAACCACTCTTGCTCATCAAAAGTTTCTTTTGCTTGTACAATTGTTATAGCAGTCCAATATCTATTTTTATATTTTACAATTGAACCTTGAGTATATTTTATTTCTCTAGTCCACTCTTGTATATTGTCTTGATTAAGAATGAAACCATATGCATCTACTGTGCCATTCCATTCAGCAGTTTTTGTACCACGAACTGTGATACGATTTTGACGCAACCCTGTAACTAAATTGTAAATCACATCGTTGAATAACGTTAAGTTATTGAATACGATACCATGTTCAATGTTACTAATATTAAATTGACCATATGATATAGTATCACCTTCGTTCAATGCTGTTACTGTAAATGCAGTACCATCACGAATAACAGACATGTCTGTCCCCGATATAGGATATAGATTTTGATTCAATATAAAGTTAAACTGTTGTAATGTCAATGGTTGAACAATAGAACTTTCCTTGTCTATTGAAAGAATCTTTGCAGCAGGGTTGATAGAAGTGATGCTACCAATAGCCCATCCAGTTTGTGCCCAGTATAGAAACTCTGCAACCATTTGATTCCAGTTGATTGGAATACCATTTTCTATTTCATCAAATATAACACCTTTTTGTGTCAAGTATTCACCGTAGCTTACCAAGAATTGTGATACTTGTTGAACAGTGTAGAATTCAGTTCCATATGGAACTGTAACTGTTCTATCATAAAAATCTGTTGCTACTTTTACTGTAAGATTTTCAACGGTAACGATTTCAATTGCTGGGTTTGGCTTAGGTGCTAATACCGTAAAGTATGCATTAGTCTGATTATTTCCAAATATTTTATATCCACGATCAGTAACTTGTACTATTACACCACTATAAACTATTCTATCAAACGGTTGATTTTCGTATAATAATACTTGATAGCTTTCATCAGGAATTAGTAATGAACTATTAGTGCTGTTAGCAGAACTCTTTTCCACGTAGAATTTTAATAAATTCTTATCACTAAATCCAGCTAAACGATATACTAAACGAACATCTAAGTTGTCTAACAATGTAGTTATGTTTGTAGTTGCATCGACCCCAACTTGTTTTTCATAATCAACAATCCAGTTGATATAACTAGTTGCAGGTGTTCCTGAACCATAAATTGGTACATCGCTTATGATTAAATGATCTCTATTGTTTACTAGAAATTGATTAAATTCAATATTATATTTGTAATTGTCAACATCTACTCCTAAATTAAAGAAGTCAGCAGGTTTAGTAATTGCTAATATACGCATCAAATCAAATGGCCATGTGCTACTTCTACGATAGCTAAACTCTGCAGGACCTACATCGCCAACGACCCAGTCACGCTTAAATGCATTTTCATCGTATGCACCTACAATAGAAATCAATGGTGAAACTAAATCTCCATTGCTATCAACTGGGATAATTTTTAATAATTCTGGGCGAGCATAATTAGGCTTTATGTAAGAATTTCCGTTGTTCCATACTAAGCCTTCACTTAAATCTCTCCAAAGAACTAAGTTGTCACTAGTATACGGTGCTGCACCATATCTAGTTTCCCACCATGACGGCTTGTTAGTTATCCCTAACATTTCCCATGGAGTTTGGTCTGGGGTTGAGGTGTCGTAGAAATATAAATACAACCCTCTGAAATATCCTTGTTCGATTGGCTGACGATTTATCTTATTACCACTGTCAACATAGTTGTAACTAAATTGATTGTTCTTATTGTAGAATTGTGTCTTGTAATCAATTCTATTTGATCCTACCCAATTCAAGAAAGATTCACTATATATTTGTAAAAACTCATCATATGAGTAATCAGTATCTCTAAAGAAGCCTGGAATTATTACACCCTCATAAGAACCCGCAGGAACTGTCTCACTTAATTTTAAGTTATTGTAAACACGGGTCTCATACTCAAGTAATACTTGGTCTCTAAAATCAACTAGTGTATTTGTTGTTGGGTTGTAGCTTCCATACAATTTAGTAAATGACCCATCGTGTCCTACAATGAAATATGTTTCTGGGTTGTATGCTGTATCTAAAACCACCGCTGGAATTGTTGCTGGATATAATCCTAATTTAGTAGGAGTATTAGGAGCATAACTACCATAGGTTTGATTGTACTCATTGACTGTAATTTGGTCATTGGGTTGTAAGTCAGTGGTAACGGTTAATGTAGGACTATCAATACTAATTATATAATCAATTTCTTTAATTAGTTGTGTTTGTTTTCCATTACGTGTAAGATATACCAAAACGCTATTATAATTTGCTGTAGCAAAATTATATATTTGACTTAGAGAATAAATGCTAGTATCTAGTGAATTAGCAAAACTATATGTGTTAGTAATATAAGGTGCTTTTGCTGGAAGCATGTCGCTCCAGAAAAACGGTTGTTCATTACTACGTGCAGCATTCATTTGAATGATTGCGTCATCAAGCATTTGTGCAGGAGTCAACATTGTACTGTAGCTAGAATTATTAACTGTATCAATCAATAAATTCTTAAAAGTAATATATTGTCTGCTATTATATAACAGTGAATCAATTATATCATGTTTTTGATTTCGTAAAAATACTCCAGGTAATACAAGCGAAGCACTATTCTGTATTATTCTATTGCCCCATGGTACTAAATTACCTAAATCACGATAGTTGTTTGGTCCAAATACTTCACCTGTTGTGTTTGGATTGTTGTAAAAAATACTTTGATATTGTCCACGAATATCACCAATGTTAGCTGTAGTGATATCTTCATTGAATGGATTATTATTCAAATTATTAGGAATTTGATAATACGCTGTGTTACTTACTTGATCACTTAGTATTAAAATTTGTACTACTGTTTCAACTGCATCAATAACAGGAATATTAACAGTGGTTGTTGTATCAGTGACTGTTACTGTAAATTCACTTAATAAAAACTTATTATTAATGAAAACTTGTATAGTGGGCCAATTAGTTTTAGTAGAACTCATTGGTGCTATATCACACGTAAAAGTATACACTGGCGCAAGTGCAGTCCAATCAAATTCAAATATTTGATATTGTACGCTAGGAGATACCGCAGTTTGCCAACCTAACTCTCTTACATAATTAGTACGAGATGTATAATTATATACATACCCAGTATTAACATTTTGTGTTATTGCTGTAGTACCATTAACATAATTAAAGGTATCTAAATTCAAAGAAACATCAAAACTAATGTCTCCAATATTATCTATTGAACTATAACGTATAGGAAAACCTAAATATAGATCATCGGTTCCTGAACCTATTCCATATCTAAACAATGTTGAACCAGTAAATGATGTACTAGTATATACCAAAGGATCACCAAAACTTACACCATTATTATCAAATATATCAAACTTTGGAGGTTGATTTAGAGTAATTTTTTGTTGACCTGCATACCAGTCGGTTCCATCAAAATAGAAATCTTTACCTATATTATTATATCCACGATATACAGCAGTTTGTTCATCGGGCAATACCAATCCATCTTCAGCTTCAAATAAAGTAATTACAGGAACACCTTGAAATGTAGTAGTTGAAAATCTTGCTATATAAATTTTATTTCGTATATTTGCAGTTGTGTCGGCTGCAAATACTATTCTAGAGCCATCAAAAAGGGCATAGTTATCTAAAGGAGTATCTGCTGTAACTACAGATGCAACTGAAGTGCCATTAACTATAGATTGATTATACCACGTGACTGTTATAATTGTATTTGAACCTACAATTGAAACATTGTTAACTAGCGTTATAGAAGGTAATACACCAGTGGTATCCGTTATATATTGATTAACTTCAAATAATCCTGATACCCCGGTAGTAGGAACTGTTATGGTAGTAGAATATGGATATATAGAGGTAGTCATTGTGCCACTACCAGTGGTGAGAACAAACGTTGGTCCACCTTTGATACTAGATATGGTTATTAGATTGCCATTAATAGTAGTTATATAATAAGTAGTTCCAGATACTATTCCACCAAATACAGTGCCTCCAAAACTTATAGTATCATTAATATGCAAGGTAGAGGTACTATTCAACAAAATCTGATTAGTTACTGCATAAGTCGTAGTTGCTGTTCTAGTAGTAATTGCTCCAGTCACCGGCGCTATTACTGCATCATAAGTTGTCCATCCTGCTACGTCTGGGTAATAACTAGCTTGTCCTGCTACATAAGTAAGTGCATCGGTTGTTCTAGTATCAAAAAAATCTACTGGACTTTTACCAACTGAGCCAGAATCAAATAATTTCAAGTTAGGATAAAATTCAATGATTGGTCGTTTTGCTTTATTACCATCAGTAGTATATTCTGTAATTAATGCAGGAGTATTATTGTATGCAGCAGTAGCATTAATAACATCTATGTGAAACCAACGATTGCTTCTTGACCAAGCATTCCTATTAATTGAATTTCTAGCAATAGTTATATAGTCTGGATTTACAGGAACATATAAACTAGAATCATAATTTCCAACATCCCACGGTGTTGTGTCCCATGGTGTGTATTCACCTGAAGCAAATAAGCCCGGAGATACTAAATTAGTTACAGTTAATAATTCTATGTTAGTACCAACCCCTTCTACATAGTATTCTGTATTATTATACGTGTTAGGAAATATATTCCCTTGAAATATAACTTTTAGTCCGTTTGTGAATACTACACCGTTTGGAGAAGTATATTGTTCTTTACCTAATATATCTGTTATAACATTAATTTGACTTGTGCTATTGTTTTCGACCAATTTAATAATACCTACCCTAGTAGAAATAGTATCATCTTGATAGTACAATGTATCTAATATAGGACTATTATATGGTTGTAATTGTATGTAACCTGTATTATTTCTATAGAAAAGTCTATTGATCCACTCGACCCCATACAAAGCAGTTATTTTTTGCTCATTTGGAATAGCATCGCCCAAAGACAATGATATAACAGGGTTATTAGCAGCGCCGGTTAATGTGATTTGGTAAAAATTAGTTTCTGTGCCTAAATCATTTTCACCGGTATTATAAAACATTAGCGTCAATCCATCTAATGATGTTATTCCGTCAATACCACCTATATCATTTACATATGCTCCGTTAACCTGACTATACGGAAGTGTAGAAACAACACCTACTGTATTGTCTCCAGAAAAAATATAATCAGCTAATGCATTTTTTTGCGGAACATTAAATGTAATCGTTCCATCTGATATCCCGTTATTAGTAACTCCGTATACATCTCGGGTTTGAAGATTAGTTTGTGTTGGACTATAGCCAGTGACACCGGGTGCGCCTTGTATCCAAAATTTAGTATTTTGATTAATGATAAATGTATAAGTTCCACCACGAATTAAGGTTAGTGTTGGGTTGGCTTCTGCATCAGCTAATGATTCAGATGTTATTACATAATCAGCAGGTTCTGCTGCAACTACATAAGTAGCTTGAGTATACACTGCACTAGGCTGTACGGTGACACGTTCAGGGCCTGTTGGTATCCAGTAATATTGATTATAGTTTATAATTTTATCTAGATCGGTGAAAGAATCCCATGAATAAATTTGACTACTAAACAATCTACTATTGTTATCGGTTATTCCACCACGTAATGTTAGTGCATCAACTATACCCGGATAGCTAATAAAATCTTTTGCAGTAGTGTCATTTTCTTTTAAGAACACAACACCCGGATCCAATTGATAATCAGTTCTGATTTTTGTAGGTTCGGTTACATAGTAGTCATTTGCATTAACACCATACCCAAACTTACTACCAATATAACCTTCAATTCTCTCAGTGTTGGGTTGAGCAACTAATTGGTCTAGTGTCGCTGCTAAAAACTGAGCGTTGGTTGTGGTTTTGAATATCTCTGGTAAAAAGTCGAGTGTTCTAATTCTTGTTGCCATTTTATAAATCTTTTAGTTATATATTACTTATGCTATTTGTAATTCGGCGGGTGTTAATGCCGCGATGACAAGTACATCATTTGAGGTTGCTGCATTTACAAAAATTTCGTAAGGTAAACATTTAATCTCATATAAGTCTCCAAATTTCATTGTTGGATCATTAGGCACTAATACACATGAACTAACATATTCTCCAATTTGATTATGTATGTATGCACTTAATTCACTGAAATAAAAGGTATCTCCAAAATCCCAATTATTAATATTAAAATAATTATTCATAGCAGTTAATGTTGCACTACGAATTTCACTATCACTTGCATTAGTTGCAGAATTTTTAATTACTTTAATTGTTCCTCGCAATGCAGCTGCCGCTTTAGCACCAAACAATGGTTTGAACACTACGCTATTTAAGATAGCAGCATCAGTTAACATTTTATAATCTTGTACTTTGCTATACTCAGTAGTCAAATCATTAATAGTTGGTCTAGTTGGCATAGGCACAGTATCAGTAGTATCTTGAATCCAATTTTGATATTCAGTATAATATGCTTGTGTCACAACATATAAATCAATAATATTAGTTGTTGCAGGATCAATACGTGTAGTATTATTACTATTATGGCGATATTGAAATTGTAATCCTTGACGACCTGGTTTCATGCTATATTGTGGTTGTTCAACTAAAGTATAATATGGAGTAGTTATTGTTGGATCTTGAACTGTTATATAAAATATATTATCTGTGTACGCATAAAACAATTGTCCTTCTGGATAATCATATTTTACAACATCTATATCTGTTGCAGTTGCATATTGATATGAAACAATGCTACTTGAAATTAATTCAGTCCTAGTTAAATTAATAGCATCTTGTATTTCTTCAAAAAAAGTGTATATTCCTATATTGGTATTTCCAGTAATATATCCAGTCACATCATAAAAGAAATCTGGATTGTCTACTATTGATCTGTTATTAACATCAATACTAGCAACTTGAACTTCAAAGTCATTTATATAACCGTCACTTTCAACTGTTTGACCAATAACACTTCCTGTTACAGCTTTAGACAATGGATAGTTTGAATTTGGTTGTGTGTTAGTAGGGAGTATTTTTATAAAATCTTGTAATATGATTCCGGAAAAAGGATCATAAACTAATTTACCAGCTTCATACGTAAATCTAGTATCAG
>Ga0164294_10000779_pt1 | contig 30366 bp, 27 predicted proteins | sample GEODES005metaG_FD_111479 | JGI IMG/M metagenome (GOLD analysis project Ga0164294, IMG submission 111479) | Oligotrophic lake water microbial communities from Sparkling Lake, Wisconsin, USA - GEODES005 metaG | ecosystem: Environmental > Aquatic > Freshwater > Lake | place: USA: Sparkling Lake...
ACTAACAACTAACAACTAACAACTAACAACTAACAACTAACAACTAACAACTAACCACTAACTTACTAATCAATGCGTCTTTATCGGCAAAGCAACCTTGTAAATGTCTATTTTTTAAAGATTCAAAAGGTAATCGTCCCATAAATATGCGTTCGTTATCCATTATTAATGCTTGACCTTCTTCTAATTTGAAGCGTAATTGCAACCGTTCATCATGCAACATTTGTTCAAAATATTGATAGGCAGCATAGTAGGATAGCATAACTTCTTCAGGCATTTGGAACGGTTGAACAGAAAGATTGTCAAATCTAATGTTTGTAAGATGTCCATCATTGTCTAATCCAATTAATGGGGCTGAGAAGGCGTAATGTTGTTTTTCATTCTCATACTTGAAATGTAAAGGATACGTAGAAAGTAAGTGAAAATATTCTGGCTTGGTATTTTCTAACTTTTCTGCTAGGTAGAAGCCATCAATTAAAATTATTTCGCCGCCATTTGCATCATTAGCCAAACAATGCAAAATATGTAATGTAGGAACAGGATTTCTAAAAGGACTTTGTGTTTGAGGTGATAATCCAATTGAAGTATTGGTAAAAAAATCCGGATCGTCTTTGACCAACTCATCATACACCATACCAAAGTCGGTTTCTCTTATATAGCCAAACAAGTCAACCAACCTTAATACAGCACCATCCTCCGGAACTAAAGAAGATACTTGCGCAAAACCATAATTGGCTACATCTTCCAAACACTTTTTTAAAGAAGATGGCTCTTTAACCAAATGCGGATAAAAATGTATCGTATGTTGGTCAAATTTATTCCAAAGCTTAGGCTTATACATATCAAGTTTGTGGCAATTCTTCCACAACCAATCAGCCGAATAACTGGTATCACCATCGGGCCAAACTAAATGTATTGAACCTGGTGAAGTTTCTACTTCGAGTGGTTTTATGCCTATAGGAATATCTATTGTCTTACCCAATTTTTGACCATTAAAATGCCAACGATCAGGCTTATTATCATATAACCAAATATAATAAAAGGCATTTGTGGTATTATCGGCCCACTCTATAATCAATCGATCTTCCTTTGGAATTACTGAACGGATAATCATTAGCAAAGTTAACATTTGATGTTGAGCTAACAAATAGATTAAAAATACCAACAGCGATAAATAAATTGTTGTTTTACTATTTTGATGGCATATTTTTTATTGTAAAATTTGAACGTTTGATATTTAAGCGTTAAGGATATAAAAGCCTTTGTTACTTATCAAATAATTACATTCAAGTTAGTCCATCTAAACAAATATTTTCTGTAAAAGTACTTTCCTATGAAAAAATACATCTGCTTCATTACCAAAAGACCTAACAAAAATCTTATTCAATTGGCTTTGGAATTAACACAACATACCAATTTTCAAACCATTATTGTAATAGACGACAATAAATTTGATGAATATATTATCAACAAATCTTTGATTAAATTAGATGACGAAGAAGTAGTGAAAAAGGGATACAGTTTATCGAACTATCAACATGTTAAAAAAAACCCGAGTGGTTGGGATAAGGCGTTGTTTTATTGCTGTGAACAACTCAAAGACGCTGAATATGTATGGTTTATTGAAGATGATGTGTTTATTCCCTCTATTGAGGCATTGGTTGAATTGGATATTAAAAGTGGTGATGCAGATTTGGTTTGTGAAAAAAAGGATTTCTACCTGGATGAAATTTATTGGCCACATTGGGAACAAGCAAGGGGGTTATTGCCTGAACCTTGGGTGAAATCTTTGGCTTGCATGGTCCGTTTATCGGATAATATGCTCCATGCGGTTAAAAATTATGCCGCTAAACACAAAAGATTGGCCTTTATAGAATTGATGTTTACCAGTTTAGCCGTTAAAAATGAATTCTTGATTTTTACACCAAAAGAACTATCAACAATCACCTGGACATGGAAAAAAAGTTTTTGGACAATTAGTGATATAAAAAAACATCCCAATAATTTTTTTCACCCTGTTAAACAATTTGATAACCACGGTCATTTTAGAAACAAACTTAAACAATTAGAGAAAATGGAATCAAACAGAAGGAAGATGCCACAATTATTTACACTTTCAAAAGATTACTTGAAAGAATTTTTTTCGTAATTAATGTAATCTAATAAATAGGTTATTACTAATCATACAACAATTGTTATCATTATTGAATAGTTGCTAATAACGTAAATACCGGAATTTATCCCTTAAACAAGTGTAATTTTGCACTATGGAATTAAGCAATATTGTTGAATTCAAAGGATCCATAGCATTAAGAGAAAGACTTGACGAATACGGATTTACCAAAATATTTGCAGAAGGTGAAGTGATCCTGCATCCAAACGCATACATTAGAGCCATTCCTATAGTATTAAACGGAAACATTAGGGTAATGCGAACGGATGAAGATGGAAGGGAAATTATGCTTTACTACATCAATGCCGGCGAAAGTTGCATCATGTCTTTTTTAGGTGGAATGCATCATGATACCAGTAAAATAAAGGCCATAGCCGAAGAAGAAACAGAAATTCTCTTTATACCAATTGATAAAGTGAGCTCTCTTATAAAAGAATTTCCTGAATGGTTGGATTATATTTTTCGCTTATACCACAAACGTTTCGAAGAATTATTGGATGTGGTAAATGCCATCGCATTTAAAAAATTAGACGAACGCTTATTATCATTCATCAAAAAAAAATGTGCATTAACGCATAGCCATACCCTTTATGTAACCCATGAACAATTGGCAAACGAATTGGGAACAGCACGTGTAGTGGTTTCCCGTCTACTTAAACAAATGGAAGATGAGGGAATGGTACAATTGGGAAGAAACAAAATTTCCCTGATATAAATACATTGAGGTAATTGCTATTTACAATCTGTTAACCTCCTTTTTTTATAGTATTCTTTTATAGGCATTTAAATAGTATGAATAGTATACTTACTGTAACATTAGTCACAAAATGGCCAAATGCTATAGTGTAGATTTACATTTATTTTAGTTAAACTAATAAAAAAATTACTATGAAAAAGAACATGGGTACCCTAGACAAAGTATTTCGCATACTTGTGGCCGCAGTTATTGTTGGTTTATTTTTCGCACATGTACTATTGGGTATTGTTGGCATTGTTCTATTAGTATTGGCAGGTATATTTATCGTCACTAGTGTTATTGGTTTTTGTCCACTCTATTTACCTTTTGGTATTTCAACAAAGAAAAATAAAAAAGAAATTCAACCCCAAGATAAAATTTAACACAATGGTAGAATATTGGAACGAAAGATATAAGCAGCAAGAGTATGCTTATGGCATAGCACCTAATGTATTTTTAAAAGAACAATTGTCAACGCTTCAACAGGGTAAAATCTTATTCTTATGCGAAGGTGAGGGTAGAAATGCAATATATGCCGCTAAAGAAGGGTGGGAAGTATCTGCTTTTGATTTGAGTATTGAAGGAATGAAAAAGGCAAATCAACTTGCCCTAGAAAACAATGTATTCATTGATTACCAAATTGCAGACGCCCAAACCGTTAATTATCCTGTGGCTTTTTTTGATGTTGTAGCAATAATTTATGCGCACTTTCCATCATCCATCAGAAAAACGATTCATTCAAAAGTAATCAATTGGTTAAAACCGGGCGGAATAGTAGTTTTAGAAGTTTTCAATCCACTTCAACTCCAAAACGGATCGGGTGGTCCTAAAGAATTATCTATGTTATATTCCAAAGAAATGATGACTACTGATTTCAATGAAATGGCTGTTTTGAAACTTAATACGGAAAAAATTATATTAAATGAAGGGAAATTCCACCAAGGAATGGCAGATGTTTTAAGGTATGTAGGACAAAAAAAGCATATTTCATTAGTTATGTAACAAAAGTAGCTGTACAGGCACCAACAACACTCGATCTTTACAATATTAAATTCAACAAAAATGGAAATCAAACAATTTGAAGATAAAAATTTAGCACATTATTCTTATGCCATTGTAAGCAACGGGGAAATTGCATTGATAGATCCGTCAAGAAACCCTCAACCCTATTATGATTTTGCAAAAGAAAAAAATGCAAAAATTACAGCAGTTATAGAAACACATCCTCATGCAGACTTTGTAAGCAGTCATCTTGAAATACATCAATCCATAGGTGCAACCATATATGTGAGCAAAAAATTGGGTGCAGAATATGAACATCAAACTTTTGACGATGGCGATGCCATTGTGTTGGGGCAGGTTACCTTAAAATCAATAAACACACCTGGTCACTCTCCCGACAGTATATCCATTCTGGCCATTGATGAAATTGGCAAGCCTTATGCGGTTTTTACCGGGGATACATTGTTTGTTGGTGATTGTGGCAGGCCAGATTTAAGAGAAAATGCCGGTGCAATTACAGCAGCAAGGGCAGATTTAGCCAAAGAAATGTATTATACATTACGCAACAAATTAATGACTTTGCCCGATGATGTATTGGTTTATCCGGCTCATGGTGCAGGCAGTTTGTGCGGAAAAGGACTAAGTGAAAAAAGCAGCAGCACCATTGGCAATGAAAAACAATCCAACTGGAGTTTGCAACTTAGCAGCGAAAAGCATTTTATACAAGAACTATTACATGATCAACCTTTTATCCCCCATTATTTTACATTTAATGTTGCGGTTAATAAAAAAGGGGCTGAACCCTTTGCATCAAGCATCGCGAAAGTAGAAAAAAGAGATCCAGTAACTTGTCAAAATTGCGCAAATTCACTTAACCCGGATATACTCCTTATTGATACCAGACCACAATTGCAATTCAAAGCCGGACATCTGAAAAATGCCATCAACATCATGAACGACATTTCATTTGAAACCTGGTTAGGTAGTATCGTAAAACCAAATGAACCGATCTATTTGATTGCCGAAAATGAAACAGCATTAACCCAACTCATAGAACGCACTGCCAAAATTGGCTATGAAACGCAAATCAAATTAGCGTTTGTATCAACATTTGGAAATGAAAAAATGGATTTGTTTGACAGTAAATTATTGAAAACCAACCAAGATGCCTATACTATCCTTGATATAAGAAATGAATCTGAAGTCAAAACAAAAAAAATATTTTCCTCATCCATAGCTATTCCGCTGTATGAATTAAGAGAACGTATGAAAGAAATTCCGTTGCAAAAACCCATTGTGGTACACTGTGCCGGCGGCTATAGAAGTGCTGCGGGAAGCAGTATTATACAAGCAGCCTTCAACGGCAAAGTACATGTGTTTGATTTGAGCGAAGCTGTAAAAGAATTTATAGCATGAATTACATCATCAAACACAAAATCACCATCATTGGAATTGTTGCAGGTGCCATAGCCGGATATCTATATTACTACTTTGTTGGTTGCGCCAGTGGCACTTGTGCCATCACATCAAACCCAATTAATAGTAGTGCTTACGGTGCCTTAATGGGCGGATTGCTGCTCTCTATGTTTACAAAAGAAAAAACCAAACCTTAATACAATGCATCTAGAAAAAATCATACAAGAAAAAAAAGGAACCATTGTTGATGTGCGCTCACCCGGCGAATTTATGGGTGGACATGTTAAAGGTTCCATCAATATTCCCTTACAAGAAATCACCAAACGCATCGATGAACTAAAAAAATTAAAACAACCATTGGTGTTGTGTTGCGCATCTGGCAACAGAAGCGGACAAGCCTTTGAATACCTTGCACAGCAAGGCATTGAATGTTACAACGGCGGTTCTTGGTTAGACGTAAACTTTCATCACAATAAATCTAAATAAGTACAATGCTCAATACTATTAAACAAATGTTCGGCTTCGGACCAAAAGTAAATTATCCTCAATTAATGAAAAACGGTGCAGTAATAATTGATGTACGCACAAAAGGTGAATATCAACAAGGACATATTAAAGGATCCCAAAATATTCCATTAGATATCCTGCCCAGCCATCTTGCCAAATTGAATAAAGACACCTCTATCATCACATGTTGTGCCTCAGGCATGAGAAGCGGGCAAGCGAAAAGAATGTTGCAATCTCACGGATTTTCATCCGTTTATAACGGTGGTGGTTGGAATTTGCTAAACAATAAAATCAAATAAATACATCTTTTATGAAAAACAGATTATTAACCGGATGGAATTTTTCTAGGATTTTATATCTTGGAATGGGAACATTTATTATCGTTCAATCTATTTTAAGTAAGCAGTGGTCAGGAGTAGCACTTGGTGCATTCATGGCTACTATGGGATTATTTGCTTTGGGATGTGCCTCTGGTGCTTGCTTCGGTAGTATAAATACAACAAAACCCATTCAAAAAACCAATGAAATATCTCCTATCGATTTTGAAGAAGTAAAATAAATGCAATTTATGGCAGACAAATTTTCAACCATTATTGATAGCGATACGCCAACCTTGGTAGATTTTTTTGCAGAATGGTGCGGACCATGCAAAATGATGAAACCAATTTTAGAAGAGCTAAAAACTAAAGTAGGCGACAAGGCAAAAATATTAAAAATTGATATCGACAAAAATCCGCAAGTAGCTAGTGCTTATAATATTCAGAGCGTACCCACCTTGTTACTGTTTAAAAAAGGAGATGTAAAATGGAGGCAATCTGGCGTAGTATCATCCAATAATCTACAACAAATCATCAACCAACACAGCAGTTGAAGTGGAATACTTTTTTAAAAAAGCTTACCCTTTTTAATCATTTGGTTACAATTATCTTGTTGGGTTGCATGTTGTTTCCCTTCAAGATAATTGTATTCTAATTGACTTCGGTTAAGTTTTGAATATAATGATGTATATAGTGTTGATTGAGTTTTTCCTGCTCAATACGTCCATGAGGATACAATATTTCAAACGCCTTCATTTCATTTGGATGAAGTAAAGGAAGATTACTGCTAATTATTTTGGTATCAATCAACTGATATTCTGACCGATGAAATGTAATGGTTTCAACATCCATCATTACCGAAGTAACATGATGATATATCGCTCTGCACTGGTGAAGAATAGTAAATCCATGCATATCCAAATCGCCCCAATAAAATAATTTTACTTTTTCAAATATGGGGATATCGTTCAATAAATTTACAGCAAATCCTCTACTACATATCGCTAAAGCATTTTTACGTTTGGGAACTAGGTATAAATTGGTTTCGTTTTCTACCAACCAGATTTCTTTAACATTATTGTCTAATTGTTGCAAACCTGAAAGGCTAATCCCCATTACTTCTAAATCAATGTTATAGGTTTTTGCCAATGCACCATCTAACCATTTTACGGGAAATAAATATTGTTTTATTTTTAAGCCCAAAACTTCTGATAAATCCTTTGATTCAGAAGTAAACCGTTCAGGTGCCAGATGTTTCAAAAAAGAAATAATGATTGATTTGTGTTGTTCCATAAATTTGGAATGTACAGAAATCGGTAAATTTCTTAAATAATACTCGCTTACATTATGTTGAAGGAGATGATCTACCACAATACAAATGTCCTTCCAAGTATTTTCAAGCAGAATAATATCTTTTGAGTGTTTAACCAATCTCTCTTGAATTGCTGGATTCCACCCTACAAGCTGTTGCAAAATTTGCTTAAATTTTGCCATTTCTTTTTCTTTTTTTAGCAGAAACAACAAATCTTCTTCCGTTTCAATAAATATTTGAGCTGGCCATTCTTGGGTTTTAGAATTACATTTTATATTCTTCCATTTAATTATCCATCCTTTTTTATCTACCCTTTTTTCATTGGAAAGAAAATATGCTATTCCATCAGATAAAGCAACACTATTGGTCGGGTTGTCTTTCCCGCCAATTAATTTGATGGGAAAAATTGACTCGTTTACAATGGTGGCTTTCAAGTGTGCCTGATATTTCTTTTCCAGTTGCTGCAGATAGTTTGCTGTACCCATTACTCCACCAATTGATTGTTTTCCAATTTATCTTGCAATTCTTTGATGGTCATATTATACATCACACTGTTTCTATTGTTTACCCTTTGCACCAAATGCACATGGGCGATATAATCTTGTACAATTTGAATTTTATCACTTGGGGTTACCACCAGCAATTGAAGGTGTAATTGCTTACACAATTCCATCAAATAGGTTGCTTTTTCTTCATCTTGGTTGCTGAAACTTTCATCCACCGCAATAAACCGCAAACTTTTAGAATTGCGTCCTTCGCGGGTGATACCAAACTGGTAGGCAATGGCACTACACAAAATAGTATAGGTTAATTGTGCTTTCTCTCCGCCCGATAATTGCCCCATCTGGCGATAGGTTTTTTTCAACTCCCCGTTTTCCCGATATTTTTCCTCCGCCCAGTATTCAAACCAATTGCGCACATCTAGTACTTTTGAACGATAGTTTTCATCAGTATCTAATTTATTGATGAGGGGTAAAATTTTTTGGGTAAAATGCAAAGATTTCTCCTCAAAGCTGCTCTGTTGCCAGTTCCTAATTTGCGGATGGGCATCTAACAATTGCTTTTTGAACATCCTGATTTCTGTGCCCGCCGGTTGTTGCTGCTGCGACAATTGAATATACGTATCTGGCAATCGGTTAAAATTGATTTTACCCAATGAATCATTGAGTTTGCCAATGCTATAATTGATATCACTTTCCCATTTGTTGAGGTCTTCGCTCAAACCGCCTATTTTGTATGTTACCGTATCATTGATGTAATTTTCAAACTGCTTTTTATAGGTGGGTAGATTTTCTTTCTCTAATTTATCCATCCACTCTACATATTCGGTAGCATATTGCGTTTCATCCGATAGTTGTTGCACATCTCCCAACCAATCTGGAAATTGCGCCAAAATTTCTGCTGCCGGCCGCTTAATAAAAGAAATCGATTTTTGCAACGCTTTTTCAGCCTGCGTTAAAGCGAATTGATGTTGATTTTTTGCTTTTGTTTTTTCTTCCTTAATGGAATTATACCCCTGTTCAATGTTATCCAGCGTTATTTCGCCAAGGATTTGTGCATTTTTTTGCTTGAAATCTTCAATAATGGCTTTTTCATCCTCATTAATTTGTTCAACAATAACGTGTAGTTGCGCTGTTTTTTGGTTTAATAGAGCCATATCATTTTCTAAAATGGCCTGCTCTCTAATCCATTGTGTTTGGTCTTGCTGATTATTCCCTCTAGTTTTTAAACAATCTTGTAACTGCTCGGTAAGTTGATCAAGCACCTTATTATCTTGCCGAAGTGCCTCTATTTTCTTTTGAATATCATGAATATTGCGTTGCAATCCGGTAACATCCAACGCAGTAAAGCTTTGTTGTTCTTTGATTCTGGTGGCTGCATATTGTTGATCTTCAATCTTTTGCGCTTTGTTTCTGCACCTTGCTGCAAGTTCTCTTGCTGTTGAAATGGCATCACCTAGTTTATTTCTTTGCTGCAAGAGTTTTTCCTTCTTGCGTTCATTGTCCCAACCCAATACATATTTTGAGGGGTCATTGCTATTGGGGCGATCATCTTTTTCATGACGCAATCTATTTTTGATTAATCCATTTACCGTAATGGCTTTATCATAGCGTTCCATGGTTTTTTCGTCGTCAATACAAAAGAAATCAAACTGTTTAATGAGTTGAAAGCTTATCCAATTGGTTAAATGATGATCGGGGTGAAGATCTAATTTGCCAATAACCGTTCCTTCATCGGGGTGAATATTCAATGCGGCATCAACAACATGTTCATACACCAATCTTGTTCTTAGGTTATTGTTGTTGACGTATTTGTTTACTTTTTTATAGTATTTATCGGGCACCACCAAGCGAAGGGCAAAAGCGTGCAACAGTTTTTCGAGGGTAGGTTGCCAAAGGTGTTCGGAAGATTTCACCTGCATCAGTTCGCCGGCAAAAGGCAATTCATACGGCGAAATATCCAATGCATCACATAGTTGCTTGCGTACATCTATCAAATAACCAGGAATATTGTTTTTCCGGTACAACAAGGAATTGAGTTCAGCCTCAATAATTTTGAGTTGTTTTTCACTATCGTCAACCGTTTTTCTTGCCTCATAATCGTCATCATCGTTGAGGCGCTTTTGGGTAACCAATTGCAATATTTTCCTATCGTTTTCTTTTTTGATTAGTCGATAGCTGTTTTCATCAGTTGGTTGTAAATCGTTGATTTGCATTGTTTTACACCATTCCAAAAATAGTTGTACCGATTTTTCCGCTTGTAATAAAGCTTCTTGCTGTTGGCTTTGGTCTCTTTCCAGTTGTTGCAAACGCTGTCCGGCCTTGTTGTTTTCAATTTGATTTCTCAAATTGCGTTCTTCTTCGGCTAAGGCGTTCAGCAGTTGGGCAACGGTGTCTAGTTTTTGCTTGATTTCTTGTAATACATCTACTTTTTCGGCAATGGCATTTTGTATTAAATTATATTGGGTATAATTTTTCCAGATGAGCGCGGTATGTAGGGCTTGATCGATTGCTTTAAGATTGTTATCAATTTGGATAAAATCTTCGTGATGGAATTTTATTTTTTTAAGCAGTTCGATTTGTTTTTCTGCTTTTTCGATGTTCTTTTTTGCTGCCAGTAGGGTAGATAGATGCGATTTTAGATCTTGGAATTGGGTTTCAATGTCGCGGGGCTCCAACATATTGCGACGGATAAATTCATCCAAATTCCCGAGCACTTTGATACCCACCGTTTGGTTAAACAGTTGTATGGCCTGAATGCTTTGCACACCCAGCACTTCAACCATTTTTTTGGCATATTTGCTGGCAGAGTCAAACCATTCCACCAGTTTTCGGGTGCCTTTATTGTATCGGATTTCCAGATTTTTTTTCCAGTTGCCCCCCAAATCGAAAGGTTTAAAATCCTCCTCAATACGCAAGGGTTTATGTGCTACGCCAAAAACCTTTTTCATTTCCCCTTTTGCATAATACCGCACTTGAAATAAGGTTACAAACTGAGCAGCTTCATTGGCAAAATGTACCAATAAAATGCTGTAAGCTTCTTCTTTATTGTTGCGCAAATACTGGGTTTTAGTAGATCCCGTTTGCTCGCTGTTGACTTCCCCAAAGCCACCCAACACATAAGAATCCTCTGTTCTATCGCCTTTTTTTTCGCTACCACTGCTCTGGTTATAAAAACGGTATTTTTTTTCCGGTACAATTAAGGTCAACAAAGCATCTACGAATGTGGTTTTGCCACTTCCGTTGGCACCGGTTAATAAACTGGTTTCGCCACCGGGTTGTATGGTATGGATAATTTCGTCAAATGTACCCCAATTGTACACTTCCATATATTGAAGTCGAAATCCACTTTTCTGATTATCGGTACTAAAAACATTTAACTGCATCTCTAATAATTAAACGTAAACATTTGATTAAGCTTCCTGGTTTTCCTCTGCACGTAGCTGACTAATTTGCATCAGTTGATTGTAGAATTCATCTAAAAATTCACTACTTACCTTTGCTTTGATAATTTTCCTAATGCGAAAACGCTGTTCATCTATTTTTTCGTTGTCTTCTATCATATGAAGAAAACCAAGTTCCTCTATTCGGTTAATGAGTCGATCGATTTCTTTCAACAATTTTACCCTACTGGCGTTCTGTTTGTAAAAGAGTTCTATATACTCCTTGATTTCTCTTCTTTTCTTGATCAATTCTCGATGTGTGGCGTCAGACAATTCAAATTCTGCCATCATCTCCCTTAATAATACCAACAATGTACTTTCTTCATAGGTTAAGGCCCTTCGTTGCATCCAAATTACGCCAGATTCTTCTTCTTCCAAGTGTGCATGGGTGATGTAAGCGTATCCATCGTTTTCATCCAACACCAATGAAAGCCCTAATTGACTCAAAAAGGCAATGATTTCCGTTTTATATTGGATTAATTTATCCCAGGCATTGCCTTCAATATATTCCACTGGACCTTTCAATAATTTAATAAATACGGCGGTATAAGGTAAAATTTGCTTTTGCATAATGTTATTATTTTCGTTACTATCATCTTTTTTATTATCGTTTTTATTTTCCGAACAATAAATAGGGTACTTCTACAAATTTGGTTTGTGATGGGTAAAGTGGAATCAGTTCTGTAAGGTTATTAATGATTTGTACTTTACCTGGTTTGTCTTTTGTAAAGCTGAAAAAGGTAATAATTTCTACTAAACCCTGTTCGGGAACAGACAGTTCTAAAATTTCTTTAAGAGATGCCGTTTCTTTTTGTTGAAGGGCAAGTACTACTTTTTGCCATAACTTCTTCTTATCAATCATCACATGGTTAAACATTCTGCCAAATCTTTCTGGATCGGCAATATGTTGAACGCCAGCAATAGGTTGTTTAAGCGATGCCAACACCTTTTTATCCTCTGTAACCAATCTTCTGTCCATCACCATTTTCATATCTGGGCCATCTTCCAAAAACAGTTCACAGGATACTTGTTCCTCATCAATCAAATTGAACAACAATTCTTTTACAGAGGCAATTTGCTTTCTAAGTCTGCGGTGCTTGGTGATTTCTTTTTCAGATATGATGCGGCTAAGTTTTTCCGCCATTTTATCGTTGGCTTGATAAACGGTTTTACCTTGGTTCCAAAGCAGGGATTTGATGTTTCTGATAAACACGATATCTGCCGCGATTTCGCGATCTTGTAACACATGAATCAGTTTATCGGAGAGTTCATTCCATTCTTCTTGACCCACTCTAGAAATTAGGAAATCCCAAAAGGCATAAAAGCTTTTCCCTTGGTCGCTATGCCTCAATCCGTCGTAAGCTTCAAAAGCATATCCTACGATAGCCCCTTTTTGTTGTTCTAGTCTGCTATGTTGTTCTACAATGCTGCGGTGAATCTGTTTAAAGTGGTCTTCAACCTCTCTAAAATCAGATAGGAGTTCGTAGCTAGTTCGGGTAAAGGTTTCCAAGCGTTCGCGTACTTGGGCATTTGAATAGGTTTCGGGGGCAATGCCCAGTTCAATAGCCTTTATTTCCTTATCGATTTCAGCCCTTTTTGTTTTTAGCAGTTCGATTCTTTTGGCCTTATCATCTTCCGAGTGTTCGATGATATCTTGCAGAGAAGTGAATAATGCCGTAAATCGACTTTCGGTGCCTACATGTTTACGGGTTTGTAAAGATTGTAGCCATTGAAAAACTTTTTCTGTATAGGCGCTTAGTTGATATTGAACTACGCCATTATTGTCTTGAAAATCTTGTAAAATTCTTTTTTGTACCCATGTGGAGATGTATTTTCTACTTCGTTCGATATCATCTTCGCCATAAATGATTTGAGCCTCTTCATAATCTTCAGATTTTTCTTCCATCAATTGAAGTGCGTCAGACAAGCTAAGGATGAGTTGTTCTTCAGGGATTACTGACTTAAGTTCTTCAGCCTTAAACACTTGGAATAGAAAAGGAAACACCCAATTGGCATTTCGTAATCGAATCATTTGAACAGATGGATTAGAGTCCATCAAAAATTGGATGTTTTCGGGTTTCATGTAACGTATTTCTTTCAAAAAATAGATACTAAGTTAAGGTTAAAAAGGATGCAGAAGATTTGATGGGGGTAATTATATGGAATATGTTGGCGATTCTATGTGTAAAATTGTATCGCTTACGGTATTAGGTTTATCTCCGCCCAATCGATACCAAATCCCCTGGGTAATTTATTTTTTGCCACTTCGGTAAATACTGAAAGGGCGATTCCGCTGCTATACCAATAGCCAACACCAAGGCAAATAGGGTAATCATGTTTAGATTGATACCCAAAAACTGCATGAAAAAGAAGGTTCCTATCAACGAAACCGGCACAGCAATGGCAGAAATTAACGTAGAACGCCAATCGCCCATTGAATTTATGCGTGTAAATAGATTAAAGAAAAAGGTGTTAATTTTTCATGGGAATGTTTTTATTGCCTAAAATATCAATTTTGGGTTCTTTTAAAGATGCACTATCCAATTAACGCCAACGTTAGGGTTATTTTGGGACTCACACCAATAGCTCCAGCTATATGTTGGTAAAATATTAACCTTAATACTTCCCATCTTACGTTAAAATTATAGTCTAGAATACATCCCAATTTGGCGGGTTATCAGTGGTGGATTTTACCAAAGGGCTTGCTCAACAACTAAAAAGAGCATTGAATCACATTCTTAATAAAAATCAATGAATTAGAAAAAAAATGGCAAGCAACTCATTGAAATTTAATGAATCATTTGTACTAATAACTATACAGATTAACGAAATATCAAGATAATGTTAAATAATTCATAAATTTATTTTGTAATTATTAAGTACTTATCATATTTTTATTATTAAAACTATTTATGATGAAAAAAATCCTAATGGGATTTACTTTTCTAATTTTAATGGGACTGGGAAGTGCTATGGCACAGAACATTGCGGTTAAAGGAAAAGTAACTACCGACAAAGGCGAACCTATTGCAGGAGCTAGTATTCAAGTTAAATCAAGTACAACCGGTGCTATTGCAGGAGTTGATGGTTCATTTACCATTTCTGTAAAAAAAGGGGCAAAATTAACTGTTGTTGCAGTTGGATTTGAATCAAAAGAAGTTACCGCTGCTCCTAATCTCGACATTCAATTGGCTCAGGATATCAAATTCCTTTCTGAGGTAGTTGTAACGGGAGTGGGTGTTGCAAGAGATAAAAAAACAGTAGGTATTGACCTTGCTACGCTATCTTCAAAAGACATTCCAAAAAGTGCTACGGCATCTATTGAACAAGCTTTACAAGGTAAAATTGCTGGAGCTCAGGTACTTATCAACAGTGGTGCCCCTGGTTCTGGTGCTGATATTGTGCTTCGTACTTATACCTCATTGGGTGGCTCATATCCGCTTATTTTGTTGGATGGTATTCAAGTTTACGACTTATACTCCTTAGATTTAAGCAATATCGATCGTGTTGAAGTGATTAAAGGTGCAGCCGGCGGAACTTTATATGGTGCCCAAGGAGGAAATGGTGTAATCCAAATCTTCACCAAAAGAGGTTCTAAAAACAGCGGGAAACCTACCATCACTGTTGGAACAAAATACACTTCAGACAACATATTAACCGGTGGATGGCCCTTAGTTAATCAGTTCCATCACTATCAAACAGATGCTACTGGTTACATAATTGATAACAACGGAAAACCTGTAGCACCAGATGCGAACGGTTTATGGCCTCAGCCATCATTTGTAAATACAGACATAAATACTGTTAACAACAAACCATTCAAAGAAGCCACTTACAACCACTTGTCTCAAGCGTTTAACCCAGCTTATTCATCAAACACAAATATTTCTGTAAGCGGTGGTGCGGAGAAATTTGATTACGCTTTTACAGGAAGTTTTTTCAAACAAAAGAATGTTGTTCGTAATTACTTTGACAGAACCAACTTAACCTTAAACTTAGGTGTTGAATTGGCAAAGCATTTAACCCTTCGTTCAAATACACAGTTGATTTTACAAGGCGACGATTTGTTAAACGGATCACGATTTGATATTATTCAATCTGAAAATTATTTTGATTTTACCAAAATGTACAAAGGCTTTACCCCAACTACTTTAATCAAAGAAGCTGGACAAAGAAATCCATTGTCTGAATTTGAACAACACGAAAGATATTCTAAAACAAACCGTATGGTTCAAGGTTTCAACTTGAATTATAAATTGAACAAGTTTGTTGAATTAGACTATAAATATGGTATTGACATCTGGAATACAGAAAACTTTGATTATTACAAAAACCAGACTGCCGTTCCGCAATACATCAGCAACGGATATTTCTGGGGTAATTCAGGAAAGGGTTCTGTGCGTGATGATTACAACCGCTCAACTTACCAAAACTCTTTGGCAAGTTTGATTTTGAAAACAGATTTTGAGAAAGATTTTCATATCAATCTTCCCATCACAACCGTTACACAAGTTTCTTACGATTGGAGAAAAGACAAACGCCACAGTTTCTGGGTTCAAGGAACTGAATTGCCTGCTTTCCCTCCGGTTAGTATAGCAAATACCAACACAAGAACTGGTAGTGAAGGTGCTTATGAATTTGTAACTTACGGAACCATGATCAACCAAATGGTTGACTGGGGTAAAATTGCAGGAGCAGGTTTTACATTAAGATCTGATTACTCTTCAGCATTCGGACAAGGAAGCAAGCCTTTTACTTTCCCAAGAGGAAATATTTACATCAGACCATCACAATTTTTTACTTCTGATTTTATCAGTGATATCAAATTGCGTGGTGCTTATGGTGAAGCGGGTGTTCAACCTGGTGCTTACCAACGCCAATCTACCATTGGTTCTGGAAACTTCCAGGGAACCGGTGTTTATTTAGCTATCCCTGGTACTTTAAACAATCCGGCCTTAAGAGTACAAGTAACTTCTGAATTGGAAATCGGTTCTGATATAGCGATTACTCCAAAAATTTCAGCCAACTGGTTTAAAAATATCGGTTTGACGTACAATTATTATGTAAGACAAAGTAAAGACATCATTGACCAGGCTCCGGCTCCAATTTCATTTGGTGCAGGTGGTCAAGTGGATAATGTAATCAGCCTAAAATCTCATGGAATGGAACTTTCATTAGATGTTGCGGTGTATAAGTCCAACAAATTCAATTGGAATTTTGGCTATAGATTTTCAAATCCTAAAACAGAGGTGGTTTCCACTTACTTAGGTCAGCCAGTAATTAAAGGTGCTTATGCATTAAGACAAGGTCAAAACTTAGGTGTATTTTGGGGACAATATACTTTGAACAATCTCAATGCGGTAGATCAAAATGGCACCAAATACATTACTAATCCTGCAGGATTTGCCATTTCTAGTTATGGAAATGTAGTTGATATTGCAACTGGTAAAGCTGTATTAAGTAGTTCTAACGATAAAGCATTAATGGGTGATCCAAATCCCAAAACCATTATGAACTTCATTAATAATTTCACCATTATGAACAATTTATCTATTTCATTCCAAGTAGATTGGTTCAATGGTAACCAAATTTATAATGAAACACGCCAGTGGTTATATAGAGACAGAAGGTCTGTTGATTTTGATATGCCAGTATCTTGGGGTAATAAAGCTGCTGGAGCTTATCCAGTATATTACAACAGCTTGTACAATTCTGTTAGCCCAACCAGCTGGTTTGTTGAAGATGGTTCATTTGTTAGACTTAGAGATGTTTCTGTAAGCTATACTGCTACAAAGATACTTGGTTTTATAAATGTGTTTAAATCAGCAACCTTTACGTTATCAGGAAGAAATCTTTGGACAAAAACCAAATACAGTGGTTTAGATCCTGAGTCAGTTTCAACAGGATCTGTGGGAAGAGGTTATGACAGTTTCGGTTTTCCTAACCTAAAATCACTCCAGTGTGGGGTTAATTTCACTTTTTAATATTAAGCCAAAACAATAAAAATCAAGAAAATGAAAAATAATATTTTTGGATTTCTTATCCTCTCCACAATTTTGCTGCTAGCATCATGCAGCAAAACAAGTTTGGATCTGAAAGATCCGGTGAGTCCAACCATTTCATCTGTTAATTCTGAATCAGGCGTTGTTCCATTTGCATTGGGAATGTGGACTAAATTTGCCGGTGCTGATTATTGGATCGCAGCACACAATCATTCTATTATGGGCGATGAAGCCTTTATTCCATGGGGCAACTACGGCTGGAGATGGGCATCTCAGGTGTTTAAAATCACCTTGCCAGATGGAACAGTTGTAACCAACCCGATAGGACCGGCCCAAAAAATACAATTACAAAGTACCAATAGCCGTGAAGCTGGTGAATACAATACATTTCAATATGAGTGGACAGCCATGTATTACACCATTGCAAGTGCCAACACATTACTAAATGTAGCTAAAGCCCCTTCATTTACTTTTTCTGGGGATGCTGCTACCAAGCAAAAAGTGTTAAAAGCTTGGGCTTATTGGTGGAGAGGTTGGGCTTATTCTAGAATTGGCTCAATGTATATTGCAGGTGTAGTTAATAACTTATCTGGTGCTTCTAATTACATTAATAACAACTTCGTTTCAAGCGCCGATATCATTAAAGAAGCAAACGCAAATTTAGACAGTGCTAAAACTGTATTAACTGGTATGACTACCAACAGTACTTATACCTCCATGTTAGATGGTTCAAGCACTTCTATTGTCCCTGCTTTTTGTAACAAAAATGGAATACCTTCTCCCGACAACTGGTCTAGACTTTGTAATACGATGAAAGCAAGAAATCTTTTGGTAAACAAAAAAACCAAGAATTTCACTACTGCTGATTGGTTAGAAGTACAAAATCTTGCTTCAACAGGTTTAAAATCAGGAGATGTAACCTTTACAATGGGCTTTACCTCAGATGGCAACAATGATATTGTTGGCTTATTTTGGACGCCTTCCATTATGCTTTCCGACAACAACGGAAACGGAGGTTGGTTGTTTTGCAGTGAACGTTTAATCCAAGAATACAAAACTGGAGATGCACGTTTCACCAGAAATTTCATTAGTGATTATGGTATTGTTTTAATGAATCCTAGAAGTCGCGGTATTCAATATGGTACAGTTTACCATGCTATTGATGCGGAAGATGGTGGTGATTTTACCACAATGGACAACACTACCAACGTTCAAGCTTATCTTGCACCCTCTTATGAAGAAAATGAATTGATGCTTGCAGAAGCAAAAATCAACCAAAATAATATAGATGCAGGTTTAACGCACGTTGATAATGTAAGAAGCTATCAAAAGGCGAGCCTTACTACAGTAAGTGGTAAAGGACTTACACTAGCTTTGGCAAAAGAAGAATTACGCCGTGAAAGAAGGGTTGCCCTTTTCTTGAGAGGAACGGCATTCTATGATGCACGCAGATGGAATGTTATTGCTCCAGTTGCAGATGGTGGAGGAAGAGCAGGTGCCAATATTTTGGTGCCTAAGGGTTATGGCACTTATACTACCAATGCAATTAGACCTTGCTTTATGGAGTACAACTACATGGATTATTTTGATGTACCAAAAAATGAGTTGGATTTCAACCCATCATCAGCTACTTCTGTACCTGTTAGACAACAGTAATTGAACGTTTTTTTAGAAATATCTATTTAAATAAATCCCGGAGCATTTTGCTACCGGGATTTATTTTTGATATATGCCACTGTGATAATATATTGTTATTGTGATAAGGAAAACAATGTAGACAAATGTAACAATGGCATTAATTTTATCTAAGATTACGCATTAGAATTAAAAAGGAGATGATTTAGGCTAAAGCCCTTTCCATAAATACGATTAACCGAAATTGTGCATTAAAAATAATAATCTTACTTAATAAAAACAAGCTCTCCCAATTGATGAATATCTGCCGGATTTGTTCTACAACAACCTCCTAAAGCCTTGGCTCCAGCATTAATCCAAGTTTTTGCATTTTCAATAAAATTTGGATTACAACCAGCATTGGGCTCCCAAATTTTAGCCACAGCATTATACGTTTCCCCTTTGTTGGGATACACAATAATCACTTTGTTGGTAAGAGGATCAGCAATTTTTATCAGCGACTCAATATGCTGTGGGGCAGTACAATTCACCCCAATGCCTATGATTTCGTTGGAATCAGCCAATAGCTTAACAGCATCTGCAAATAATTCCCCACTGCTCAAATGCTTACCATCCTTGCAACTAAAACTTACCCAAGCTTTTTTAGATGAATGTTGACTTAATAATTCCTTTATCGCGATTGCCTCATCCAAACAGGGAATTGTTTCAAAGGCTACAATATCTGCCTGACTATTTACAAATACAGCTAATCTTTCTTCGTGAAAAGTACGTAAATCTGTAATAGATACCCCAGTATAACCCGTATATTCTGATCCATCTGCCAATGCAGCCCCATAAGGTCCAAGAGATGCCGCAATCATTGGAATATGATGTGGTTTTTGTACAATGTTTGCCCAAAAAGTGTTTCTTGCATCTATTGCTAGTTCAACGCTTAATTGCATTAATCTTATCGCATCTTCTTTGGTATATCCCTGTTTTTCAAATCCTATAAAACTGGCTTGATACGATGCCGTTGTAATTACATTGGCACCAGCGTTTAAATAATCAAGATGTACTGCTTTAATGAGCGATGGATTTTCATTCAATAATTTTGCCGACCACAATGCATGATTCAAATTAGCGCCTCTTGCTTCCAACTCCGTGGCTAATGCACCATCAAGTATAACGAAGCCTTGTTCTTGAATAATATGATCAAAATTTGTTTGCATGAGGGGTTAAATGTAGGTAAACTAGTGAAAATACAAAATTTCAAGAAGATTCCCCATTATTAGTAAACCTCATATTGTACCAAAGTACAAATTAAAATCAAAGGAAATTGCTATTTCATAAACCATAACAAATCTTCTTGTTCCTTGTAATACCCATTGTAAACGCTTGTTTTATAACTTTCGGTACACATTTTACTAAAGTATTTCTAATTTACATAAAATGAAATTTTTAAGAATTTTGGACAACATAAATTTTAAGCGTTCATAAGAATGCATAGGTTAAAAAACATTTGGATTTAAAAAAGAGGTGTCTTCAACTTTTATTTCACCATTGCAACTATAACAAAAGTTATGATTGCAACGTATACCTGATTTTTTACAGGATTTTCTGAGTGCCTTCAAAATGATTTCGCTTTTAGGTATTGATTTATCCATTTGAAAAATAATTCAAGCTTCCATCAGTATTTATAAAGAAGTGCAATTTTTATATCAGGCAAGATGAAATTGTTAGATAAAAATTAAATGTCTTATTTGTACTTGAATCATAGGATTTTATTCACCTCAATTTTACTGGATAATGTTCTAGAGCAAGATTATTAATTAGCAGGATAGGCCGTTTTTACAATACATATACTGAAACCTTATGTATCGATATGTTCAATGAAATAAAATTTATAACTTTAGGGTTTTGGTAAACTCATATTATGTTTTTTACATTTTTTCTTTTGGTGATTTTTAAATAGTTTTACTCAATTAAAAAATTGATAATAAATCTTATTCATCATACAATGTTTATTACTCCAATTTTAATAATCATATTTAACCGTCCAGATAAAACGGAGAAATTATTAAATATTTTAAAAAAAATAAAACCTCAATATTTATTTATTTCAGGTGATGGACCACGATTAAATAATGAAACCGATGCTGTTCAATGTAAATTATCTCGCGATATAATAATGAATAATATAGATTGGCATTGTGAGGTTAAAACTCTTTTTCATGAAACCAATAAAGGTTGTAGGAATGCACCTCCTACTGCGATATCATGGATGTTTGAACATGTTGAAAAAGGAATAATAATAGAAGATGATTGTATTTTAGAGCTGTCTTTTTTTAATTTTGCAGAGGAATTATTAAATTTTTATGCAAGTGATGACAAGGTTATGCATATTTCTGCAGTAAGTACATTTAGTAAGATTTCAAATAATTCATTTGATTTTTCAAATTATCCATTATCATGGGGTTGGGCAACATGGAGAAGAGCATGGGATAAATATGATGTTTCAATAGCAGAATGGAAAATAGATAAAGAAAACAAAGATTTATTTTTTCAAAATAAACATAAAAAAGTAGTTACATACTTCGAAAAAAGGTTTGATGCAGTGTTTAATTATATGCCAAGCAATGACCCCTCAGGAGGATCTAATACTTGGGATTATCAATGGTACTATTGTTTATTAAAACATGATGGTTTATCAATCATACCTCAAAAAAATATGGTATCCAATATCGGATTTGACGAAACGGCTACCCATACGAAAGATTCTGATACTAAAAGTAATAGTAGAAGTACACATGCCATGAATTTTCCTTTATTGTTTCCTAAAAATAGGTCTACTTCAAAAGCAAACGATATAATTGAAAAAGAGTTATTTAACATAAATAAAAGCTCAGAATTATATATCCTATTATCAAAAACTAAAAAACGCCTACTCAGTAAATTTAAATTGCCGTATAAGACTTTGTGTTTGGTAACAGCTGTCTTGGATGATGCCATATTTTGTGAATGGTCAATCTCTAGTAATTATTTATTTATACTATCTTATATTCAATCCAAATTTTTCAGTTGGCCAATTTTAGGATAATCAGCCAAATTTAATCAAGCTATTTTTGAAGACCTTTGTTAAAAATAAGGCTATAAGTAAATAACTTATGATGTGAAATTCCTACTGCAAAGCAGTTGAAAAGAGTTCGAATAATGAAAAAAGTCTTTTTATGTATTCAATTGCAAAATTAGGGTTCAACTTCAAATGCATTAAAGAATAAAGTTATTTTACTCCTATTTTAAACTAATCAAATTTGTTGTAAATCCTACGAAATTTATACAATCATACAACTTCCGGCACCAAAAACAAAAACCCACGACTAGCGTGAGTTTGTTTCGATCTTGGTGGTGTGAGCCGGGATCGAACCGGCGACACAAGGATTTTCAGTCCTTTGCTCTACCGACTGAGCTACCGCACCATCCTCTTAAGAAGCTACCAAGTTGTGGTTAATCTTCCATCGGATGGCAAAAGTAATATATTTTATGTGTAAACCCCAAATAAATTACCTCGTTTTTTAAAGAAATATATTTTGCCATTTTTTTACTACTTTTCCTGTACCAAATTTTTATTGTTATGCAGACAGAAATCAACATTAAAATTAACTGTAGCATTTTGATAGGCCTCTTGCTCATGGCAGTTTCTTTTGTAGCCGTTGGCCAAACAGTGAAACACACATCTATTTTAGTTGTAGGCGGTGGTACCGGCGGAACGGCTGCGGGTATCCAAGCTGCCCGATCTGGAGTGCCCACCATCATAGTAGAACAAACCCCCTGGCTGGGTGGCATGCTTTCCGCCGCCGGTGTTTCCGCCACCGATGGCAACCATGCCCTCGCCTCCGGAATATGGAACGAATTCAGAAACCAACTGCATACCGTGTACGGCGGACCCCAAAAAATGCAAACCGGATGGGTTAGCAATACACATTTTGAACCACATGTGGCCGACAGCATTTTTAAAACAATGACTACAAAAGCCCCTAACCTCTCCATCATATATACTTATTATCCAAGTCGCGTCATTAAAAAAGGCAACACCATACAGGCCGTTGTCTTTACCAATACCAAAAACGAATCACTCACTATCTATGCCAAACAATTCATAGACGCTACTGAATTGGGTGATGTCATCGCCTTATCAAAAACACCTTACAGTTTGGGCATGGAAGCCGGCAACACTACCGGGGAAAATGTAGGCGTATCAGAAACCAATGGCATCATCCAAGACCTCACTTATACCGCCATCTTGAAAGATTATGGACCTAAAGCAGATTGCACCATCGTAAAACCACCATTATACAATGCCGCGGAATTTGATGCTTCCAATAAAAACTTCTACCACGATTCTACCCGAAAAGCACCTGGCAATACTGCACAAAACATGCTTAACTATGCCAAATTGCCCAATCAAAAATACCTGCTGAATTGGCCCATATATGGCAACGATACCTATCTTGATGTGGTAGAAATGCCTGAGCCACAAAGAAATATTGCTTTGGAAAAAGCAAAAGCCACCACACTGAGGTTCATCTATTTTATCCAAAACGAATTGGGCTTCAAAAATCTGGGTTTGGCTGATGATGAATTCCCTTCCCTAGATCGCTTGGCGTTGATGCCCTACCACCGAGAAGGCAGACGACTTCAAGGTATCGTCCGTTTTACCATGCCGGCAATCGCAAATCCATTTGAATTTTCTTCTCCATTGTACCGAACAGGCATTTCTGTTGGCGATTATCCCATCGACCATCACCACAAAAAAAACTCTAATGCCCCACAGCAATTGGAGTTCTATCCTATTCCTTCATATAATTTGCCTTTAGGAAGCTTAATTCCCAAAACTACCGAAAACTTGATTGCAGCTGAAAAAGGAATAAGCGTTAGTAATGTGGTTAATGGCACTACCCGTTTGCAACCAGTTGTACTGCTAACCGGACAAGCCGCAGGAATATTGGCCGCGTTGGCGGTACAAATGAAATTACCACCGCACAAAGTACCCGTAAGGATAGTGCAAAAAGAATTACTCAACAGCAAGGCTATGATTATGCCTTACATCGACGTAAATCCTGATCACCCCAATTTTACAGCTATCCAAAAAATTGGTGCAACGGGAATTTTAAGAGGCAAGCCTTTGCCCTATAAATGGGCAAACCAAACTTGGTTTTATCCAGATTCGTTGGTTAATTCTACATCCTTTTTACTTCATTTTTCAACCTTTTCAAAGGTTGAAATTCCGGTTCCAACTAATAATTATATATCTTGGGAATATGCTAAAGTTTTGATAATCACATTGAAAGAAAAATTTGAAGCTAAAAAACAAACTGCTTTATCTAGTAAAATAAAGGAGTTTGAGGTTAAACATCAACTTCACAACAACGATTACCTAAACAGAGCAATTTTTGCCGAATTTTTAAACAAATTTATTGACCCATTTTCAACACCAGTTGATCATTTTGGCCATTTTATCCATAAGTAATTGCTACATTTGGGTTCACTTTTTAAATTGCAGCGGTGCAAAAGCTAAAACTCTCAGAACTCACCCGAATAATTTCTACCACCATCAACAACGCCTTCCAGTTTCAATCTTACTGGGTGATGGCGGATATTGCTGGTTACACCATGAAAGCTGATAAAGGGCACCATTACCTTGAATTGGTTGAAAAAGGCAACAATACCATTTTAGCAAAAATTAGTGCCGTGGCTTGGAGAGAGGGACATGAAAAAATACTGGTTTTTGAGCAAGCTACCGGACAGAAATTGGGTGCCGGATTGTCTGTTTTATTGCAGGTTAAAGTTGATTATCATATTCAATATGGACTAAAACTGTTGATATTAGATGTTGATGCCAGTTTTACGCTCGGTGAAATGGAAAGACAACGGCGGGAAACCATCAATAGATTACTTAAAGAATGCGCTCAATATGTTTGGTTAGAAAACGGCAGGATTGTAACAAAAAATAAAAATCTTGCTCTGGGAATTGTTATCCAAAAAATTGCAGTAATCAGTTCTCCACAATCTGCTGGTTATGAAGATTTTATGAATACACTGGATAAGAATCCGTTAGGATATACTTTTACAGTGCATCCCTATTTCACTGTTGTACAAGGCGAGAGCAATGCAGATTTGATTTTCAGAACCATTTTAGAAGTATTCGAAAGCAAAACGGTATATGATGTATTGGTCATCATTAGAGGTGGCGGGGCTGAAACCGATTTTTTGGTGTTTAACCATTTTGATTTGGGAAGAATTGTAGCAAGATACCCCTTGCCCATTATTACTGGTTTGGGCCACACCAGAAATGAAAGTATTGTGGATTTGATGGCGCATACCAATGCCATTACGCCCACAAAAGCAGCTGAATTTATTGTGGCGCACAACGCTAATTTTGAGCAACAATTGAATCTCGCTCGACAAAAAATTATCATGAAAGCCCAACAGTTATTGGCATTTAACAACAAATCTTTACCGATATTAAATGCCACCATTATCAATAAAAGTCGTGATTATTTAAAAGATTACCTCGAATCGCTCAATAGATTACAAAGAATTGTAACCCAACAATCCACTGCGGTTCTTCAACAGAAACGAAACCACTTGATGAGTATGTCGTTAACATTTGTTACTAAACCACAAATCATCATGAGTAGTAAACAAGCAGATCTTAGGAATGTATTATCTAATATAGCAACCTTTAACGATAAGCTATTAAAAAATCAACGAGGATATTTGAATCATTTTGTTTCTTTAATCAGGGTTTTATCGCCAGACAATATTTTGCAGCGAGGATTTGCGCTGGTAGAAAAAAAAGGTAAAATTATTACCAATCCTGATGATATTCAAATAGGCGATGACATCAATATTAGGTTAAGAAAAACCGCATTACAAGTAACCGTACAAAAAAAATCAACATAAAATGGAATCAACAATGACTTACGAAGCCGCTTATACAGAATTGCAACAAATTGCCAAAGAAATTGAACTCGAAACAGTTTCAGTAGATGTGTTGGCAGAAAAAGTAAAGCGTGCCGCCGAATTGATTAGTTATTGCCAAGGTAAACTGCGTTCAACCGAAAAAGAAGTTACAGGAATCATTGAACAGATGGAAAAAAAATAATCTAATACATGAAATGTACAAACAGTGTAGCTATGTGCTATGCTGTATGTAAAACTATATGCATAAATCAATTTAAAATGTATGAAAGAAAATTTTACGAATTTTAAAAATTCAAAAACCAGTAAAATAGTCTTTATGCTGAGTATCATTGTGGCTGGATACTGGTGGTTGGGACAAGTCATAAATGTGTATAGTGTTGCTTTAGTTGGTACAATCTTCGAGCTTCTGTGGCTTCCAACTCTAGCTATGTTATTTGTGCTACCAATAATTTCACTGATATCATTGGTAAAAGAAAAGTTTACTATAAAATCACTTTATATCTATTCTATGCTCATTTGTGTAACAACTATTTTGTGTATGGTATCTAGTAAATAAACTCAGCATTAGTATATTATGAAAAAGTGCTACACACAGCAGCACCTACAAAAATTTGGCAGATCAATGGTTAAAGGGTGCTTTTTGCTTCGCATCAAAATTATTGCATGTAGTCAGTTTAGTGCTTCAAAATAGCCCCCAGCTTACCCAAGGGGTAAATGAATCCATTCTATTGGCTTAAGCCAAACACATGAATTTTTCTGTAAAATATTTTATTACACATCAATAGAAATCAATCTATATTTTTGAGTGCTGAACAGATTGTATAGTATTAAATAGCGCGTAATTTGAGATTATGGATGCTTTTCCATAATGAGGTCACTATAAGATTGCTCCATCAATTGGCTTTGTGTAAGTTGAAAAAAGGCAAAATATTCATCACATTGCTGCTTCAATTTCTCGGAAGTAAATATTCCCTTGCCGTCGATGGCTTCTACTTCTAGGAAAAAACCAAGATTTTTTACTTCGTCAAAATGGAATTTCACATTTTCGATAAAATAGATTCTCCTTATTTTGTCTACAATAGCTTTCACCCCCATTTGTTTTACTAAAATTTCTTTGAGTATACTATTGGGTGCATGTTTGTACAACATGATGTCCGATTGCTTTATGTCGGCCACATTTGCTCTATCGTATTGTATTAAAGCGTTTTCAATATTGCCTTCTCTTAGTTTTAAACGGCCATTAGGCACATTGAAGTAGGTATCAATTTGATGATCAGTTCCTATAAAAGTAGGGTGTAGTTGAAGTAACAGATTTTCGTAGAAATCAAGTGTTTCTACTTTTGCTTTAAATTCTACATTTTTGATATGCATATTGCAATGGCTGAAGGGTTAAAAAGGGTCACGAAAGTACAACTATCCTTTGGGTCTTTGTTATATTGCTTATTGATATTGATTCTTTTGGTTGATCCCAAATTTCAATTTATGGCGTTGTCTGCAGCATTTGTTTAGCTAACATGAGCATTCACGAGCAAAAGCAAAGCATAAAACAATGGAATGAAATAATTGATAGTCTAGTTGCTATAATTTAGTTAGATGGAAAAATCGCTCTGGAAAATAGAAAGGTGTTTTATAATAGTCCCTAGCTTTAGCTAGGGGTATATAGGGTTGGTGAAATGGCTTTAGCCACAAAATTTGCTTTTTTACTTCTCATACGTAAATTGAATTGATCGCAGAATATGTAATAGCGTTAAATATCAGTAAAAACCTAAACAAACAATAAACAAGTGATTATCGGGCAAAACCAAACAAAATAGTGGTATTGAACAATTGGGATACAGCGCGTGTGTCTTTTAGTTGTTGATAGAATTTTTAGCGTTATTCCAGTTGATGATAAACAATTTACATATAATTAGATATCTTTAAGCCTACTACAATTCATAGAAATGATACAAAACAGGCGAAAATTCATCAGTATAGCGGCATTAAGTTCTGGCGCATTGGCTTTTACCGGCAATCTTTTTGGTAGGGATAATAAAATGGAAGCTTATCAATCGCTTCCTTCAATGATTAATTCTTTGAAACCCATGACAGACGGTGTAGTACCAATTACTGTTGATGAAAGAAAACAACGTATCGCCAAAGCACAAGAATTGATGGCCAAAGCACAGATAGATGGTATTTTTATGGAAGGTACAACTTCAATGTATTACTTTACCGGCATGCGTTGGGGACAGAGTGAGCGTACTTTCGGATTAGTGATTCCTGCAAAAGGGGCTGTTGCCTATATTTGTCCAAAGTTTGAAGAAGATCGAGCAAGGGAGTTGTTGAAACCCGTTTTTGGCGATGAGGTACGTTGTTGGGAAGAGCATGAAAGTCCGTATAATTTGATAGCTGGTGTGATAAAAGATCGTGGTGTGCAATATCATCGGATTGGCATGGAAGAGCGGGTAAGGTTTTTTATTGTTGATGGCGTAAAAAAAGCGGCAACGGGATTTGAAATTGTAGATGCTACACCCATTACTGCCGGATGTAGAATGATTAAAAGTAAGGCAGAAATTGCATTGATGCAAAAAGCCAGTGATGTTACCATAGAGGCGTATAAGGCAGCTTTTGCTACTATACATCCTGGAATGTCACAATCAGAATTGGGCAGTAATATTTCGGCGGCTTTTCGTAAGTTGGGTTATAGTGGTGGTGCTTCTGTTCAGGTAGGGAAATATTCCGCTTTACCACACGGCAGTATTACGCCACAAACCATTAAAGAAGGTGATATTGTTATGGTAGATGGCGGTACGAGTTGTGAAGGTTATGCATCCGATATCACGCGTACAATTTGTGTGGGCAAACCAACACAACGGCAAATTGATGTATGGAACCTGGAAAAAGCCGCACAAGATGCAGCTTTTAAAGCTGTACTTATAGGCGCTACCTGCGAATCTGTAGACGCCGCCGCCCGCAAAGTGATTGAATCTAACGGCTTTTCAAAAAATTATAAACTACCCGGATTACCCCACAGAACGGGTCATGGAATTGGACTAGAAGGTCACGAATGGACGAACTTTGTAAAAGGAAATGGTACAAAAATTGCTCCTGGCATGTGTTTTAGTGATGAACCAACTATCTCAATACCTGAAGCATTTGGTATTCGATTAGAAGATTGCTTGTATATTGGCGATGATGGACCACACTTTTTTTCTAAACAAAGCATTTCAATAGAACAACCGTTTGGATAGTTGATAGCTGTTAGTTAAATTTTATTCTTTAGAACTCAAGCGAAGGGATAAAGGAGACGAGATTGTAAAGTAAAGGGGATCAAATTGATTACCACATGTATTAAATTTTATAAAAGGGATAACATAAATAATCAATTACTATTACATAAATACATTGAATTTATGAGATAATTAGACCATACAAAATACTATTTTCCATTATCAACTAACCATTCTCACCTACTCAAAGGTCTTCCAATATAGCTGCCATAATCTGGAAGACTACATTGGTAAGATTCCCACATAAGGGGGGAAGTTAGCACAAAATCTGCAGTAGCACGATCGCAGGCAAAGGGGATATTCCAAACTACTGCCAAACGAAGAAGTGCTTTAATATCGGGGTCGTGGGGTTGTGCTTCCATTGGATCCCAAAAAAAGATGAGAACATCCACTTTCCCTTCGGCTATCAATGCACCAATTTGTTGGTCGCCACCAAGCGGACCGCTCAATAATTTATGCACCGGACGATCTAGTTGTTCTTCCAACAACCTACCAGTTGTGCCGGTAGCAATGAGTTCGTGTTTATTCAAACTTTGCTTATTAAATTCTGCCCATTCTATAAGGTCTTTCTTTTTATTGTCATGTGCAACAAGCGCAATTCGTTTGCGGGCAGGTATTTGTCTAAAATGTTTAGCCATTAGTGTACAAGTTAAAAAAGTAGAAAGTAACGACATAAAAAATGCATCAACAATGCATCTAAATATCTAATATAAATACAATAGAAATACAATAGAAATACAAAATTACACTTTGTGCACCTGAATGGCTAAATAACGTTTTGAAACTCCGATAAAAAGAATAGTATTTTATATATAGTAAATAATTTTATTGAAGTATGAACTGTATACTCCTAATGATATTATTCAACATGAGCAGAAATTACATAAGTAACATTGTCTAACTTTTAGGGCTTAAGCCAATTGAACGATTAAAATTTCCCCCAGCCAATACTGGGAGAAATTGAATCAATCTTTTCTAATTTTTTCCAAAACTTTATTTGTAATTAACCACTAACAACTAACCATTAACCATTAACCACTAACCACTAACCATTAACCACTAACCATTAACCATTAACCACTAACCAT
>Ga0164294_10000780_pt1 | contig 30354 bp, 16 predicted proteins | sample GEODES005metaG_FD_111479 | JGI IMG/M metagenome (GOLD analysis project Ga0164294, IMG submission 111479) | Oligotrophic lake water microbial communities from Sparkling Lake, Wisconsin, USA - GEODES005 metaG | ecosystem: Environmental > Aquatic > Freshwater > Lake | place: USA: Sparkling Lake...
ACCTGTCTCCTACTTTTGATTGGATCAAAGTACGTCGGGCTATTAAAGCTTCAGATGCATTGATATTTTGTACCGGTACATATTGGGATTCTTGGGGTTCACCCATGCAACAATTGTTTGAGAAGATGACACAAATTGAAGGTAAGAAGCACTTGCTTGGAAAGCCCGCTGGGGCCATCGTAACTATGCACTCTGTGGGAGGCAAAGAGGTGTGCTCCAGAATTTTAGGAAACTTAGTCGGTCTTGGCTGTATGATTCCGCCATTTACCGGCTTTGCATATGCATACTCAGATCATGTTGCCCATAGATCTCGTACTTCTGGTAAAAAACTATTAGACGATGTATGGCATATTGATGATTTAGATGCCTTTATTCATAACATATTTGAAGCGCATTTGGGTACAAAGAATTGGAAGGTGTGGGATTATCTGGATACACAGGCAATGGACCCTTCTTACGTTTGGCTTAAATAATTTCTTTGCCAGTGTAGCTCAGTGGTAGAGCAACGGTTTTGTAAACCGTCGGTCGTCGGTTCAATCCCGACCTCTGGCTCTTATCTGCTTACTTCTTCCCAATCCATGGATGCATACACTAGCTCAGCGTCTGTACTTCAACAAATTTCTGGTATTCGACTAATTCTTGATTAGCCGTAACATTAGAATTAAAAGCATACATATATTTAATGAGAAATCTTATACCATTCTGAATAAATAATAGTATGCCTATTCAAGTAAACTATGTAGATTCCTTTCAAACTAGGGTAGCTCAATCGTTTGTTAATCTAACAGCTATTAATAGTACCAAATACCCTGCTGTTACAACAGTTCAGATATATCCTGACCCTTCTACCGGTCTTACTAATGCTTTAACTTCTTATAATGTATATGCTCAGTATGCGTTTAGAACTATTGCAGTATCCGGTGTACCTACACCTTAATTAACGTAATTCGCCAATCATCTTAAACGGAATCTCTTTTCCGTTGGCGTCAACCACAGCTTCTCCATCTACATATCCAATCATTTTACGACCACTTTGAACTGGTATAACTCTTTTATCTCCAAGAAAACGATACTTCGGGCGAGATGTTTTAAAACCGGGGACTGCTGTTGCTTTTGCTACTGGTGTTGACATATTTTTTATTTATTTCTTGACTATTTTGATGCAACCGGTATAATTAATAATAGTTCATTAATAACTGGGGGCGTAATGGTATCGATTGAACAGTGGAGTTCATGAGAGCAAGTACCGGGGCATGCCGGTTTACCAATAGCAATCATATTAAATGCCGATGAAACATTCGACATGGCTATGAGTCTCGAAGAAGCTGATGCAATCCTTGCATCGACTGGCTTTGTTGATTCAGAAGCCGAACTCGAGCTAGTTTAACTACTCGATCGTTCTACTGTAGATTAAAGCTTGTAAAGTAGAGCGTGTTACTGGCTTTCGTATAGTCTGGGTTATAACAGTTAATAGATTATATGTATAAAATTGTTATCAGTAAGGGCTTTTTGCTTAGTTTAATCCTTATGAAAGTTCAACTAAAATAAACTTGTAGTGCTTGTGAGTGAAATTATTCAAGACGAGAGTTCAATTCTCTCCGCCTCCAGGATCTTAGATAAGAAAGCCTGTAACTAAAGCTCTTCCGGATAATCCTGTATATGTGTTTGTTCCTAAACTTTCTACTCTAAACCATATTTTATTTTGTGGAGAAGCGTCATTTCCAGAAACCATTGCTTTACCGTTTGACGCGGCTACCGAGCCACCTGTTCTATAATATCTATCAGGAGTAATAACTGTCCCAGGTGTAGTTAAGGTTAACTGATTTGTAACTTGATTAACTGCAAGTGTTGATGTGTTGTGTTTATATATTCTAAATACAGGTAAACTTGAGTCAGTTACATTGCCCCCTGCAACGCTATCCACAATAATAAAAAAATCATGAGCTAGAAACGTTTTTCCAGCAGGTACTGTATATAAATACTGAGCAATTGATGTATTAATAAAATCAATTGAGTTTAAAGCAGTTGTTCCAACTAATATTGTAGTAGCTAGTACTGTAGCTGGATCGGGTATTATGCTTGATATAGAATTTAAAGTCGTATAAGCAGATGACCAGTTACCGCTATTAGAATTTGTTGTTGTGTAATTCCTGTTCCAATTATCAGAATTACCGCCTGATGCTGTTATAGTACCATTAGCACTTATATTGCCATTTACAGTGAGACGTTCAGACGGAGCGCCGCTAGTTCCAATACCGACGTTACCATTAAACCGATGATCACTATTAGTAATCAATAATCTTTGAATTCCATTTGTTCTTACAGATATTGATTGACTATCATTAGTGCCAATACTCATAGCTACGCCAAAAGAGTTTCCATTCTGTAAGATGTAATTAGCAGAATTAGCACTAAAAGAAGTATATGTTTGATTCCATTGATTACTGTTACCGCCATCGGTCCTAATTGTTCCCATAGCACTTAAACTATCGCAAACAAATAAATCATCAGTTTTAAGAATATTGGCTCCACCTCGATAGAGGTTTGTATCATAATTTACATCACCCGCACCAAATACAACAGAAGAAGGTGAGCTGTCAGCAATCTTCACAGTACCTCTTAAAATATTTGTGGAAGTCTTGCCTTTGCCCAGAGTTGCATTAGTGTTGATAATCAAATTACCTGTTGCACTCACATTGCCCACAATGGAAAGTGCTTCTTCAGGGCTGTTTGTGTTGATACCCACTTTACCATCATCTGTAACTACGAAAGCAGTAGCGCTAGCAGGATCACCGATTGTAGTTGCATCAAATAGATAGATACCGCTAAGAGAAAATACATTAAAAGAGTTATCACGAAAAGACTGACTGTTGTATATGTTTGTACCGTACGGGTGATTATTATAAACAATACTATTATTATTAATAGGATTAGCATTATCACCTAAGGCGATTGAATTTTCTTTACTATAAGCAGCTATTCTAGGGTTATTATAAGACCACACCCTCCATGCTGAAAGACTTGATGTATTGTTTGAAAGAAGCAAGTATCTGTATCCATCATCACCAAGATACTCTTGTTTAATACCAGGTGATTTCGGTACACCGAGATTAGGCTCTGCATTATTTAAATTTAAGAAAACATATCTGGATGATAGCGCTTCAGCTTGTGTCGGTGTACGCGTCTTTACCTTCCCGCTAATTGTTTGTGGGGTATTAATCATACACTAATTTTACTGTACAGTATTAATTGTTTCGAGAACAGCGAGATTAAGAGTGATACCTGGAGCGGTACTCGAAGCAATTAGAGTATCATATTCTTCAAGAACAAGTTTTGCAGGCACGAGATTGGTTGTATCGTTTCCTGCAACCAAAATATTTTTAGCATAATCGTAGTAAGGTCTTGTCGGTACAAATGAACCTCCTACACCAGAAAACCCGATAGTTATATTTATATCGTTTGCTGTAGTGTTTGTTGCGTATGCAGCTAAAACTATAGCAGCTCTATCAAATGGAGCAATATACAAAGCGCTTGGAGTACTTGTTAAAGTAAAGGCCTGTCTAACAAAATGATTAAGAGGAATATCAGCCATATTATTATTTATGCTATAGTAAGTATTAAAGGTGTAACTAGAGCAAGAATTGACCTATTAAAGTCTAGACCTTCAACAGATCCCTTTTCTTGAACTATCTTAAACCCGCCACCTACCTTAAAGTCGCCTCTCTCGTTAGTGCTTGAATAATAAACAATTCCATTATCTGAATATACTGCTTCATTATCGTTAATAGGTCTCCCTCCTAAAGCGGGTACGGCTAATTCGAGATCTACACCAGTGCCAATATATTCGAAAGCATGTGAACTCGATGCAATTTGACTTCTAAGCCAGAATTCAACGTATTTTGGCTCAGAATTTGAAGCTGTAAGAGGTGCTTGAATGTTCCTTTCAAGGGTTAATCTATATGAATTTAAAGGATAAGGAGCGGGTAAGGCACTTACAGCCCTAATACCATGATATGTTTGTTCACCTGTTGGGTTTATTAATGGACTAAAATTGGAAGAAGGATCGTTTTGTACGGTGGCTAATAATCCGTTATATGGTGATTCGATTGGTATACCTTCTAACTCTTTTCCAGCTTGAAGTGCAGCTACAAATGCTGATAGCGGTCGAGGATTTACATCTTGTACGATGAGGAAATTTTCTGCTAAAGGAGTTGTTTGATATTGATATCCAGTGAGCACAGGGAACTTGGATTTGCCAACTGCTACCAGACCGGAAAGACCAAATGAGCAGTTGGATGTGCTGATGCTGCATTGACCACCTGATTCAGTCATGACCCCTTCAGTGGTGCAAATGGTGAAGGTGCTGACCAACTGGGCATATCCACAGTTGATGATGTGAATGCCTTTGCCACCGGCATTGAATTGAGTAAATGAATCGGTTACAAAGCTTCTGAGGAACCCCAGAGCCAGAGAACCGTCCACACGAATTCCACATCCTGCAGGAAGATCTTCAATGGGTTCATTTCTAATGATCTGTAAAGCTAAGCGTTTTGCAAACCCTATGGCTTGCACTGTTTCAATCTCTTGACCCACTACGGCGCCATTCACATATGAGTTGCCAGCTTCCACAGCACTTGTGTTTGTGTTGTTGGTCACATCGTATATTACTGCATCAATGATGATGCCAATGTCCCGTTCACATTTGGCTTGATTGTAGCTGAATCTGGGGTATGTCTTGTTCACATACTGTATGGTTTCTTTTTGTATGAATGTTTTGTTTGCTCTTAACAGGCTAACAGCATTGGATCTACTGTCAATCAACTGATTTCTTATGACACTCTGTGAGAGTGTATTTAAATAGTTAATGGCGGCCATGGTTTGCTTCTCTTGACCACTTACCCTGCTTGTGCCTCCACTGTAATATTGCTGACTCACTGCACGAGCACTTGCATTGGTACCGTAAGTCAAATCCCACTTGACAGCATCAACCAATGTGCCAGCATTACTGTAGAATAAATCTTTATTGTATCTAAATGAAGGGTAATCAGTGCTTACAAACTCAATTACTTCATCTTGCAAGTAGGTGCGGTTGCCATTTAAAAGATTTGTTGCATTGCTTGCTCCATAAGCAATGGGGAATGTCACCAGTGGGGGTATGGTGCTTGGACCGCTGCTGATGGCTTTGATCACTGTTTGATAGGTGCTAAGCACATATGCAGATGTGTACCCGCCAAGTGTGAGAGAAGCATTATAATATTGAGGATTACCTGTGACAGGAGGCAAATCATTAGTGATAATGATGTTGCGTACTGTATCAAATGATACTTCCACATCTCTTGCTGCATATCTACCAGAAGAAAGAAACGGATTGAAGGATTGCGAGGTAATTGCAATGGTGTTGGTGATGATATTTTGCGAAAGAAAATTAATATAGTTGATGGCAGCTATGGTTTGTGTTTCTTGACCTCTGATTAAACTCAGACCACCATTATAATAACTGGTACCTGCTGCAACAGCACATAGAGTAGTACCATTGGTTAAATCATACACAAGTGCATCCACAATCAACCCTGTGTCTCTTTCACATTTGGATTGATTGTAGAAAAACCCTGGGAATGTTTTGGTGATGTAATTGATTACAGTTTTGCCAATGAAAGCTCGATTCAAGTTGAGCAAGTAAGCACCATCTGCAGGAGGTGGAGTAAATGTAACTGGTGTAGGTGCTATGCCAGTTCTTATGATGCTGTTGATAATGCCAACATCAGTGGCAATGTAGGCAGATGATTTTGCTCCCAGTGTCACTGCACTGTCAAACTGCTGTTCGTAAATTGGAATGGTGGTGTTTGTAATGACGCTTTGCACCAACAAGCTAGCATATTGCAGTCCATCCACTGTTTGCAATTCTTGACCTGCTATTCTGCTTTTTGTTCCATTGTAATATGCTTTGCCACAAGCTATGGCACACAAGGTATTGCCATTTGTTAAATCTTTAGTCAAGCCTTCCATGATTATACCCACATCTCTGTAGCAAGTGCTTACATTGTAAGCAAAAGTTGGGTATTTGCGGCTTATGAAGGCAACAACAGCTTCTTGCATTGGTGGTGTATTGGAGTTAATAAGTGACACTGCATCTGCAGTGCCAGCTGGTACTGCAAATGTGGAGGACAATGGTGCCACAGAAGGTCCACCTAAAATAATCTTTGTTATGATACCAAATGAACTTAAAATGTATGCTGAAGTTAAACCACCTGTAGTTTTTGTCAAATCGATGACTTGGGCTCCTGGGGGAAATGGTGCATTATAAATTTCTGGTTCAATAGGCACTGTGAGATATTTTGTAATTGCGCTGCAGCCTTGTGTATAAGGGCTGGTGGTCACAAATGGCTTGGAAACTATGGGCAATCCAAATGAACCGCCAGGCTTGGCTACATTTATTTCATACCCTGGTGTTTGGAAGGCAGCACGGTATGCTGGAGTTCCTGAGAGAAGATTCGGAAATGCTGTGGCAGCACATGGTTCAAGCAAATCTCTGAAAGTGAATCCCCACATGTAGCAAGCTGTATTGAGCCAGAATAAATCCATCTGACGATGGTACGGTCTCACAGTTACTGAGCGAAGATAACCATCGCCAAGAATAGTAGTACCTGCGGGAACATAGATTGGATTAATTTCAGTGTAGTCACCGGCTTCAACGTAGATTGCGCATTTATTAAGTCCGTAAAGATCGAAAGCTATCTTAGCAGCTTTTTTAATTGTTCTAACTTTTTGTGAAGGGTTTAAACCGGTATTTAAGTCAGAGCCTGTAGTACTAACATAAATCGAATTAGCATCCGGTTTTTCATATATAAAGCTTTTTGTAGCATAACCGTTGCCATTAATTGTTAGGGACATCTTTTCAACATTATTTGCTGTTGAATCATATTTTTCAGCAGGAGTTATTCCATCCACAACTACAAACCCGTCATTTTCAATTGAAAGGGCAAATTTTTGACTGCCCGGTGCATCTGGGTCTATGAATCGAGCTATGGGCTGGTCGCCATACTGTTCAACAGTTACTGCAGGTCCTTCGCCATAATTAACCACGCTTAGTGAACTTGTAACAGAAACAACAGTATCGAGATAGGTAAGATCACCGAGTACAGAAAGATTACCCCATATTGTCGTGTCACCATCAATAGTAGCGTTACCGTGTGCACTAAGATTACCGGTTAGAACAAAATCACCTACAAAAGGTTCTTGTGGAGAAGCGATAGGGTCCGTACCTGAGTCAGGGTAACCTGTTGATGGTAAAGAATGATGAGATCTTCTATGCCATTTATTATGAAAACGCGCATTACCTGCCATATAGATTATTTATTAAAAAACCACGTTAATACTTGGCTTAGACCATAAATTCTGCTATTATGTAAAGAAATCGGTCGGGAATGTATATGAGTCTCTATTAGTATCAAAATACTGATAATACTTTCGAGTTCCACCAGCAGATGTAAAGCTGAACAGAGTATTATTTCTTGCAGTGTTATATATGATGACTGCTATTTCACCACCACCCAGCGCTGCTGAAGCATAAATTGTTAAAAATGGGTTATCTGGGCTTGATGCTGAAAGTGTAGGATTAAATGAGAAGGAGGCTGCTGGAGCAGGTGTTGCATTAGCATTAAATGTCACACCACCATACGATTGAGGTGGGACAGAGGGATATACACCATACAGTGTATAAGACAACAGGGCGACCGGAATTGGGGTTCTGGTTAGTGTAGGTGTTACGGTCTTAGTAATTGTGATGGACGGTGTAATAGATGGTGTGATAGTATTTGTCACAGTGCGCGTAACAGTAGGTGTCATGGTTGGTGTCTTAGTTGGTGAAATTGTTATGGACGGTGTTGGTGTCACAGTAGGTGTCATGGTGAGTGTCTTAGTTACTGTGACAGTAGGTGTCACCGTTAATGTGGGTGTTATAGTTGGTGAAATTGTGGGTGTTATGGTTAATGTCGGGGTAACAGAAGGCGTAATAGTTACTGTTGGTGTGACAGTGGGGGTTTCTGATGATGTCACTGTAACAGTAGGGGTTAGTGTTGTAGTTACTGTAGCTGTAGGGGTAATAGTGGGTGTCACAGTAGGTGAAATTGTTATGGACGGTGTTGGTGTCACAGTAGGTGTCTCAGTTAGCGTTACAGTCGGTGTCACGGTAGGAGTCTCAGTAGGAGTCGGTGTCACAGTAGGAGTCAAAGTAGGAGTCGGCGTTTGTGTAGGTGTTTGTGTAGGTGATGCTCCTGGAGAAAGCGTAACAGTTTGCGTTACTGTTTGCGTCGGTGTTACAGAGGGTGAAATAGTTATGGAAGGTGTTACAGTTTGAGTCACTGTAGGTGTTATAGTAGGTGTTACAGTTTGAGTCACTGTAGGTGTTACAGTAGGTGTCACTGTAGCAGTAGGTGTTTCAGTAGGTGTTACAGTTGGTGAAATGGTAATCGATGGTGTTACTGTTTTTGTTACAGTAGGTGAAATAGTAATCGACGGTGTAACGGTAGGTGTTTCTGTTGGTGTTGGTGTCAGCGTCGGTGATAGAGTAGGCGTAACTGTAGGCGATACTGTTATAGATGGCGTTGGTGTTACAGAAGATGTTGGTGTAATTGTCGGTGTACGTGTAAGCGTGGGTGTTAATGATGTAGTAGGTGTTATAGTCGGTGTAATTGTAATTGTCGTTGTAATAGACGGTGTAATTGTAATTGTCGGTGTAATAGAAGGTGAAATGGTGATCGACGGCGTTATAGTTACTGTAACAGTTGGCGTTACTGTAGGTGTTGGTGTAGATGTAGGCGGTGCTGGTGTTTGCGTCTGTGTATTAGTAAGGGTAATAGTAGGCGTAACTGTTTTGGTAGGTGTTAATGATGGGGTTACAGTAATAGAAGGCGTAACAGTAGGCGTAGGAGTAGGAGTGGGTGTTCCCGTGGTAGTAGGTGTAGGCAGTACAGGTATAATCGGACCTGCAACTTTAACTATATTAGCTCTAAAAATATATTTTGACATTTTAATTTAATTTTATAGGAGCTGTACCAACAGGAATTCGTACAGTTTCCGCTTTTAATACATTTAATAGGGATTGTTGAATAATAAATAGCTTATAAAGAGATCGGTTAATTATATTACTTGTCAATAATTCGTTGGCTCCAATGAAAAAAGTTATATCTTGTTCAAAATAAATGGAATCTATCTCATCAGGTAAGAGATATCTGGTACCTTTAAATGCTAAATTTCCCTTATAATCTAATGAAGCAATAAATTTACCTATTATTTCATCGCGAAGCCTCATATGATTGATAATGAGCTTAGATATATTTTTATTAAAAACCCAGCTTTGTAAATATTCGTTTCTATTGAATTGTATTTCTTTGGAACCGTATATATCAAAATTATTAACAGCTAAGACATCGAAAAGATTTAAATTATCATAAAAATTGCCAAATTTACCTACGTTACCAGATACAGAAAAGAGAATATTTCTATCACTATCACCATAAGGTGTAGGGGCAGAAGCAAACGCTTTAATAATTTCATCAGGGATATCGTATTTATAAAGATAGAGTAGATACTTACCCACTGTACTTTGAGGGGAGCTAACTAATTTTTTAAATATATTTTTATTTGTTACAAGATAAAAAATATTTGTATTAGATTGTGAAAATACTATTTTTTTTACTTGTTCATCTTTCTGAAGAAGGCTATTTAAATCATAAACTACTTTTGTTGTAAATTTATTATCATATTTAAAGATAAATTTATTTTCTGTTAAGACGTATATATTGCTGCTGTTATCAGACCCTATATCTACAGGAAAAGCAGAAACAAAATCTGTATAAAGTCTATAAGTCTGCCTCCAGTTTAAATTAGTATCAAAAACTTTAATAGAGCTGTTACCAGAATCGAGAACATATAGTAAATTATCTGTAACGGTCATACCCAGAGGGTTATTAAAAGCTGTTTTTGCTTGAAAATTACCTGTATTGCCTATAGAATTTACATAATAAAGCCTATTATTTGTTACAGTATTTTCACCTACAAACCCGGATGCATCATATTTAACAATTGTATCTAATCCGCTATCAAGAACGAAAACAAAGTTATTATATACTTCCATATCGCAAACATTTTTATATCTTACTCCATATCCGGCATCAACTTCTGTTTGAGAGAAAGCGATATTTATATATGATGCAGCATTATTAAAATTTAAAACTTTTATTTCTGTTCCATTAGAAATAAAGAGAGAATAGCGATCAATATCAATATTTTTAATTAAAAGAGATGTTTGTGTATTATCCGCGCCTTCCATCCCGGGGCTTTGAGCTAAGGGTTTAAATTGTCTTGAACTTAAATTATAATACCAACTAAATTCTGTTGATGCACCTGTAACACCCGCAATTGCGGTAGATGAAACAGGTATAATATTTGACGCAATTAATGTATTTTTATATAAATATAAAAAATTATCGTAAAGGTGATCAAATTTTAAGTTAATTAAATCAGCAGATACTGTATCGTTGGGTTGTACACTAATATCATTAAACGAGAAAGGTAATTCAATATTCTCACCTAGATATCTATTATAGATAAGACCTTCATTGCTAAATTCTTCTTTAATATTCATTTTAATTTACCCACTTAATACTATTTAGCTTACTATACACTGGAGAGGTATTTTTTAGTATTGATAGTATACGTTGCTCTAGAGCGTATTTAAGCGGTTCATCACTAATTCCGCTATTACGTATAATTATATTATATAATGTAGATTTAGATGCGGGTGTATTAAGCTTAAAGTACCGTTCGATTTCTTCTACATAATTTCTTTGACCGCATGCAACATCAAAAACAATATCGCGAATTTGCATGTTTTTACGCGCGTGCATTATAATATCAAAGTCTTTTAAAGGTTTATCATATATATAAAGATTTTTAACAGTAAAATTTTGCGCAAGGTAAGAGGTATTTTTAAGATAAGAAAACAGAGGTACAGAAAACGCATAGTTAGACGACCCAACTAAGAAAGGTCTATACAGTAAATTACTAAATTTATATTTACGTGGTTTAAATGCTGAGGCCCCTCGTTGTTGACCGTCGATAAATAAAAACATATATCCATTATCAGCATCAAAACGAACAGCGAAGTTATGATACCCAGGATCTAGTGCAGATAAACTAAGGATAATCTCTGTTGTTATACTATCATTAATATTAAAATTGTTTACTAGTTGAGCTTTAATGCTTAAATTAGAACCAGGGTACTTCTCTTCAACAAAAGACCTCAAATAATTTGAATTAGTGATATTAATGCCGTCGTTTTTAATATAATTAAAATATGGAATTAACGTACTACATAGAGAGGCTATTGTAGAGTAATTTTGCTTTGTTATTATCTGATTAATAGATATTCCATTACTAAATGCTGATAGCGCTGTAGGGTAGTAACCATTTCTTTGAGGTACATAATAAGTTAATTGATTTCCGTTTAAATTTGTATTACATGTATAAACTTCACCAAGAGGTATATATACATCAAACAATTGAGTAGATCTTACACTGCCATCTAAATTAACTTTAACAAATTGAATATTTTTTCTATCACCTTTGTATGATTGTCTTGTGACAAGAGCATATTTGTCGTAAATACCTTGATTAAAATCTGCTACAAAATCGATTTTTAAATTTGTATAGTTATCTTGATCAAAACTACCAGAGAGTACAAACTGTCTATCTAGAGTAAACTTAGCAAAAGATCTATCGTTAAATAGAATCCAAATATTATTATCGAAATCAAATGAGAAATCTTCTATTTTTGTATTAGAATTATATGCTGTAGTAGTAGTTGAGTTTGTTGTACCGAGATTATCTGTCTTAACTATGTTTCTATTATCTTCGAGATAAAAAATATTATCATCTACTCTCTCTGATTTAGTGCCTCTGGTGAGATAAATCTTTTTATTATAAAAATGAAGATTTGTATATGGTAACATATTTGTGGTATTGGGTACACGCGGATTAAGAGTTAGTCTTGTCGTAATATCGGTAACTGTACTATTTCTTAAATCCATTAACATTAGTTTTTTATCAGAAGGTCCATTTTCAATAATTGCGTAAGCTTCAGTTTCTGTATAATCTAACCCTACGATATTGCCTATTAAATCGTTAGGGTCTTCTGCAATTGCTCGTCGGATTTCGGAATATGAGAGGTTATATTTACGGAATGTATTGTCTTTAAATACCCCGTAGAAATCGTTTAGACCCTCGAGACGTATTAATCTAGAAATATTTGCGTTAAGAGCAACTTGATTTAGTATTTTAAAATCAGTATTTGTAACGTAAAGACCGCTAATAGAATTAATAAGAAAGAACGGTGTTACAACGTTTTCATTAAACATACCGAAACCATCTCGATCATAATTTCCTACTAATTGATAACCTAGCGGGGCTGTCCAGTCAGAACTATACCCATCAAATATAAGAGTAAATTGATTTGAGTCTTGAATGGCTGAAAGGGAACCAGTGACGCCATACTTAGTACCGTCGAAATTAAAAACTTCTGCACCTTCCGTAGATGTATATACATCTGTACCGTTAAAATATTTGTAAGTAGGTAGATTGTAATTAACTAAATCATCTGCAAGTGTTTTTATAAAAGCATTAACATCCTTAGGCCCATAATGATGATATGCATAGTATGTACCTTTTTCAAAAATAAGATCAGAAGGTTTATCAAAGACGTCAACTTCTTTTTTAAATGCTTGAAGAGCTTTATCGGTTAAACAGTCAAAAAGAGAGATATAGCGAATTGCTTTAAAGTCCGATGCAGTAAGAGCTTGTACGTAAGAAATTTTCTCAGGGTTATAGTATCTATCAACCCAAATAGGTTTTGTATTGACATCGGTATTACCCGATAACCACGCACATAAGAACTCTCCAGTATTTTCTTCTGCTGTATCACCGTAATATGAGGTATATTTATAATCTGCTTTTTTCTTAAAAATTTTATCTGATTTAAGAGGGTGATCACCAGCTATAGCTCCCGCTTCTATGAGCCCGGAGTCATTAATGTTTAATCTTTCAAAAGGATAAAAAATTTGAGGTATATGAAAATAGGTAATCTTATCTTTTTTAAGAATTAAATTAGAAGTATAGCTTTCATAACCAAGAGAAATATTGTCGTTACCTAAATACTGATTCGATCCTGTAAAAAGACTTTGGTAGTCGCGAAATTCAACTGCGTTTTCGGTGAAAAAAGGATTATTTCGTGATGTTTTATTTTCAGGTGTATTAATATTTTTAAGCGATAGGATGTTGAAGTCGATGGCACCTGCAGACAGAGTATAGTATTCGTTATTTAAAATTAAATTTGAATTAATATTATTAAAGCTCCTATCATCGTTGATGTCTCGTGTGTTGGTCTTAAAATTACGATTGTAGCTCACCCATGGATCATACAGTTTAGTTTCATTAGGTGCTATATTTCTTGGTCTAACTCTAAACACAGATGAAACAGAATAAGGTATGGATGTGCCAGTGATCGGGTCCACTAATGTTAGTGCGCCCAGTGTGTTGTTGTATGTGATGAATTTGGGAATATCATTTATATTTTTGATCAACACCAAATAATTGAATGCTCTGTCGTAAACATAATAAAATACTTGGGGGCTCAAGGCTCCAATTGCATCCAGCTGTATGTCTTTGGTGAAGGAGAGATTACCTGTATAATCAACAGTTAAATAACGCGTAATATTACTATTTTCGTGGGATATCTTACAAAACTTATCAGTTAAAAGCTCAACATCAAAGAAATATCTATTATCTACTTTACTAAATTCACCAGATACTCTAACTAAAGCTGTAGATACATTAATAGGTGGCTCTTGAACAACCCAGAACTTGGTTGATGGTGTTATAGAACCTGCTGCATTTACAGCAATATATGTGGAGAACCCTTCGTCTTCCAAATTATCTAGTTTTTCTATATGTACTGCACTGGTAATCAGGTCTTTACGAGTTAATATTAAGTTGGAATAATTGTTGATTCTGTTATCGTAGATGTCTTTTAAAATATCATTGACTGGCACATTGATAAACTGTTCAGTAAAAACAACATTTTCGTTAAATTTTAATGTGGCATCTGGAGCATATTTTGCAGTTAAACCGGTAAAATTTGAATTGTCAAGAGAGATAACATCCATAATGATTATTTATCCATATATTGGTGTATTAAAACACATGATGTGCATCATGCAGCACTCAGTGCCATGGTGAAATTGTTACCGCCAAACATCTGCGCCCAATTGCCAGTCACTGCAGTGAATGTGGTTGGGCCATCATAAATGCTAATGAATCCCAAGTATCCTAATCCCAATTGACCGTAGCCATTTGCACCTGTGCCAAACCATGCATTGGTACCAGCTGATAATGCCATGGTGTGACCGTCACTACTGGATTGACCACCAGCGCATACCATGTGCGACCAATTGCCAGTCAATGGGGTGAGTGTGTTTCTGTCGTTAGTGTACCCTAATCCTAATTGACCCATGATATTGTTGCCTGTGCCAAACAATCGAGTGGTACCAGCAGACAACGCCATGGTAAAGTTGTAACCGCATGACACTTTACTCCAATTGCCAGTGAGTGCAGTAAATACATTTCTGTTACCTATATCACCCAACCCCAATTGACCAGCACCGTTACTACCTGTGCCAAACCAACGATTGGTACCAGCACTCAGTGCCATGGTGGAATTGAAACCACATACGACCTTACTCCAATTGCCACTCAATTGTGTGAATGTGAGTCTATAATTCGTATCCCCTAATCCCAATTGACCGCTACCATTGCTCCCTACGCCAAACAATTGTGTGGTACCAGCGGACAATGCCATGGTGTGATTTTGACCACATGACACCTGTGACCAATCGCCACTCACTTGTGTGAACCTGCTTGTATCACTAGAATTACCCAATCCCAATTGACCGTAACCATTGTATCCTGTGCCAAACAATTTGTTAGTACCTGCAGACAAAGCCATGGTGTAAACTTGGCCGCATGCCATCTGTGACCAATTGCCAGTCACAGCAGTGAATGTGAGTTGTGTTGTTCCAAATACGCCTAATCCCAATTGACCGTTGCCATTTGGACCAGTAGCAAACCATTTGGTAGTACCTGCACTCTGTGCCATAGTATAATTAGAACCGCATGCCATCTGTGACCAACTGCCAGTCACTGCAGTGAAGCTGGTATTACTGCCGTACACATACGGTACTACTCCTAATTGACCACTAGTATTGTCTCCGGTGCCAAATGCTCGATTTGTGCTGTTGCACGTGACTGCGACTGCTGGTCTGCCTCCATATGGATTGGTGAAGCCAGTTTTATTTGAGCAATAGTACATTGTTGTTGAAGCTGGAAAGCCAATTGGTTGACTGTCAGGAGAATACCATGAAGTAGGTGCATCACCTAAGAAATACATACTGGTTAGGTTGTTACTGCCATTGAATGTATAATCGTAAATAATTTTTACGCTGCTAGGAATAGTGATAGAACTTAGATTTGTGAAATAGAATGTATAGGGACCAATACCTGTCAAACCACTACCAATAGTAATACTAGACAAACTGGTACAGTAATAGAATGCAGAATCTATATATGTTACACTGTCAGGTATAGTAAAATTTCGAATGGTAGCGCAGCCATAAAATGCAAAAGCTCCCATATATTTTATGCTACTAGGAAGAATGACATCTCCTAGACTTGCACAGTCCTGGAAAGCAGCAATACCAATACTAGTAACACTGCTTGGAATAGTTGCGCTGGTAAGACTGGCGCAATTTTGGAACGCATTATTTCCAATATTTGTTGCTGCAGTACCAATAGCAACAGAAGTAAGTGTTTTACCAGTGTTATAACTTGAGCTTGTTATTGTTGAATCTGTGCTGGTAGATGAAGTACCATCAGAGTAATTGAATACAGTTGGTGTACCAGGTAGAGGAGTTCCTGTAGGCGTGAGTGTCACAGTAGGTGTTGGCGTCTTTGTTTGCGTTTGTGTCACTGTAGGAGTTACAGTAGGCGTCTGTGTGATAGAAGGAGTAGGAGTGGGTGTATTGGGTGTGGGTGTAACAGTGGGTGTAGGAGTGGGTGTAGTTGGAGTGGAGGGGACAGTTATTGCACTCAGTGCCATGGTGTGATTACCGCCACAAACCATCTGTGACCAATTGCCAGTCAATGGTGTGAACGCAGTTCTATAGCTATTATCTCCTAAGCCCAATTGACCATACGTATTATCTCCTGTACTAAACCACCGGTTACCGCTCAAAGCTATAGTATGTGCACCTCCACAGACTATTTGGTTCCAGTTACCGGTAAGACTGGTAAACGTAATTCTTGGATTATTATCTCCTAACCCCAATTGACCACTATTATTATCCCCTGTACCAAACCATCTATTGGTACCTGCAGATAATGCAAAAGTAAAACCACCGCCACACACTATTTGGTCCCAATTGCCGGTAAGCCCAGTAAAGGTATTTCTTGGATTATTATCTCCTAACCCCAATTGACCACTACTATTCTCCCCTGTACCAAACCATCTGTTGGTACCTGCAGATAATGCAAAAGTAAAATTGCTACCAGGTATTATACGGGTCCAGTTACCAGGTATTTCTATAAAAAAGTACTCCATAGTATTACCACCCAACCCCAATTGACCATATTGATTGTCTCCTGTGCCAAACCATTTATTAGTACCTGCAGATAATGCAAAAGTACCTTTAGAATTACAGATTGCTTGGCTCCAATTTCCTGTCAATGCAATAAAAGTATTTGGATAAATGTTACCGTTACCCAATCCATAATACCCATATTCGCTAAGAATATCATCGCCGTTATAACCGACTCCAAAAAGCTTATTAGTGCCTGCCGAAATCGCTACTGTATGAATATGGCCTAGCGATATTTGGCTCCAATTATTATCACCGGATAAAGCTGTTAACGCAGTTACGGGGTATGGATAACTATCGTCGTACCTGCCTATACCTAATTGCCCCCAATCATTTCTACCAGCACCAAACCATCGTGTGGTACTGGCACTCAATGCCATGGTGTTTTCAAAACCACATGCAACTTGTGACCAATTGCCAGTCAATTGTGTGAATGTGTTTCTCTGTGTGTTGTTGCCCAATCCCAATTGACCATAGAAATTTTCACCTGTGCTAAACCATTGGTTGCTACTTGCAGGTCGAGTCCCTGTAGGTGTCACAGTGGGTGTTACAGTGGGCGTAGGTGTGCGTGTTACTGTAGGTGTAGGTGTAATGGGTGTCTGTGTTACTGTAGGTGTCTGAGTAGGTGTTTCTGTTGGTGTAGATGAAGGTGCATTGGGTGACATGGTGGGTGTAATTGAAGGTGTAGGTGTCTGGGTAGGTGTTTCTGTTGATGTTGGTGTTAGTGTTTTCGTTAATGTTCTAGTAGGTGTAGGTGTTGGAGGTAGAGATGTACTTGTAATAGTTGGTGTCTGGGTAGGTGTTTCTGTATATGAAGGTGTCGGTGTTGGTGTTGGGCAAGAGCCAGCTACTACAGAGGGCGGGGGGTCAAAAGTTGGACTGACTGAAGTCCACGATGTGGGCAGAGCATATGCAGCAGCTGTACCTGTATACCTCTTTTCCGTTTGATTTGTGTAGTAGTTCTTTATATAAAGGCTATATGTACCCCCGCTAGACCACTCCGGAGGAGGGTTATTAAGACTTAGAGTATCACCGCATATTAAATACCCATAAAATCCCGCGGCGCGATCCCATCCATATCTACCGTAAAACCCGCCTGGACTACTTACATACCCATAAGCATAAGTCCCGTTTGCTGAGTCTCCTATAGGCTCTACATAAGTTGTACCTGACACACAAACGTTTGAAAATATAGCTGGTGACGGAGGCGTGAGTGTCACAGTGGGTGTTACAGTAGGTGTTGGCGTCTTTGTTTGCGTTTGTGTCACTGTAGGAGTTACAGTAGGTGTTGGCGTCTTTGTTTGCGTTTGTGTCACTGTAGGAGTTACAGTAGGTGTTTGAGTCATTGTAGATGTTATAGACGGTGTGGGTGATAGCGATGGTGTGGGGGTGGCAGTAGGTGTAGTTGTTGCAGTTATTGAAGCAGTTGGTGTGGGAGTTTGTGTGGGTGATGCACCTAGTGACAGTGTCACTGTCTGTGTTGGTGTTACAGTAGGTGTTTCTGTTGGTGTTTCTGTCGGTGTTTGAGTTAATACCTGACAGAAAACTGGAGCTGTCGGTTGGGAAAAGGGCTCGCCTAAGGTGGCAGGATATGTATAAACAGAACAATAATATATTGTACAAGATACACCGCCAGCAAATGCATAACCACTTACACTAGGCTTAGATCCCATCAAATATACTCTCTTTAGATCTGTACAATTTCTAAACGCCTCATTTGCTATAGTAGTTATAGTAGATGGTACAACTACTGTTTTGAGACTGGTGCAACCCCTAAAAGCATCATTCAATACAAGATTATTAATAGGAATATTGGCATCAACGAGATTAGTACACCCATCGAACGTTCCACTTGCACCTCCAGTACAATATGTAGGTAGTTTAGCAGAAACTAATAAAACACAACCTGCAAACACATATTCTCCTAACGTATCCACACTTTCGGGAACAATAATACTTGTTAAATTAATACAATTACCAAACGCATCACTATCAATACTTAATAAATTGGAAGGAAGAGTAACACTTGTTAAATTTTTACAATTATAAAATGCCCTTTTTTGAATATCTCTCACGATGCCGAGAGGAATAGCAAATGAAGCTCCAGGTTTATTGGAGGGATATCTTAAGAGTTTCCGTCTAGTAGTACCCTTATCATAAAGAATTCCATCTTCACTAGTAAGATAAGGATTAGAAGCATCAACATTAATACTTTGCAGTGCAGTGCAATTTCCAAATGAGTAGTCAAATTCATATTGATAAATGAATACCCTTGCACCAATATTGACACTTGTTAGGCTGGTGCAATCAAAGAACGCTTGATTCCCAATACTGGTTGCATTAATATTGACACTTGTTAGGCTAGTGCAACCATAGAACGCTTGACTCCCAACACTGGTCACGTCGTTACCAATAGTAACGCTGTACAAACCGGTGCAATATTGGAACGCTTGATTCCCAATACTGCCTGCACCAATATTGACACTTGTTAGGCTAGTGCAAGTATAGAACGCTTGATACCCAATACTGGTTACGCTGTTGGGAATGGTTATGTTGGTTAAGAAGTTACAACCAGAGAACGCTTGACCCTCAATAGAACGTACTACAGTACCAATAACAACTGAAGTTAATATCTTAGTTAAATTACGGCTTGAGATTGTTATTGCTGCATCCATGCTTGATGATGTAGTACCATCGGAATAATAAAATGTAGTTGCTAGACCAGGTGTTTGAGTTATTGTAGGTGTTATAGTTGGTGTGATTGTTGAAGTAGGCGTTGTGGTTGGTGTTTGTGTGGGTGTTACCCCAAATGACAGTGTTACTGTCTGTGTTACCGTTGGTGTGGGCGTCGCTGTTGATGTCCTGGTTACTGTAGGTGAAATGGTAATGGAAGGTGTTATAGTCTTTGTTACGGTAGTTGTTCTTGTTGGTGTTCTGGTTGGTGTCCTGGTTACTGTAGGTGTAATGGTAATGGATGGTGTAGTGGTAGGTGTAATAGTTGATGTCTTAGTTATTGTAGGTGTAATGGTAGGTGTAAGTGTTATAGTTGGTGTGATAGTAGGCGTTGGTGTTTGTGTGGGTGTATTATTACCACAAGTAATTGCAATTGCGGGACGACCAAGATATGGATCAGAGAAGCCAGTTTTGTCTGTGCAATAATATATTGTGCCTGGTATGCCTGTGAATATGTTGATGCCTGTGTAGGCAGGAGCATTACCTAAGAAATAAACACTATCAAGAACGTAATTATTAATAAATGCAAAATCTCCAATGCTCGATACACTACTGGTAATGGTAACACTCGGTAGAGTCCAGCAACCATCAAATGCCTGGCTCCCGATTCCGGTAACGCTATTGCTAAGAGTAACATTAGTTAACTGACTTTCCTCGTAAAATGCAAGAGAATCTATACTCCTCACTACGTTACCCATGACAACAGACTTTAGATACGGGCCAGAAGCATAGTGCATATAGCTCGAACTTTTTAATATTACATCAAAGCTAACAGACGTAGTACCATCAGAATAGGTGAACACAGTTGCTGCACCTGCAGGTGAGGTCGTAGTAGGTGTCACGGTGGGTGTCTTTGTTACTGTTGTTGTAGGTGTTACTGTAGGTGAGATAGTAATGGAAGGTGTAATGGTTGTTGTAGATGTTATAGTTGGTGTTAAAGAAGGTGAATTTGTAATTGTTGGTGTTGACGTTGGTGTAAGTGTGGCAGTTCTAGTTACTGTTGGTGTTACAGTAGTTGTGACCGTCACCGTGGGTGTAACTGTTGGAGTAGGTGTTGCAGTGGGTGTCTGGGTAGGTGATGCACCTGGTGAAAGTGTCACTGTCTGTGTCACTGTTTGTGTAGGTGTTATAGAAAGTGAAATTGTAGGTGTTAATGTTACAGTTGGTGTGGCTGTCCTGGTGGGTGTAGTAGTTGGCGTACCTGTGCGTGTGGGTGTAACGGTGAGAGCTATGGTTGGCGTTACAGTTGGTGTAGCTGTCCTGGTGGGTGTAGTGGTTGGTGTACATGTGCGTGTAAGTGTAACTGTGGGGGTGACAGTAGGTGCAGGTGTGGTTGTGGGCGTGGTTGTAGGTGTTAGTGTATATGTGGGTGTGATAGTAGGTGTGGGTGTTGGATACGTATCAGTATATCTAATGCTTATAAAAGCAGAACCAGTGTTATAATAGTAAATAGTAAAGAATTCTTCATTGCTAGATGATAATATGCCAGTTTGGGTCACATATATAGGATTCACATCCAATACTGTGTTATTAAAGGAATAAGCATTTAAGTAGCAGCCATTGAAATTGTTGACATCAAACACATTTTCAAATTCTGCGCTATTATTGTCATCAAAGCGTAGTGTAAAGTAGGTTACCGTAGTACCAACATTTACATCTGCCAGATCGTATTGCACAAAATCAGGTTGTACCACCTGACCGTCTGTAGTGACAGGAATAACGGGTATGTTTGTGGGAGTTATGGTGGGTGTTATGGAAGGAGTAGGTGTAATTGTGGGTGAAATTGTAATAGACGGTGTAATAGTGGATGTGGGTGTTATGGTGGGTGTGATGCTAATGGAAGGTGTTACAGTTGGTGTATTGGTAGGTGTTATTGTGGGTGTTGGAGATGGGTAGGGGTATGTGTCATAGTAATACAGAATAACGAGGCCAGGGCCACCGAATGGAAATAATCCGCCTCCACCTCCACCTCCACCATAATTAATATTCTGACTTTGCGTTCCATTGAATCTATCATTGCCTTTGCCTCCTTCTTCTAGGAAAACCTCATTATAAAGAGCGTTAGGTGACATACCACCTGATAGCCATCCAGAACCACCACCGCCCGGACCATATATTTGACCGGTAAATGGATCCTCAATACCTACACCACCATCACCACCATATCCATACACAGGTGCTACACTGGTAATACCTGGTGCACCTGGACCGCCTGCTCCTGCACCACCACCAAATGCATATTTGCTAGCGCTTAAACCACCTGCGTATATACCGTTTGAAGCACCAGTAAACGTTGTAGGTGCAAGACCACCAGAAGCAAGATAAAACTCACTTGTACATAAGTTGTTAACATAAGATGTATTATCTAGATCAAATATAGGTGGGTAAATAGCAGGGTTGCCAGTAAATATTCCTAATATTTGATCTGGAGATACGGGTATCTCTATAATCTTTACCTCACCGCCGGACCCGCCTGCACCGGCATAATACGACGAAGTTCCATTATAAATGGTTACTGGGTTAACCCAACCACCACCAAACCCTCCCGGTCCTACTATTACTGCTGTGAGTACTGTGACTAGAGATGGCACAGTCCACTCGAAATAACCTTGTATATTAGAAGCAACTGAAACAACATCTCTACGTTTGATATTTACAATAGCAGAACCAGTCATTGCATATTGTACTGTCTGTATTTGATTTAAATTGGATGAAAGTATGCCAGTCTGTGTCACATATAAAGGATTGGGTATTAATACTGTATTAACAAAATTATATCCTGAGAGATAACAATTGTTAAAATTGGTTATATCATAATTGTTCTGAATAACAGCATAATTATCTAAGTCAAATCCTAATCTGAAGCCTGATATGCTTTGTGACACGCCTATGACAATTTCAGGTACTGCAGGAGATATAAACTGATCATCATATGAAACTGTTATGAACGGTAATACTGTCATGGTAGGAGTCGGTGTAACGGTTGGTGTAATTGTTGGTGTTCGAGTTAATGTAGGTGTCTGTGTTACAGTGGGCGTTTGTGTTACTGTGGGTGTTACTGTAGGTGTTTCAGTTACTGTTTGTGTCATTGTAGGCGTTACTGTAGGCGTTTCAGTTACTGTGGGTGTGAGTGTTTCTGTGCGTGTTACAGTAGGCGTTACAGTTGGCGTTACAGTGGATGTAATTGTAATAGACGGTGTTGTAGTTGGTGTTCGAGTTAATGTAGGTGTTGTGGTTGGTGTTCGAGTTAATGTAGGTGTTGTGGTTGGGGTGCGTGTTGGTGTAGCTGTACCACCAGATCGTGTCACCGTTGGCGTTATCGTCATCGTCGGCGATGTCGTTGGAGTCATGGTCGGTGTAATAGTTCGAGTAATAGTAGGAGTCGGAGTAGGGTATGCGCTTGTTAATAAAAAGTTCGCAACAAAGCTTTCATTACCTTGATTTACTTGCATAACTTCAAGACTCTTAACACTTGTGTCATTTGAATATGAAAGTTGTGAGCTGTTAATTAAATGGAAATCGTCGAAATTATAAACCGTATCAGGTATAAGCTCTAATGTTAAATTGTATATATTGAGAGCGAGATTACCGTTAACTACAGAGACTTTTGGATAATAGGTTGTAGGTGCTAAGGATTTGGCGATATATGTATGTGAAACGGGTTGATCTATGGGAAGACCTGCATCTAAAAATGCTACGTTGTTTGGTAGAATATTTGATACTATACCTTTTTCAATATTAATTATTTTATTGTCATCGAAATCATAAATTATTTTTAATGTTGCATAATACGTATTATCAATAGCCGAAGGTATGATAGTTAAGGTGGTGGGGCCTTTGAAGAGACCTAGATCTTCATTAACAACTGTATTGAAAATAGGGTATCCCCAGGGAAAAAACATTCCACCATCTGCTGTTATAGGGTAAACAAAAGAGCCTGTTGTTGCGTTAAATAAACTGCCTGAAGCAGTTAGAGGATAATCTATAAAGGTGCCGAATACAGGATCTACAAAGAGATAATGGTTTAAAACTGATGGTCTGCCAGCAAGCTGTATGCTTGACAAAACATAGTTAATGGAGTTCACATTATTATTTACTAAAAATACGCGTATTTATACTTTAAAACTAACTCTCTTTTCGTAAATTTCCAGGGTAAAAATCAAAGCGATTATGTTCTATTGGAGATAATAACAAAATAGCAGCGGTCAGCTCGTTTTCCTTTAATAGTTGATACATATATGACATCCATGTTTGCTCATAAGGAGCTGCCCATTTAGTGGTTAAAAACATCTTTTTATTACCTTCTCTTGATACAATTTGTGGCCAGTTACAATAATATATTTCCCCATCAATATAGCTTAGGTTTTCAATAGTTCTAATATTTTTAAAAACAGTACGGGGTGCATTGGGGTCTAATCCCATTTTAGGAAGTTTAATATTATTTGGCCAAAACCGCTCTCTTATTACTTGCGGTACGTTATACCATGCCCATTGAGTAGAATTATCGCCAAAAAATTCGGAAAATGAGAACTTAAGAAAATCATATTTTTCATTATCCATAATTTTTATTACCTTATAAAATAAGTTTTCTGTAAAACGCGAAAATCCATTTTTGCAAGGTAAGGCATTTCTTTCACAGAGCGTCATATCGTCTTCTAAGAAGATATAGTATTTAGAATCTGTTGATTCGAAGTGCTCAGCAATAAATTGTCTTCCACCACAAATCCCTAGGTTGTCTTTTTTAATACGCTCAAAGCTATATTTTTCACAAAGTCTTATATATTCCGCTGCTGTGCTCTCATCGGAACTATTATCAAGCAAATAATTTTTTGTTTCTTTTAAAAATCCAGAATGTTTAGAATAGGACTCACATAAGACTTCAAATTGCTTAGGTGAATTATAAGTTATAACATATAAACTAACACCCGATCGCTCTCGTTCTATTTCTTGATACTTTGTAATGTCAAGATTTTTAAGATCTTCAAAGAACTTACATAATAATCCATCGCCTTCAATAGAGAATCTAGTAAAGAGATTGGAATATAGATATGTCATAAGGGTAAATATACTTTCTTCAGTACCCATATAACCTTCACTAAGTGTAGAGCCCAAAAGAGAGTAATATATTGAATTAATATCAGAAATCATATTTTTGGGTCCGCCGAAAAAGCCAGCTCTGCAGACATACTCGACATTCTTTGTATTAGCAAGTTCATTCATCTTGCTTCTCGTAAAGCCGTGAATTTCGTCTCCTTCAGGGTAAGGGAAGCTTACAAATAAAAATTTATCTAAAAATTTTGGAAGCTTTTCTAATACTTTATCGTGGGTAAAGTATCCATAGTGTACAGTATTTGTAATCCCAGCATCAAGCCAAAATAGATAATCTGAGTTAAATTTATCAAATATTTTTGCATCGTTTAACAAGAATACTTTTGACATTACTAGGGGATTATACATTTCTAGCTTTGCCTGTGTAGATTCTGACAACCAACCAGCCTGTGAATACCATTGCGGGTTAGTACGAATCTCTTGAATCTTATCGTAGAAAGGCATATCCTTAATCCACTGTAAGTCTCTTCTGATAAACTGCGTATTTTTCTCAGTTCTACGTTCTTTTACAAAATTCTCCAATTTTTCATCGCCAAATATAATGAGATTAAAATCTGCCTTGAGTAGCTCTTCAAGTTTTTCTAAATAATGATTGTACCCTCTGGACCATCCTTGTGTTAAATCGCCACGACCAATATCCCAAAGACCTGTAACAATTGTAAATGTTTTATTCATTTTAGTTGTTTGAATTATAAACTATATAGTTATCTGCAAATACAAAATCTAGTCCGCAATCAAGCATCTTTAATGCATCTTTATAAGAATTTATCAACGGTTTCCCGTTAACGTTAAAAGATGTATTTAAAAGAACACCTATTCCTGACACCTTTTCAAAAGCTGTAATTAAGTCATACATACGCTCATTCTGCTCTCTTGTAATTGTCTGAACTCTTGCAGTTCCGTCGACATGTGTAATAGCAGCCAGTTTTTCCTTCCACTCATCGCGCACTAATGCATAAAAGCTCATAAATCTACTTTCACCTTGAAAATGAAAATACTTCTCAACATCTTCAAGCCTTACAATAGGGGCAAACGGTCTAAACCATTCTCTTTTCTTGACTTTTTCATTTAAAATATCTTTCATACCTGGAATAGATGGGTTACATATAATACTACGATTACCTAGAGCGCGTGGACCATGCTCTGAATTATCCCATATAGTTCCTATAATTCTACCATCGCAGAGATGTCTTGCTGCTTTTTCTACATCATATTCATCTGTCCACTTACTTTCAATTAATTCATATAATGCATTAGGATCCATAGGTGGGAGTCCACAATACGTAGCGTCAACTTGTTCTTGCGGTTTTTCAAAGTCTAAAAGCATTCCTAACGCTAGTCCGCAATCATTTGAGTTTGGTGCAACAAAAACATCACGCTTTATGCGTTCCTTTAGTTTTGTGTTTAATACAACATTTAATGCACAACCACCTGACATACAAACAGGTAGGTGTCTATATTCGTCTAAATATGAGTCCACTATTTCAAAGAAAACTTCTTCAAAAACATGTTGCGACGTCGCTGCGAGATCAAGAGATACATCATCTTTAAAGCGATTTTCTGTATCAAATTTTAACCCCAGCTTAGGACCGAGATCTTTTAAATAACCTTCAATATTATTACCATCAGGCTTTTTATAGTAAAACTCTTTTATATGTGGTATCCATTCTTGACGGACTTTCCCGTATCCACAGAGGCCCATCATTTTGCCAGAATAGACTAAATTACCAATATTGATATCCGATTCAAATCCGATATGACTACAATAATGACCAAAAATCATATAAGCGTATCCCATATCAATATTAAAACGCACAACTTCTGTTACACTATCTCTTCGTGTTGCAGTATATATGTTAAAAAAGCCATCACTACCGCCGCCGTCAAAACTAATGATTACCGCCTCTTGAAAAGGGGACTGGTAGAACGTACCAGCTGCGTGAGCTCTGTGATGTAGGCATTGAATATAGTTCTTTGCATTAATACGTTTTTCAAAATGAAATTTTTCAGTACCGTATATAACATCTGTATTTGAATATATGCAGTTATCAAATTCAAGATTGACATTAAATTGATTTTTTAAATAATCTAACATACCGCGAAAAACAGTACCGGCGTTTCTACACAGTCTATACTGTACAAGTCCAAGATTTTTTTTGTTTGCGAATCTTTCTATTTCGAGCACTCGGTACTTTCCTTCATGTTTAAAGGCTAGACCGCCATTATGAGACCCGTAAAACGAAATATTGTTCATACCTTTACGTACGCAACTTGATAATAAACATTATCCCCTACATCAATCTTAACACTCACATCCTTATTATCAATATTCAAAACTTTTAATTCAGGGTATAATGATTTCATCGACTCAAAGCTTAATGTGGGTTGTAAATGCTTTTCGTATATATTTCCAAAGACCTCATCTTGCGGTAAATTAAGAGGGACTATTGCAATAAATTCTTTAACTCGATTGATATATTTGTCTATTACAGTACGTGCATCGGCTTCAGATAAATGTTCTAACGTATCGCCCATAATAATAATATCATAATCAAAATCAGGAAATTCAAAATCAACAATATTACCTAAATAAACGTTTTTATATTTGTTTTTGAGATCATATTTTTCTATATAAGGTTCGAATATCTCTATACCATCGAAATCTGTAAAATGATGCTTTAATAGATCATAATACGTGCCTTCCCCTGCACCTATATCTAAAATTTTAGATGACGGTGGAAAGGTATTTGTAAGATACTTGGTAATATCGCTTCTGAGATAAGGCCAGCTTCCAGGCATACTATATTATATACTACTAAACAAAAAATCTTCCATATGTTGAATTGTCTTTTTGTATATTATTTTCAAATAAAAATTGTTTAATATATTCTGCTCCCCGTACATTTAGGTATATATTAAATAGCCCATGTCTCACAGCTTCAACATACTGTATGACAAAATATATATCTGTATTTGCATCACTAATCTCATCATAAGCTTTAAAATTCGAACAAAGTTTAGTAAAATTATAAAGATCAGTATTTTGCCATGGTGCATACATTTCGGTATTGTCAGTATTTTCTCGATAGCTATTACCATCTCTTAACATAGAGTTATCGAACTCATGTAAAGACATATGGGGATTATACTTCAATATATTAATAAGAGTCTCTCTCTTCCAAATACAAGGCTGTACAGAAGTCATATATCTAAAATTGTTACTGATTTCATATAAATCAATCCCTTCAAAGCATGGGGTCTTATAAACTGGCCATTTTTTTGATTCAGGGTGACAAGAGGAAAAAGAAAAATACTGAATATCTTCTTTATCCATAAACTCAATTAATTGAATTAATTTTTCATGATCGACATCGCGTGTAAGATAATAATCGTCACAAAAAAAGAAAATATATTTGCTTGTTAGTGATAATAGAGCTGTTGATAGGGTTTGCGAAAAATGGCTACCGGTAGATGAAAATTGTGTCTGTGTATTAATAATAGAGAGCTTTTCATTTAATAGTATATCATTATTATAATTATTTGTTACTAGAGTGAGGTTATATCTACTTTTTGTTTTTTCAAAAAAGTTTTTAGAAAACAAATTTACAATTGGGATATACGACTGGTTGGTATATACCAAGAAGTCTATATTATTCATATTAATGTTCTGTGGGGTGACCTATTTTATATCCATTAGGTGTTACAATATCGCTCAATAACGTTCCACAAAATTGAATATCATATGGCTTAAGCCCTGCTAAATGAGCTGCAACCCCTATTTCAAAACCTTCTGCCCATGTACCATAAGTAAAATCTTTATTGCAAAGATAATCATGCAGTTTTTTCCATTCCTCATAGAATTTCATAACTTTATTATCCTTGTTGTGTAATATTAGTAGGTATTCTGCAGGCAATGGGGCATCATCCCACTCCTTATGTGACTCTGGTTCAAGATCAAAGATTTTAATTTTATGCCAAAATATATTAGGTTGAGGGTTAGTTGCGATTTTATCAAAGTGTTCCCTTTTTACCGGACCTAATCGTAAATCAGCTCTAGGTGCAAAAAAGCCGTAACCTTGATTTATTTTATCATCTAGAAAAGCTTCTATTTGCTGCGTATTCCAATTTCTAATAGAATTATCGCAATCTGTAAAATAAACAACATCTGCTTCCAACTGTTCAAAAGGTTTTAAGCAAATATGCCTCATATTAAAATTAAAATCTGATGCATGTTTGCCAGGACCAATGGGCAGTCTAATTTTATAATCGTCTCTGTTCATTTTATTGATAAATACTCTATCGGTATTGAACTTATCTGTAATTATTTCAGGTAAATCAGTTGTAACTGCTACTGATGCAGGTGTAAGTCTGAGAATATCGTCAATAAAACGTAATGTGTAGTCGGTTGTATAATTTTTACCAAAGCTTAATGTAGCAAACCAGTGTTTCATTATAATAATTTATTTATATCAAAGGTTTTATCAAATATACCTATTTGTGCAAGTAGTGTACAGTTTTCCAGATACCATTTACGTGCATTTTCACCAATATGAGCATATTTTTCGTAGTTGTTTACGATATCATTATACTTTTCAATAATAGCACTGCGTAGTTCATTATAGTCTAAGCGAGATATACCGTCGTCAAACTCTGCATTATTACATACACTCACATAATGATGGTCGGGAATCAATGCATTATGAAAATTACAGCTTAGTTTAGGACGAATAACGATTTTACCTAGACCAAATAACTCGATATCGCGGTTACATATTTCACCGGCACCATTTAAACTAATAGAACAGATTTCATTATGCATTTCTTTTATATAATCTTCGAAAATAAGTCTTTTATCTGTTATAGTTATATTTTCATGTTTTAGGTTATGGTATAACCATTCTCTTTCTAAATAAAGAAACCCTCGAAAGCATATATTTTTGTTTTTTAGTGAAGGTGTCTTAATAATATTTTCTATCCCGTTAACAAAAGCTGTGTTATATACATCATATGTAAAGGGCGAATGTATCTCTTTGATATTTTCTGGAAAAAACCACTCTTCGGTTTTAAACATATTTTTAGATCTCTCATAAAAATCGTAATTAAACCCACTAGAACATATAAACTGCTGTAGGTTTGCAGGATCCCATTCAAATAGTTTATTAAACACCCAAATGTTTCTATCATTTAACGAAACAATACTATATTTTTTATTTTCTGTATTTTCAATAGTAAACATGTGAGCAGAATATCTGCTGTAAATGTTACCTTGCTTATTATCTAAAGGAATAAACGTGTGTTCTTTGTATTTGTTTCTTAAATGATCAAGGAACCCTTGGAACAAATGCTGCCTATACCAAGTAGTATACTGTGCTCCTTGCCAAAAGAAGACATTAAATGTCATTCAAATACTTATACTAACTAACACGATCGCCAATAGTACCAGTAATAGGATCTGCCCATCCTTTTGAGATACTATGTGGCCAAACAATCCAACTATGCGGCATTTCTTCACTATTAAATTCACGCCATACTTTACAATAGTTATCTGGGTCTTGGAACATTCTAGCAATCTCGTCTTTATCTGCATCTTTACGGTATACATCTTTACCGTCTTTATCCTTAAATGCTACGCACCAAAAATCATAATCCTTTTCAGGTACCTGCTCATATCTTACATCAATACAATGTTTAAATATTTTAAGGAATGATTTATCATACTCTGCAGGTGTTAATTTATCGTTTGGATTAGGAGCAAGATTGTTATCTA